>Ga0209117_1000051_pt1 | contig 99133 bp, 84 predicted proteins | sample BlaSpr_A8_OM2_M2_FD_187978 | JGI IMG/M metagenome (GOLD analysis project Ga0209117, IMG submission 187978) | Forest soil microbial communities from Thunder Bay, Ontario, Canada - Black Spruce, Ontario site 2_A8_OM2_M2 (SPAdes) (version 2) | ecosystem: Environmental > Terrestrial > Soil > Boreal... | reverse complement strand
CTGCAAGCCGGGAAGCATCACGCCACACACGAAGTTCAAGGCGGAAGCGTATGTGTTGACCAAGGAAGAAGGCGGGCGGCACACGCCGTTTTTCTCCGGCTACCGGCCACAGTTTTATTTCCGGACCACGGACGTAACTGGCGATATGAAGCTGGCGGCGGGAGTGGAGATGGTGATGCCGGGCGACAACGTAAGCTGCGAAGTGACGCTGATCACTCCGGTAGCGCTGGAGAAGGGGTTGCGCTTCGCGATTCGCGAAGGCGGCCACACCGTTGGCGCCGGAGCAGTGACGGAGATTATCGAGTAGTTTTTTTCCTGATTGTTTTTTAGCTATTGAGTAAAGCGTGGCTGAAGTTGGCGGCTGAAAGGGCTCTGAGTAATGCGCGAAATCATTACGTTGCAGTGCGGCGATTGCAAAAACCGCAACTACACAACGACAAAAAATAAAAAGAAACACACCGAACGGCTGGAGACGAAGAAGTTTTGCAATTCGTGCCGGAAACAGACGGCGCACAAGGAAGTGAAGTAGTTCGGTTCGAGGTCAAGGGGCTGGAAGTCCGGGTTTGCAACTAGGGGAGTCGTCCAACGGCTAGGACTCCGGTCTCCAAAACCGGGTATGGGGGTTCGAATCCCTCCTCCCCTGCCAGATTGTTCGTGGTGGTGATTTACGCAGGGTCGGTTGGAACAAATAGAGGAAACGATGGCGACGCAGTCGATTAAAGCGAAAAACGAAGAGTCACAGGGCGGAAGTGGCGACGCGATCCGTAAGAACATAAGCGGCAAGATCCAAGGAACGCGCGACTTTTTGCACGACGTAAATGTGGAAGCGCAAAAGGTGACTTGGCCCAGCAAGGAAGATGTGATTTCGACTACCGGCGTGGTGATTGCAACGGTCGGTTTCTTTGCGGTGTTTTTGCGCGTGGTGGACTGGATAGTAGAAAAAGGCGTGACCCAGCTTTTCAAAGCATTCGGCGTCTGAAGAGGATTGCAGATCCATGTCAATGCAGTGGTACATCATTCACACGTATTCGGGCTTTGAGAAGAAGGTGAAGGAGAGTTTGGAGAGCCGCGTGGCGGCATTCAACCTTCAGGACAAGATCGGGCGCGTGCTGATTCCGATGGAAGACGTGGTGGAAGTGCGCAGCGGGAAGAAAGTGGTTTCATCGCGAATGTCGTATCCGGGTTATGTGCTGGTGGAAATGGATCTAGATGAAAACACCTGGCACATCGTGCGGTCGACGCCACGGGTAACTGGTTTTGTGGGATCGGCGACGTCGCCTTCACCGCTTTCCGAAGCGGAAGTGGATGGAATTATCAATCGCGTGCACACGCCGCTGGACCGGCCAAAGCCGAAAGTGGTGTTCGAACGCAACGAGCAGGTACGGATTGTGGATGGGCCTTTTGCGAATTTTAACGGCACAGTGGAAGAAATTGATAATGACCACAGCCGGTTGAAGGTTTCGGTAACGATTTTCGGGCGTTCGACGCCGGTAGAGCTGGATTTTGCGAGCGTTGAGAAACTTGGGTAAGAGTACGAAGTAAGAATGAGGTAGAGGGAAATGCCGCCAAAGAAGATACAGACAACGATCAAGCTGCAACTGGTAGCGGGAAAAGCTACGCCCGCGCCGCCGGTGGGAACCGCGCTCGGTCCACATGGCTTGAACATCATGGATTTTTGCAAGCAGTTCAATGCGAAAACCGCAAAAGAGCCGGAAGGAATGGTTTATCCGGTGCTGGTTACCGTTTATACGGATAGAACGTTCACATTTATTTTGAAGACGCCGCCAGCTTCGGTGCTGTTGCTTCGCGCCGCAGGAATCGCCAAAGGTTCCGCGGAGCCGAATCGCAACAAGGTGGGCAAAGTAACGAAGAAGCAGGTTACCGAGATCGCGAAAATGAAGCTGGTGGATTTGAACACCACGAACATTGATTCCGCGGTGCGTACGGTGATGGGGACGGCTCGAAACATGGGCTTGGACGTGGTTGAGGCGTAAATTTTCGGGCTGCAGGCTAAAAGTGTCCGGCAACGGAATTTAAGGGAGCAGCAAGGCAATGAAGAAATCCGGCAAACACGTAGTGAACGCGCGCAAGAAGGTGGAAGCGCGGCCATATAAATTGCTCGAAGCGATGGAGCTGATCAAGAAGACGCATCACACCAAGTTCAATGAGTCGGTGGACCTGGCGGTGAACCTGGGAGTTGACCCGAAGCATTCGGACCAGGTGGTTCGCGGGACGGTAGTGCTGCCGCATGGTTTGGGCAAGGCGGTGCGGGTACTGGTGATTGCCAGCGGAGACAAAGTTCGCGAAGCGCAGGAAGCGGGCGCGGATTTCGTTGGCGGCGACGATATGGTTCAGAAGATTGTGGAAGGCTGGACGGATTACGACGCGGTAATTGCGACGCCGGACATGATGAAGTCGGCGGGTAAGCTGGGCAAGGTGCTTGGGCCGCGAGGATTGATGCCGAATCCGAAAACGGGCACGGTGACGTTTGATGTGGCGAAAGCGATCCGGGAAACCAAAGCGGGCAAAGTGGAATTCCGCGTGGAAAAAGCGGGAATTGTGCATTGCGCGGTAGGAAAAATTAAGTTTGAGTCCGCGCACCTGGCGGAGAATGCGCACGCGGTGATTGCGGCGATCGTGAAAGCGAAGCCGTCGGCGGCGAAGGGTAAGTACGTAAAGAAGATTACGCTGACTTCGACCATGGGTCCGGCTGTTTTGATCGACCTGGAAGAAGCGGAAACACTGGCGACAGCGGCTTAACGGCGGCTCGGGCGACAGCGGAGAACGGATTATGAAAAAACGCAGCGAAAAGCAGCAGGACCTGGACAATTTGAAGACGGACCTCGCGAAGATTTCTTCGGTGATATTGACCACGTTCCAAGGGATCACCGTGGAAGACGACACGAAGCTTCGCCGCGCGGTGCAGGCCGCAGGCGGAAAATATCAGGTGGTGAAGAACACCATTGCGGAACTGGCGGGCAGCGGGACGCCGGCGGAAGGCGTTCTGAAGAATCTTACCGGAACGAATTCGATTGCGTATACGGCTACCGACGCGGTGGCGCTGGCGAAGGCGCTGACCAAGATTGCCAAGGATGTTCCGTCGTTCAAGTTCAAAGCGGGAGTAGTGGAAGGCCGGGTAATTTCGATTGCGGAGATTCAGCGACTGGCGAATCTGCCGTCGAAGGAAGAATTGATCAGCAAGATTATGTTCCTGCTGAATGCGCCGGCGCAGCGGATTGCAACGGCATTGAATGCGCTGCCGCGAAACATGGCGGTAACGGTGAACGAAGCGATTAAGGCCAACAAGTTTGGTCCTGCAACGGGCGAAGCAGCTCCGGAAGCGGGCCAGTAAGTTTATTTTTAATTTTGAGAGGAGAACAAAGGATCATGTCGAAAGTCGATACATTGCTGGATGAAATCAAGGGTCTGACGCTTCTGGAAGCGTCGGAGCTCGTGAAGAAGATGGAAGAAACCTTCGGCGTTTCAGCGGCAGCGGCCACGGTTGTGGCGGGCGGCGGCGGAGCGGCGGCGGGAGCGGCCCCGGCGGAAGAGAAGACGGAGTTCACCGTGGTTCTCACCGACGTTGGCGGCAACAAGATCAATGTGATTAAGGCGGTTCGCGAAGTCACCAGCCTGGGCTTGAAGGAAGCCAAGGACCTTGTGGACGGCGCGCCAAAGACGGTTAAAGAAGGCGTGAATAAGGACGAAGCCGCGACGATCAAGAAGAAGTTTGAAGACGCGGGCGCCAAGGTTGAAATCAAGTAATTAGTTGTCGCGGAAGGGAATCGTTGGGGCGCTCGGCAGGTTGAGCGTTGCGACAGCAATCGCGGCATCAAACAATATTGGAACTAGGGGGCGCTGTCCATAATTTCGGGAACAGCGCCAAAGGGATTTATCTACGCGGAATCATCCGAGCACCTTCAGGCTGGATATCGCAACAACATTAGGCGTCCCTTGCGGAACGCTACTACCGGTGTGCGCGCTTACTTTGGGCGGCGAGCGCAGCACAACGGCGAAATATATTTTTAGAAATTACTAACCCACGCCCCGCAAGACGGCCGTCAAGCGGCCGAAGATAACGAGGTAATGCATGCCGAACAGCAATCAACACATTCGGGAACGTCAGCGGCTGGATTTCGCGAAAATTCAGGGCTCCATTCAGATTCCAAACCTGATTGAAGTTCAGATGAAGTCTTACCAGCGCTTTTTGCAGATGGATTTACTGCCCAGCGAGCGGGATGACGCGGGATTGCAGTCGGTGTTTACGTCGGTGTTTCCGATTCGCGATTTTCGCGAAATGTCGCAGCTGGAATTCGTGGACTATGCGATTGGAAACTGGGAATGCAAGTGCGGAAACCTGAAGGGCTTGCACCACTTGCGAGCGACGTGCCGTCATTGCGGCGCTTCGGTGGTGACGAATCCGTATCAAACCGGCGATGTGATCTGCCACAAGTGCGGCACGTTCAATAAAAATACGCCGACGTTCTGCAACAAGTGCGGCGACCCGGTGGCGATGCAGTTGAAGTATGACGTGAATGAGTGCCAGGAGCGCGGGATGACGTATTCCGCGCCGCTGAAGGTAACCATTCGACTGACCATTTACGACAAGGACCCGGACTCTGGCGCGAAGACCATTCGCGACATCAAGGAGCAGGAAGTATTTTACGGCGACATTCCGCTGATGACCGAGAACGGCACGTTCATCATCAATGGAACCGAGCGCGTAATTGTGAGCCAATTGCACCGCTCGCCTGGGGTATTTTTTGAAAGCGCAAACAACAAGTCGTACTTTCTCGGGAAGATTATTCCTTACCGCGGGTCGTGGGTGGAGTTCGAGTACGACACCAAGAACATTTTATATGTGCGTATCGACCGCAAACGTAAATTCCTGGGCTCCATCTTTCTGCGCGCGTTGGGAATGAAGTCCAACGAAGATATTTTGCGGACTTTTTACCAGGTGGAACGCGTTTCGTTGCGCGACAAGGACCTTTACTGGAACGTTTCACCAGGCATTGTGGACCGCAAGCTGACGCATGAAATCCGCAATCCGAAGTCGGAAGAGTTAATCGTCGGGGCGCACAAGCGCATCACCGAAAATCTTTTCAAGGAACTGATCAAGGCGAAAGTTTCGCAGGTTCGCGCGGCGTTACAGGACCTGGAAGGCGCATACAGCGTCGCCGACGTGGTGAATCGCCAGACCGGCGAAGTTTTGCTGGAAGCCAACAAACCGTTGACCGGAGAAATCTGGCAAGCGTTTGCGGCGGCGGGAATCACGGAAGTGGATGTGTTCTTTCCGGAGCGCGACGATATCGGACTGGTGCTTTCGCGTACTTTGGATAAGGATGCGATTCGCTCTTCGAAAGAAGCGCTGATCGAAATTTACCGCAAGCTGCGTCCGGGAGATCCTCCGACGCTGGAAACCGCAACGAATCTTTTTCGCGGAATGTTTTTCGACCCGCGCAAATACGATTTCAGCCGCGTTGGCCGCCTGAAGTTCAACATCAAGATGGGATTGGATACTCCACTTGATAATCGAACGCTGGATGCGCCGGACTTTGTTTCCGCGATTAAGTATCTCTTTAAGCTGCGCAAAAACATCGGCGTGGTGGATGACATCGATCATTTGGGCAACCGCCGCGTTCGCGCGGTCGGCGAGCTGCTCGAAAACCAATTCCGCATCGGCCTGGTTCGAATGGAACGCGCCATCAAGGAAAAGATGAGCGTGTACCAGGAAATGTCCACGGCGATGCCGCACGATTTGGTGAATGCCAAGCCGGTTATGGCCGCGATTCGCGAATTCTTCGGATCATCGCAGCTCAGCCAGTTCATGGACCAGACCAATCCGTTGAGCGAGATTACGCACAAACGGCGTCTGTCCGCTCTTGGACCTGGTGGACTTTCACGCGAACGCGCAGGATTCGAAGTCCGCGACGTTCACCCGACGCACTACGGCCGTATTTGCCCGATTGAAACGCCGGAAGGCCCGAACATCGGATTGATCAGCTCGCTTTCGTGCTTTGCGCGAATCAATGATTACGGCTTCATCGAATCGCCTTACCGCAGGGTTAAGGGCGGGCGAATTATCGATTACGTGCAAATCGTGAACGCCGGCGATAGCGAATTCAAAGCCGGCGAAATCGTCGAAAAAGACCGCGTCGAGGAATTGAACGACGAACTGAAGCGCCGCAAAGTGGTGTACGAGCCGTACTGCTTTTATCTTTCCGCGTGGGAAGAAGACAAGTACGTGGTCGCACAGGCGAACGTTTCGCTCGACGACCGCTTGAAAATTACGACAGAGCTGGTGAACTGCCGGCAAGCCGGCAACTTCGTTTTAAAGAGCCGCGAAGAAGTTGACTACGTGGACGTCTCGCCGAAGCAGCTGGTTTCGGTTGCCGCCAGCTTGATTCCATTCCTTGAGAATGACGACGCGAACCGCGCGTTGATGGGATCGAACATGCAGCGGCAAGCTGTGCCGCTGATCAAGGGTGAAGCGCCATTGGTTGGCACGGGCATGGAACGGGTAACGGCCAGGGATTCCGGCGCGGTAGTGCTATGCCGCCGCGAAGGCATCGTTGACCAAGTGGACTCCGAGCGCATTATCGTGCGCGTGGAATCCGACCACTCCGGCGTGCTCAGCCGCGAAGTAGGCGCGGACATTTACACGCTTACGAAGTTTAAACGGTCCAACCAGAACACTTGTATCAACCAGAAGCCGCTGGTTCGCGTGGGCGACCGCGTGAAGAAGAGCCAGGTGCTTGCCGATGGTCCTTGCACGGATCGCGGCGAACTGGGCTTGGGACGCAACGTGCTGGTGGCGTTCGTGCCCTGGCGCGGATACAACTTCGAAGACGCGATTCTGGTCAGCGAAAAGCTGGTCAAGGACGATTACTACACTTCGATTCACATCGAAGAATATGAAATCGAAGCGCGAGACACGAAGCTTGGACCCGAGGAAGTTACGCGGGACATTCCGAATATCAGCGAATCGTTTCTGCGCAACCTCGACGAGAGCGGCGTCATTCGCATCGGCGCGGTAATTAAACCGGGCGACATTCTGGTGGGCAAGGTTACGCCGAAGGGCGAAACGACGCTTACGCCGGAAGAAAAACTGCTTCGCGCGATCTTCGGCGAAAAAGCCGGAGACGTACGCGACGCGTCTCTTTATTGCCCGCCGGGCATCGAAGGCACCATCGTGGACGTCAAGATCTTCACCCGCAAGGGCGGAGAGAAGGACGAGCGCCACAAGGCCATCGAAGCTTCGCAGGTATTCAAGCTGGAGAAGAACCTCGCGGACGAAATCCGGATTCTTACCGACGAACGGCTGAAGCGGCTTTCGGATTTGCTGGGCGGCAAGATTCTGCAAGCCGACTTGCACGACGAAAAAACCAACAAGCGTTTGTTGACCAAGGCGACGGAGCTGACGCGCGAGCTGATCGAAAAAATCTCCACGCGCAACCTGAAGCGTTTGAAACTCAACGAAAAAGATCCCTTGCTGATCGAAAAGATCGAAGAGATCGAGGAAATGACTTCGCGGCAGATCGACGTGCTGCGCAAGATCACCGAAGAGCGCAAGGAAAAACTGAAGAAGGGCGATGAACTTCCGCCAGGCGTAATCAAGCTGGTGAAAGTGTATATCGCCATGAAGCGCAAACTTTCCATCGGCGACAAGATGGCGGGACGCCACGGCAACAAGGGCGTTATCGCGCGCATCGTGCCGCAGGAGGATATGCCTTCGCTTCCGGACGGCACACCGGTTGAGATCGTTCTGAATCCGCTGGGCGTTCCTTCGCGTATGAACGTCGGACAGGTTCTGGAAACGCATCTGGGGTGGGCCGCAAAGGAACTGGGTAACAGCTTGAAGCGGTTGCTGAGCAAGGAAGTTCGCGCGGAGGCTTTGCGGCGATGGTTCCGCGAAGTTTTCACCGAGACATCGATCTGGAAGACGCTTTCGAAGCTCAGCGACGATGAGCTGTTCGAATACGCCGAAGGATTCAAGGAAGGAATTCCGTTCGCGACGCCGGTATTTGACGGAGCGCGTGAAGCGGAAATTCGCCACTTGCTGGAAGTTGCAGGGTTGCCGCACGCGGGGAAAATCAACCTGTTCGACGGCATGACCGGTGAACAATTCGATCAACCGGTTACCGTCGGCTACATCTATATGTTGAAACTTTCGCATCTTGTGGACGACAAGATTCACGCACGGTCGATCGGTCCATACTCGCTTATCACCCAGCAACCGCTGGGCGGGAAGGCGCAGTTCGGCGGACAGCGGTTCGGCGAAATGGAAGTGTGGGCGCTGGAAGCGTACGGCGCAGCGCACATTTTGCAGGAATTGCTGACGGCCAAGTCCGACGACGTTTATGGCCGCGCGAAAATCTACGAGGCTATCGTCAAAGGCGAACCGGGGATTGAGCCGGGCGTGCCGGAATCGTTCAACGTGCTGGTGCGCGAGTTGCAGTCTTTGTGCCTGGACATTGAATTGATGAAACGGCAGAAGCCTGCGGAAGATAAAGCCGCGGATTAGCAGAACACGTATCCGGACAAGGCGCATCAACGCAAGTAAATGCGCATCTTGTCCGGGAATCTTCGAGTTTGTAGTTTTTGGTAATTGGGTTCTCAGCCGGTCCAATGCAGCACTGGACCGCAGCCCTGGCGAAAGCCGGGGAGGGAGGAAACAACCTTGTATCGCAGCAGCCCTTATGATCGCGCCAGTTTAATTGCAGATTTTGACTCCATCCGGATCAGCTTGGCCAGTCCGGAAAAAATTCGCTCGTGGTCGCACGGAGAAGTGACCAAGCCGGAGACCATCAACTACCGCACGTTCAAACCGGAGCGGGACGGTTTGTTCTGCGCCAAAATATTTGGCCCGGTGACGGACTGGGAATGCTTGTGCGGCAAGTACAAGCGCATGAAGCACCGCGGCGTTATTTGCGACAAGTGCGGCGTGGAAGTGACGTTGAGCAAGGTGCGCCGTGAACGGCTCGGACACATTGAGCTGGCGTCGCCGTGCTCGCACGTTTGGTTTTTCAAGGGATTGCCCAGCCGTATCGGCTATTTGCTGGACATTTCCATGCGCGACCTCGAGCGCATTCTTTATTTTGAAGCGTTCGTGGTGGTGGACACCGGCGAAGTAGCGATCCTCAAGGAACGCGAAGTTTTGCTTGAGGAAAAATATCGCGAGTTGCAAAAAGAATTCCCCGGGCAGTTCACCGCCAAGATGGGCGCGGAAGCGATTAAGGAACTGCTGCGCCGCGTGGAAGTGGACAAGCTTTCCGAAGAACTGCGCGAAAAAATGAAGACGGATCCTTCGCTGCAGAAGCGCATCAAGTTTGCGAAGCGCTTGAAGGTTCTGGAAGCATTCCGCAAGAGCGGGAACAAGCCGGAGTGGATGATTCTGGACGTGATTCCGGTGCTTCCGCCGGAACTTCGTCCGCTGGTGCCACTGGATGGCGGCCGGTTTGCAACTTCGGATTTGAACGATTTGTATCGCCGGGTAATCAACCGCAACAACCGGCTCAAGAAGCTGATGGAACTGCGCGCGCCGGACGTGATCGTGCGCAACGAAAAGCGCATGTTGCAGGAAGCTGTGGATGCGCTGTTCGACAACGGGCGTCGTGGCCGCGTGCTGCGTGGCACCAACAACCGCCCGCTGAAGTCTCTCAGCGATACGCTGAAGGGCAAGCAGGGCCGCTTCCGCCAGAACCTATTGGGCAAGCGCGTGGATTATTCAGGACGCTCGGTAATCGTGGTGGGACCGGAGTTGAAACTTCACCAGTGCGGTTTGCCAAAGAAGATGGCGCTGGAACTTTTCAAACCGTTCATTTATCACAAGCTCGAAGCACAGGGACACTGCACCACCATCAAGCAAGCCAAGGAAATGGTTGAGCAGCAAGACCCGGTGGTTTGGGACATTCTGGAAGATGTGATCAGCGAACATCCAGTGATGTTGAACCGCGCTCCGACGCTGCACCGGCTCGGTATTCAAGCGTTCGAACCGGTTCTGGTTGAAGGAAAAGCGATCCGCATCCACCCACTGGTTTGCACCGCGTTCAACGCGGACTTTGACGGCGACCAGATGGCGGTGCACATTCCGTTGTCACCGGAGTCGCAGGTGGAAGCTTCGGTGCTGATGCTGAGCTCGCGCAACATTCTTTCTCCAGCGCACGGTTTGCCACTGGCGGTGCCGTCGCAGGACATGGTGCTTGGCATTTATTACTTGACGAAGTCGAAACCCGGAGCGAAGGGCGAAGGCCGCGTTTTTGGCGCGACGGATGAAGTTGTGCTGGCGTTGGAAGCCGGCGAAGTGGAACTGCTGACGCCGATTCGTTTGCGCTACACCGGTGAAGTGATTGACCTGACCACCGCGTATGACAACCAGGACGTGCCGCACACCGTGCCGGTAAAGATGGAACGGCAATTCATTCAGACCACGGTGGGACGCGTTATTTTCAATTCGCACTTGCCGGAGAAATTTCCCTTCGTGAACGGACTTCTGAAAAAGAAGGGTGTTCAGCAGCTTGTGTATTACGCGTACTTGCGATTTGGACTTGAAGATACGGTGGTTTTGCTGGATCACTTGAAGGAGCTGGGCTTCACGTACTCCACCAAGTCCGGCATTTCCATCGGAATCGACGACATGCTGATTCCCAGCGACAAATACAAGCTGGTGGAAAATGGCGAAAAAGAAGTGGTCAAGGTGCAGCAGCAATACCTTGACGGCGCCATCACCAACGGCGAGCGGTATAACAAGGTGATCGCCATCTGGGGCGACATCACCGAAAAAGTTGCCGACGAAATGTTTAAAGCCCTGGAAACTCAGGACAAAGAAGGCAACATCAACCCCGTTTACGTTATGGCGGACTCCGGCGCGCGCGGTTCGAAACAGCAGATTCGCCAGCTTTCCGGCATGCGCGGTTTGATGGCCAAGCCATCGGGCGAAGTGATCGAAACGCCGATTACTTCAAACTTCCGCGAAGGCTTGACGGTGTTGCAGTACTTCATCTCGACGCACGGCGCACGTAAGGGTCTTGCGGACACGGCGCTAAAAACCGCCGATTCCGGATACCTCACTCGCCGGCTGGTAGACGTGGCGCAAGACGTGATTATCAACGAGCGCGATTGCGGCACGACGGACGGCATTTTCGTGGAACCGATTATCGAAGCTGGAGTGGAAGTCGAACCGTTGCGCGACCGCATTGTGGGCCGCGTTTCGCTCGACAGGATCAAGGACTTCGAAGGCAGCGTGATCGTTGAGGTAAATCAGGAAATTACCGAAGAGCTGGCCAACCAGGTACAAGGCGCGGGTATTGAACGCGTGCGTATTCGTTCGGTGTTGACTTGCGAATCGCGACGCGGAGTTTGCGCGCTGTGTTACGGGCGCAACCTCGCTTCCGGGCGCATGGTGGAACTCGGCGAAGCTGTGGGCGTGATTGCCGCGCAGTCCATCGGCGAACCGGGAACGCAGTTGACGATGCGCACATTCCACATCGGTGGAACCGCGACGCGCGTCAATGAACGTTCCACACTTGAAGCTCGTAACAACGGCACGGTGAAGTTCATCGACTTGAAACACGTCGAAGGACGCAAGACGAAAGCACAGGACCAGGGCACGGCGGGCGCGCTTATCGCCATGAACCGCTCCGGCTTGATTGCCATCGTGGACGAAAAAGGCCGCGAAAAAGAACGCTACCACGTGGTTTACGGCGCTCGTCTACGGGTTGTGGACGGCGAGCACGTTACTCACGGGCAGATTCTTGCGGAATGGGATCCGTTCACGTTCTCGATTCTTACGGAAACTGCCGGGACGATTAAGTTTGACGATTTGCGGCCTGGCATCACCATTGACGAACAGGTTGACGACGTCACCGGGTTGTCGCAGTTGGTTGTTACGCTGCCACCGGGTGACGAGAAACATCAGCCAGCCATTCACGTTCGCGACTCCGCGGGCAAGATGCGCAAGAAATACCTGATGCCATCTCGCGCTCACTTGATGGTGCAGGACGGCGACGAAGTTCAAGCCGGCGACGTTTTGGCGAAGATTCCGCGTGAGTCCACCAAGACCAAGGACATCACCGGAGGTTTGCCGCGCGTTGTTGAACTTTTCGAAACGCGTAAACCGAAGGATCCAGCGGTCATCAGCGAAATCGACGGCGTGGTGAAATACGGCGATATCGCGAAGGGCATGCGTAAGGTTTACGTGGAAAGCGAAGACGGCAAAACGAGCAAGGAATATTCCATTCCTCGCGGCGTGCACATCAACGTGCAAGAAGGCGATCACGTTAAAGCCGGTGAGGCTTTGATCGATGGACCGCTGAACCTGCACGATTTGCTTGCGGTACTCGGTGAAAAGTTCACCCAGGCATATTTGGTGAACGCGATTCAAGAGGTGTACCGCCTGCAGGGCGTGAACATCAACGACAAGCACATCGAAACGATTTCCCGGCAGATGATGCGCTGGGTAAAAGTGGAAGATGTGGGGGACACTACTTTCCTTCTGGAAGAGCAGGTGGACAAGTTCCGCTTCCGCGAAGAAAACGACCAAGTGATCAAGGATGGTGGCCGACCCGCAACGGGACGTCCATTGTTGCTTGGTATTACGAAGGCGTCGCTCTCGACCGACTCGTTTATTTCGGCCGCGAGCTTCCAGGAAACCACGCGAGTACTCACCGAAGCGGCTGTGGCCGGCAAGGTGGATTACCTGCGCGGCTTGAAGGAAAACGTCATCATGGGCCGTTTGATTCCGGCGGGCACGGGGCTGGAGCACTATCGCAGCATTCAGTTGCTGACGGAAATGCCGCCACCGGCGCCTGTGGACGAAATTCCAGAGGCTGCGGAGCTTACAGCTGAAGAAGCCGCGGCGCTGGACTTCCTGCAAAAGGATTCGGACGGAGAAGCCGACCTGGCTACCGAAAGCCAGGATTAAACCGAGTAGTTCAGGATGGGTCACAAAGCGGCGCTCCGGTCTCGGCCAGGGCGCCGCTTTTTTCGTTTGTTCCAGAGAGTTACTCCGGTTACCCTAATGGAACGCGGCGATTCCCCCCTCATTGCCCCTGACGTACAGCCCCCATACACTCTTCTCAGGCTCGGTTAGGCCCGGAAGAGCTGATGTTGCGGCTCATATAATCAATGCTGAAAAAGCGGATATCCAATTCAAGTTCGCCCGAGCTCTCGAAACCCGAAAGCGAAACAACCCCTTCGGGCGCGGACCGGCTCGACCAAATCGAAAAACGCCAAAGGGAATTGTGGTGGCTGGCGGTTCTGCTGCTGTTTGTGCTTTCCCTTGCGGTGGCTTATTTATCCTGGGACACCATTCGCACCTTTTCAACTCATCATCTGGAAGCGCTGCCGGTTGGGTTGGTGGTTTTAGTGGTTCTTTTTGTTTTTTACACGTTGCGCAAGACGCAAGAAATTTCAGAAATGCGCGCAATCATGCGGGCCATGGAAACGCGCAATGTGGCGCCGCCTACCGATAAACAGCTCGATGATCTTTTCGAAATGGTTTCGCGATCCCAGCAGGGCTACCGGGATTTGATTGATTCTTTCGAAGAAATGCTGCTGGCGTTCGATATGGAAGGCAACATCAAGGCGGTCAATCGGAGTTTTGCCTCGTTGTTAGGGCTTTCCTTCCAGGAAATAGTCGGACGGCACATCAGCGAATTTATCGAGGAAGCCGGGGGCAAGGGACCCGAGCTAGTGCGGCGGAACATGGAGCAGTTCCGGCAACGGCGGCAGTGGGCCGAGGTGGTGCAGATCCGGTTGAAAGGGAAGCCGCAGGTTTTTTATTTTGATTGCGTCGCGCATCCGATTCAGCGTGGGGAGACGATTCACGGAATTACTATTTTGGCGCGCGATATAACTTCGCTGCGGAAGAACGAAGCGCGGTTCACGGAACTGTTCGAAACGCTTCAGGAAGGCATTTACATCACTACGCCAGACGGCACTATTGTGGACGCGAATCCGGCGTTGGTGCGGATGCTGGGTTATGACTCGCACGCGGAGCTGCTGGAAAAGAAGGTTGAAGAGGTTTTTACGAGCTACGAGGAGCGCAAGCAGCTCAAGAGGGACGTCGAGCAGCAAGTGGGTTTAAAGGGCCGGGAAATTACGCTGCTTCGCAAGGATGGAGCCCAGATCATCTGCTTGAATACCGCGGCGGCGGTTCGCGACGCTTCCGGAAAGGTGGTGCGTTATCAGGGCGCGCTGATGGATGTGACCGAGCGCCACCAAATGCAACGGCAATTGCACAAAGAACAAGAATTCGCGCGACGGTTGATCGACAGTTTCCCCGATTTGATTCTGGTGGCGGATACGGCGCGACATTTCGAGTATGTCAGCCCGCGGTGCATGGAAATCCTGGGGTACGAGGTTGAGGAAGTGCTTTCCGTGGAAGTGGGCGGCCACACACATCCGGAAGATCAGCCTATACTGCTTGCGGTTTACAACGACATCATCGAGGGCCGGCAGGCTTTCCCGTCGATCGAGATTCGTATGCGTCACAAAAAAGGGGAGTGGCGGCGCCTGCGCTATAATTTGAGTCCTTTGTGCGACGCAGCAGGAAAAATCGAAGGCGTGGTGATGTCCGGCCGCGACATAACGGACATGAAGCGGATTGAAGAGCAACTTATCCAGACGGAAAAACTTGCTGCGATGGGACAGATGCTAGCGGGCGTCGCGCATGAATTGAATAATCCGTTGACAGCGATTCTTGGCGCCAGTGAGCTTTTGCGCGAGGGCTTGGGAACGGATGAAACCTCACGGCGCCAACTGGACCTGACGCACAGACAGGCGCGCCGCGCGGCCCGCATCGTGCAAAATCTTCTGGAATTTTCCAAGCCGGCTTCGCCGCAAAAGCAGCCAGTGGACCTAAACAGCATCATTGATCGCACCCTTCAGTTGCACGAACATTCGCTGAGGAGCAACGGCGTATCCGTTGATTTTCAACCGCAAAGAGATTTGCCGAGCGTTTTAGGAGATCCCAATCAGCTTATTCAGGTTTTTCTGAATTTGCTTACCAATGCGGAACAGGCGATTCGTGAAATACGCGATTCCGGACGAATACAGATCCGCGTGACCCGGGATTTGAGGCGTTTGCGGGTTACGGTGCAGGATGATGGAACCGGAATCAAACCCGAAATTTTGTCGCGAATTTTTGATCCTTTTTATACCACCAAGCGCCCCGGGGGAGGCACCGGGCTTGGTCTCAGTATTTGCGCATCGATTATTCGCGAGCATCGTGGAACGATCGACGCCGAGACGCTGCCCGGAGGCGGTGCGGCGTTTACGGTTTATTTACCGGCCACGGATGTGGGCAAAACTGATTCAGGGCATGGATTGGAAGACCGCGGGGCGGTGGAGGCCACCAGACCGAATGCCGAAGGTTTTGAGGGCCGCGCGGTGCTGGTTGTGGATGACGACGAGAGTATACGGTCACTGCTGCAGGAAGGACTGGGCGGGCACGGCATGCAAGTGGATTGCGCCGCTTGCGCTGACGAGGCAATGCAACTGGCCGGAACTCGTACTTATGACCTGCTGCTGTGTGATATGAACCTGTCCGGGCCGGGCTCAGATTCCAATGGAGCACAAGTAGCCGAACGTATTTTGCGTGCCGCGGGAGAGCCCAAACCAACGGCGGTGCTTATAACCGGTGACTATGTTGAAGCGGGGGAAACAGAGCCAGGCAAGCTGCGACGCCTTCAGAAGCCGTTCCGGATGGCGGAAGTTCTAGCTATTATGCGTGAAGTGATACAACGCGAGTCGCAGACCACCGTCAGGCGATAGCTGGTTTATTTCCTTGAACTCGTGGAAGCGTCCACGCCAAAATCCCAGACATAAAGATTCATTCCATCCGGAAGAATTTCCGCCAGGGCGTATTCCCCGGGCACGAGTTCCGCCCCCAGAGTAAAGCGGAAGACGGTTGGGGCGAGATCCCACCGCTGCATTGGGAAAGTTTTCCGGTCGGGAGTTTTTGTCTGGCCAAAAAGGCTTTGAATGGACTCCAAGAGCCGGTGGTTGCCTTTAACCGTGGCGCGAACCAGCTCAATCTCTGGGCCGGACTCTCCGGGACGGCTGCTTTTCTGAATAGGAGACACGCGGTCGGGGTCGGGTGGAGCTTCGCGCAAATAAAATTCCACATTTTTTGCGGTTAAGCGGGATGTCGCTTTTTTCCCCGGCAACGTGACATTTCGTTTTCCCGGAACCAGAGGAACCGGGGAAAATACCTGCGCTAAGCGCCTTTTCTTGTCGGTTTTTTCTTCGGATGCGGCTTGCTCAAGCTGAAATACGTGACCGTCCGCGACAACGAACATGCCTTCGCCCGGAGGCAAGAAAACGCCAGGGCTCACTTGCAGACTGGCGTCGATGTCCATGACCGCGGCGGCTCGCGAGATAAGCTCCCGCTTGTGAGCTTTCTCGATCAGCGCGGCTGAAGCTGCTTCCTTTTCGGCCGCCGCTTTTGCGGTGGCGTCCCAGTCCACCAATGCCGCGGGAAGTTCTTCCCACTCCGCCCGTTCCAGGCTGAAATAACGGACGCGGTCACCCTTGCGTTCGTAGCTTCTGACCAAATGATAGTTACCGTCTTTGAGAACGAGCTTTTGCCCGTTGGGGAGCGGTGCGGAAGCGTCGGCTTCCGCCTTTGTGCCGGCGGGGCGAGTAGCAGGGGCGTTTGTTTGTGGTGGTTGCTGGGTTTCCTGGGGCGGACGCAACATTTGCAGACGCAGAAACGGGAAAAGGCAGGGGGCCAATAAGATGAGGAAGAGGGCGGATACGCGAAATTCTGTCATGTGTCCCTAGCAGCCTTATGGATACGATGGCCTATTCTGGCGCCCAGTTTGCCTTATCGTCGGTCGCAAAGCAAAAGGGACCGCAAAGCAAAAAAGCTCCCTCCAGTATAGGGAGGGAGCTTTCAGAGGGCTGGTATGGGGAAAAAGCCTTAGTGCGTACAGCGCGGAAACAAGGTAACCAGAACCATCAGGTCCGATGGAGTAAACAACCACTGGTCAGCTTGTAGTCCAGCGGCCTCCGCTGCGCGGGCTATGAAGCCAAGATGACGGCTTTTCGCAAAATTGCGCAGATGCTCCAGGCAAATGCCCGTGAGGGTGGCAACTTCCGCATCGGTGAATATTTTCTGGCTCGATTTTACGGTAACCATGGCCGCGTCTCCCAAATTTCGCATCGCTATGGCCTGCATATTACCTTCGATGCTGTACGCAGCTTAGGCGATGCCTAAAAGTCAGAGCAATAGTAATACCGTTCTCTTTTTGGAAAACGAGCAGGCCAGTACTTTAGTCCCAAATGATTGCGAAGAAAGAGATTAAGGTCTGGAATTTGTTGAGAGTACGAAACGAGACAGGGAATTCAGTTCGCATCAGTTGGCAATTTTCGTCCTATTTTTGCCTAATTCCTACGGGTTTCGGTAGATTTGACGCGATTTCGAGTATCTGTTTTGTGTGTCGAAGTTCATGTGATGCGATCATGTGAAACCATTCATATGTAGTTAACATTCCTATAAAAGGGTGCGGCCATCTGTGCGCGCGCAAATCCTGATCCTTGGTTTTCGACAAAAACGCAAGCAACTGTTCTCTAACGGTGCGCAATTCCGCGAGCATTTCTTCTTTTTGGGACAGCAACGTGACGTCGATGGGGATGGGAGTCTTGCGGCGAATCAGCCTCGATTCTACCAGCGCGAGCGGCAGATGAAAGCGTTTCAGGAAGGGGATAGGGCGAGGAGGCTTTTGCTGGATGCGGTCGGCGTGGTCCAAGATGGTTCGCTCCACGGTGATCAAGTGGGCAACGACTTCGCCAGCGGACCAAGCTTCTTCCTGGGGACGAATCGTCCATCGGTCAGCGGGAATGGTATCCGCAGCGCGCAGCAATTTGACCTGTGCGCGATGCAGGTGATCGAGTATTGGCCGGATATTGGTCATGCGTGTCGGATATTCGCCACTGCTTAAGAAGCGAGCTAGAGGGAAGCTCCGCCCGCCGCTTCCAGCGCCTGGGCCAACTGTAACACTCGAGCTTCGCCGAAGGCTGGTCCAAAAATTTGCAAGCCGACGGGGAGGGAGCCGTCGATCTTGCCGCACGGAGCCGAGATTCCCGGGAGGCCCGCGAGCGATCCTGTAACTGTATAAATATCAGCAAGATACATCTGCAACGGGTCGCTGGTGCGTTCGCCAAGCTTGAAAGCGGGGACCGGAGAGGTCGGAGTGATGATGGCGTCGACCTTGGTAAACGCGTCGCGGAAATCCTGGGCGATTAAGGCGCGCACCTTTTGCCCCTTGATGTAATACGCATCATAGTAGCCCGCGGAGAGAACGTAGGTTCCCAGCACGATTCGGCGCTTTACTTCGGGGCCGAAGCCGGCACCGCGTGTTTTTCGGTACATGCCCAAGAGCGTGTCACTTTGCTTACGCAAGCCGTAGCGCACCCCGTCGTAGCGCGCCAGGTTCGAGCTAGCTTCGGCGGTGGCGATAATGTAGTACGCAGCGATGGCGTAATCCGTGTGGGGCATGCGGATTTCGATGACTTCGCAGCCAAGCTTTTTGTAAACTTCGATGCCCGCTTCGATTTTCTTGCGCACGCCTTCATGCATCCCGGCGCCGAAATATTCCCTGGGGATGCCAATTTTCATGCCTTTGACGGGTTTGTCGAGTGACGCGTGAAAGTCCTCGACCGGCGCGATAGCGGAGGTGGAGTCGTGAGGGTCGCGGCCCGCGGTTATTTTAAGAACGGTGGCGACATCGCGAACGGTTTTGGCGAACGGGCCGATACGGTCGAGTGAGGAGGCGAAAGCGATTAAACCGTATCGCGAAACGCGGCCGTAACTGCCCATCATAGCCGGAATACCACAGAACGCTCCTGGCTGGCGGATGGAGCCTCCGGTGTCTGTGCCGAGCGAAGCTACGGCCAGGTCCGCCGCGACCGCCGCCGCTGATCCGCCGCTGGAGCCGCCGGGAACGCGATCCACGGCGACGGGATTTTTTACCGGGCCGTAGGCGGAGTTTTCGTTGGAGCTGCCCATGGCGAATTCATCGCAATTGGTTTTGCCCAGGAAGACGGCGCCGGCCGCCTCCAATCGTTCAACGGCGGTGGCATCGAAGGGAGGGATATAATTTTCAAGAATTTTTGATCCGCAGGTGGTGCGAATGCCGCGGGTGCTGATGACGTCTTTTATGGCGATGGGGACTCCGGCGAGCGGCGGGAGGGGCTTACCCCTGGCAATTAAGGCGTCCACGCGGTCGGCCTGCTTGTAGGCGCGTTCCTCGGAAATGGTAAGGTAAACGTTGAGCTCGGCGTTGCGGGCGGCCATGCGTTTGAAGAACTCGCCGGCGAGTTCACGCGCTGAAATTTTCTTTGCTGCCAGCGCGTCTTTGACGCTATCAATCGTCCAACTCGCGGTCATTGGTTTCCTCGCCACCTGCCTGCGAAACGCGCAAATGAAATGGCAGATGAGCTATCGTTCAATAACTTTGGGCACGCGAAAATACGGAGGCTGAGGATCGGGCGCTTGCTTCAGGATTTCGTCAGCAACGGCGCTGGGTACGACCAAGTCTTCGCGCAAGGTGGCGTCGGCGGATTGATCGTCGGCGAGGACCTGCGCCATGGGCTCGACCTGGGAAGTATCCAGCTCATCGAGCTTGCCGATGTACTCGAGAATTTCGTCAATTTGTTTGCGATAGCTGTCGAGTTCGGCCTCGCTGAGGTCCAGGTACGCGAGGTCGGCGACGCGAACCACGTCTTCACGACTGATTTTCATCGGATGCTTTCAGCAACGGCAACTTTGCGGGGATATTTTTTGGCGATGTAATTGTCGACGAGCTTTTGGAACGCGAGAGAGAGTTCATCGTAGGTACCTTCGAGCGTGACGTCTTTTTTGCCGTCGATGTATACGGGGCAGCGCGGTGCTTCGCCGGTGCCCGGCAAACTGATGCCGATGTTCGCGGCTTTAGATTCGCCCGGGCCATTTACGATGCAGCCCATCACCGCCAGCGTCATGGTTTCGACGCCTTCGTATTGCGTTTTCCAGATGGGCATGCTGTCGCGAATGTAGGCTTGAACGCTTTCCGCCAATTCCTGGAAGGTGGTGCTGGTGGTGCGTCCGCAGCCAGGGCAGGCGGTGACGCTGGGCGAAAAGGAACGTAGGCCTAACGATTGCAGCAATTCGCACGCGGCGTAAACTTCTTCGCGGCGATCGCCGCCGGGTTTTGGGGTGAGCGAGATGCGAATGGTGTCGCCGATGCCGTCGTAGAGCAGCACGCCAAGCGAAGCCGCGGACCAGACCAATCCTTTAGTGCCCATGCCCGCTTCAGTCAATCCCAAATGCAGAGGCTGCTGCGTTTTCGCGGAAAGATCGCGATAGACGGTGATCAGATCGCGGGGCCGAGATGTTTTGCAGGAAATAATAATCTGGTCGTGCCGCAAGCCGGATTCGAGAGCCAGCTCCGTTGATTCCAGCGCGGAAATCACCATGCATTGATTGATGATCTCTTCGGACTCGAAGCCGAGATCCTGGTCGGTGTTTTCCTGCATCTTGCGCATCACCAGTTCTTGATTGAGTGAGCCGCCATTCACGCCGATGCGCACTGGCTTGCCGTGGTCGACGGCCACTTTACAGATGGTGGAAAATTGTTCGTCGCGGCGCTGTCCGGCGCCTACATTGCCGGGATTGATGCGGTATTTGTCGAGCGCGCTGGCGCAATCGAGATATTTTGTGAGGAGCACGTGGCCGTTGTAATGAAAATCGCCGATGATCGGCACGTTGCATCCGGCGTCCTGGAGGCGTTTTTTAATTTCGGGGACGGCTGCGGCGGCTTCTGGGACGTTTACGGTCCAACGGACAATCTCCGAGCCGGCTTCCGCTAATTCCAGAGTTTGTTTCAGCGTGGACGCGACGTCCGCGGTATCCGTGTTGGTCATGGACTGCACAACAATGGGCGCGCCGCCGCCCACGCGGACGTGGCCGACGTTTACACCATGCGTCTTGCGCCTCGGGTGTTTTGTCCCGGTGGCGTCCAAGCCTGCAATTTGCGTGATCATGCTTCTTTCATTTTACTCTGACCGGAGGCCCTTGCGAAAGGACGTGTTTGTGGCTGCTGTTCCGCGATCCGCAGCTGGGAGGGAGAGGTCTTCTCAAGGCAATTTTTATCCGTTGCGCCCGCTACCATGGGGTAGAATTTCCAGCGGCACGGGACTCGCTCGATGAAAGGCAAAATGGACCCAGATAACCAACTTGGCGCCAAAGCAGAAGCTCCAATTGATTCGACGCCCCTTGCCAACGATTTATGGCTTGGCATCGCTGGCCATTTCGACTCCATCACTCAGGTGATCGCCGAGTTCATAGATAATAGTCTTTCCAATCTCGGCGCTTTCAAACAACAGCCGTGTTCCATCCGAGTTGCCCTAGAAGAGGAGGAGGGAGAAAGGGTTCGAGTAAAGATTGAAGACACAGGCACAGGCATCCCGGATCTCGCACCGGTAATGCGGCTGGGCGACAAAACAGTAAGGCAGACTCCCCTAAATGAGCACGGTTTCGGTTTGAAGCACGCTTTAGCTTCCGCAAATCCTTCCAATGATGCTTGGACGCTTTACACGCGCACGGCGGACGACTTTGCAAAAGGAACCTATAAAAGGCTTAAAGCTCCATACAGTTTCTTAATGACCTCAGAAAAGATCGAAATTGTGAAAGTGCCCTGGCCAGGGGTCTACAACGGAGGAGGTACGCTCATTGAATTTGTAAGTTCACCGGAATTTTTCAACACAGTCCAGCGAGGGATAAAGGGGCAAGCTAAGTTTGGAAGATGCCTAGAATACTTAACTGAGGAGCTGGGGTACATCTATAGTGGGGTCATTGAAAAGGGCCAAGCGACAATTACAATCACATCGGCGAAGGCCAGCTTTAACCAGAACGTACAGGCTGTGAAGCCATCGTGGGTAGACTATTACCCTCCCGGCTGTGGATCGGCCAAGGTTGACCTCGGAGGGGGAACAATTTCCGTCGAATACCAATTCGGACAAGTTCGCGAAAGCGAGTATAAGAAGCATTATCGGAAGAGCATGTCAACGTCTGGAGTTGAGATCCGAATTAACGGCCGAGTTGTAATGTCGAACGTCTTCAAAGAAATCTGGGGTTTGGAAAACCACCCATCCTACAATCACTTCCTAGCCGTGATCAATCTGGTTTCGGCAAGCCGGGACGCGCTCCCGCAGACCCGAACTTCAAAGAACGGAATCAGAAGCGGCGACCCCAAACTCGAAAATCTCCTAGCGTGGATCCATAAGACTCATCCAAAGCCGCATACGGAACTTGCGAGCGCCCAATCCGAACGAGAACTAGTTCGAGAGCTGGCAGATTTGAAGCAGAAGCATATCCCCCACAAGGCAAAGCGAGTTGAAGCTGAATTTAAGGTGTTTACAACAATCGGTTCGCTAGTCTCTGTCGATCTCTACGTTTTCGACGGAACCGACATCGTCCTCTATGAGGCAAAAAAGGATGAGGCTGACGTCCAAGACATATACCAGCTTCTGATGTACTGGGATGGCTTAGTTGAGGATGGTTTTACTCCTACGCAAGGTATTCTTATTGCAACCAGCTTTTCCCCAGGTGTGAATATCATGCTTGAGGTTCTTAATGATTCTAAGGATCGCAAAGGGAATAAATATAGCTTCATAACAAAGACTTGGAGTGATGAAGGCATTAAATACCCCAAATAGAGATGCCGAGCTACTGTCGGTCCAAGTCTTAGTTTCACGCGGCCGAGAACGCCGTTATCCGCCCCTCGCAATGTCACCAGCCGAGGACGTAGGCGAAGATGAGGGGGGCGACGATGGTGGCGTCGGATTCGATGACGAAGCGCGGGGTGTCTTCACCGAGTTTGCCCCAGGTGATTTTTTCGTTGGGAACTGCTCCGGAATAGGAGCCGTAACTGGTGGTGGAATCGCTGATCTGGCAAAAATAAGCCCACAACGGTACGTGCGGGCGCTTCAGATCCTGATGCAGCATGGGAACGACGCAGATCGGGAAGTCACCGGCGATGCCGCCGCCGATCTGGAAAAAACCGAGCGGGGTTTTGGCGGTTACTTCCGTGTACCACTTGGCGAGCTCCATCATGTATTCGATGCCGCTGCGCATCACGGTCACGTTTTTCACCTTGCCTCCGATAACCTGCGCGGCAAACATATTTCCAAGCGTGGAGTCCTCCCAGCCGGGAACGAAAACGGGCAGATCTTTTTCGGCGGCGGCCATCATCCAGCTATCTTTGGGATCGATCTGATAAAACTGTTTCAGTTTTCCGTCGCGCAGAATTTTGTAGAGAAATTGATGCGGTAAAAATCGCTGGCCACCACGATCCGCGGCGTACCATTCTTCCATCACCACGCGCTCAATGCGGCGCATGGCTTCTTCTTCGGGGATGCAGGTGTCGGTCACGCGGTTGAGGTGGCGGTTCAGAAGCGCGGTTTCTTCTTTTGGCGATAGTTGGCGATAGTGCGGCACACGTTCGTAGTGATCGTGGGCCACCAGATTGTAGAGATCTTCTTCGAGGTTGGCGCCCGTGCAACAAATGCCATGCACTTTATCCTGGCGAATCATTTCCGCGAGGGACAAGCCGAGCTCGGCGGTGCTCATGGCGCCGGCGAGGGTAACAAACATTTTGCCGCCGCTGGCCAGCAATGCGTTGTAGCCTTCGCTGGCGTCGATGACTACCGCGGCGTTGAAATGGCGGTAGTGGTACTTCATAAAAGATTTAATCGGGCTGGTAGTAGAGGAACTCAAAAACTCTTTAACAGGACTCATAGTAGATGACTTCATAAACTCTCCTTGTGCAGAATCAAAGTTTCTAGAATGCGAGCTGGCGCAACGCGGACGCGGCAAAAGGGGGCGAGTTATTCTAGAAATAACTGGCGGTGTAGCTCAGCAACCGAAAAAAATCGTGCGTGGAAACGTGGAACGGTTCGGTTGGGAGCGGAAAATTCTGCATCTTACAGAAAGAAATAACACATTCGAGCGAGGAAGTGTGGAAAATATTTTACGTTAGACAAAAAATTCCGCGCAGGTGAGGAATACGCGAATCGCCGCTTCGGAATTGTTTCAAGAAGAAGTTGCCGACGCTCCAAAATTTCCGCGCAATCCCAAGTCATCGGCGTGTTCACGAAGAGCGGCGATGCAAAAGCTGATGTGTTCCTCAAGCGGAATGCCGAGTTCCTCAGCGCCGCGACGGACATCTTCGCGACTGACGCCTTTAGCGAAGGCTTTATCTTTCATGCGGCGTTTCACGGAATCAGCTTCGAGATCCAGGATGCTTTTCGACGGGCGGACCAGCGAACACGCGGTGAGGAATCCCGCAAGCTCGTCGCATGCGAAGAGGGTGTGCTCCAGCGGTGTCTGGCGCGGCACGTTGCAGTAGTCCGCGTGCGACAGAATCGCACGCACAATTTCTTCGGGATAGCCGAGCTCGCGAAGCATTGATGCGCCCTGAGCGGGATGCTCGCGATCTGGCGAGTGCGCCTCGTTGGGCCAGCGTTCATAGTCAAAGTCGTGAAGCAACGCGGTTACGCCCCAAAGCTCTTCGTCAGCGCCATTTTTGCGAGCGTAGGCCCGGACGCAAGCTTCCACGGCGAGCATATGTTTACGCAAACCTTCCGATTGCGTGTATTCGCAGACTAATTTCCAGGCATCTTCGCGAGAAGGCATGAGGGCTCCTGTGGTAACGAAAGGATATCGCACTGTACCGGAAAGGCCCAAGAGCATTAGCGAAAATGGGGGAAACGGGCCAAAATGGGACAGGGAATAAAATACAACTAATAGACTGTGCGATGAAAGAAACCCCTAGCCGCTGCGGATTTATCGTTTACCTGTCCTTGCGGCCAGCGAAGCTGTGGCGTATTGGTGCAGGATTTTTTAAAAATAATTAAAAATAGTTCAAAAATACTCTTGACAGAAAACGGCAAGTCGAGAGAAGCTCTCATCCGCGCCAGTAACTGCCTTCCCCCCCGAGAACGTTCCAGCGTTCCACTCCTATCCGCACGCCGGAAAAAAAGTCAGCGAGGAGCACTGGTGTCCGTACAAACAGAAAAAGAAACCATGAATTCGTTAGCAATGGATCGGGAAGTCATACGCTGTAAGACCTGTGGTTTAGTTCAATACCGGACGCGCACGGGTAACTGCCGCCGTTGCGTGCGCGCATTGCCTCAGCGTTTAGAGTTCCTGATTCCTCCGCCAGCACCGCAGGAGGAAGAAGTCGCTGAGCCGACGTCCAATAAATTCGCTAACCAGGAGACGGTGGAGAACATTGGCCAGCGGATCCGCCAGTTGCGCGAATCGCGGGCAATGACTCAGAGCCAGCTCCAGTCACGTTCCAAGGTTTCGCGTTCGTATCTGTCGCGAATCGAAAGCGGGCAGATGACACCAAGCCTGGGCACCCTGGAAAAAATTTCCGAAGCGCTGAATGTAGGTCTCAATCGTTTCTTCATCCCGGAGTCGGACGGCGAGGCACTGCTGGAAGATCCGTTCATTCAGGGTTTGCGGCCTTTCCTTCGTCAATTGGATTGGGAACAATGGCAATCCATACTGAAAAGGTTGCAAGCCATCAGCGATCATCTAAGTGCGACACCCGTTACTCTGCGCCCTATCGGTAACCCGGCGCGGCTGCCGCAGCCCGCGTCGGGGAATGGTAACGCCCAGCAAGGTCACATTGGGCAGATCAACCATTCGAATGGGATGGGTCATTCCCATGGTCAACCGCAAGGGTATGCGCTGCGGAGACCCGGGGCTTCGTTTGAATCGCAGGGCAAGCCGTCGTTTTTAAGGCCAGTAGCGCGGTAGTTTCAAAAGCTCGTGCACTATGAAAAGCGGCGCCACCCGAGAGGGCAGCGCCGTTTTTTCAATTTGATCTGCAATAAAAAGGTGTGACTATTCCCGGATGACCGAGACCTTGGCCGCCGGCACTTCAAGACGCATCAGCCTGTGGCTGGCATCCAGCACCAGTAACACTTCCAAATCGCTCGTCGTTACACGTAAGCCCTCGTAAGACTTACCGCCATCCTTTGACGCCCCCGTGTATTTGACGGTGATGCTTCCCGGAGTCAATTCCTGGGGAATGAGCACGGGAAAAGTTTGCTCGCCACGCTTGGACCAATCGAATACCCGGGCAAGCACGGCATACTGATGATAAAGATTGTTGTCCAATACGGCTACAAGTGCGGTGTTAAACGTGAGGTCTTGCTCAAAAGGCTTTGCGCCGCCTTGCATTTCTAGACTGATCTTAGCCACGCCATTCGCAAACAAGATGCGAGCACTGTTCTTTTTCTCAGTTTGCGCGGTCCAGTCATAGCTTATGGGCGCGCCATCCGGCTGCAAAACCAGTGTCCCGGTGATTTTTGCCGAAGGCCCCTGGTCTGGCTTAATTTCCGTGGTGCCCTTGGCGACCCAACCCCCCTCAGATGGTGAAATTTCAAACTCTTCATGGCCGACAGTTTTGCCATCCAGTTTAATGATGAGTTTTCCCTTGTCGGCAACCAGCACGCCAGCTGCAGAGGGTTTTTCGGCGGTTTGCCCGGTTACGGCAGTGAGGGCGATTAAGAGAAATACAAAAAAGTATTTCGGTGAAATGGTATTGGAGAACACGGGGCCTCTCTCAGCAAAATGAACTACGGTTCGGGTTTATCTACTACAAGATGCGCTTCATCGCTGCCTGCTGCAACAATTCCGCGACGCAGGATTTCTCCAACGACAACGGCAGGTTCGCCCGAAGCGTCCACGCGGTAGTCCGCCAATTGATAGGAAGCGACGCGCTGGGAATAAAGTGAGCGAAAGCTGGCCTCATCGCGGAACAGAGGTCGACCCGTCATGGTCATGCAACGGGAAAGCAGCACCTCGATTGGGGAGTCCAGCCAGATAACCGGAACACCGGCAGAGCGCAGGAATTCCGGCGCACCCGGTTGAGCGTATGTGCCTCCGCCGAGAGCGACAACGGTGGACTCTTCCATTTCCGCCGCGCGGCCGAGGACTGCACGGAGCTCAGCTGCTTCGAGCTGGCGAAATGCCGGTTCGCCGAAACGCTCAAAAAATGCGGGGATGGCCAATCCGGCGGCTTCTTCGATGCGAGTGTCCAGGTCAACGAATCGCCAGGCGAGTTGTTTGGCCAAGAGAAAACCGACGGTGCTCTTTCCGGAGCCCATAAAACCCGCGAAGCACAAGACTGGAGTGCGGCCTTGGGAGGTGCGTGAAGGAAGCGGTGGCATCATGATGGAGGGCAGCCGCGTGATGGCGGCGTGGATCCGGACCTTACAAGATTAATGTTAATCACGCTTCAGAATGCGGATTGTACCACTGTAGGAGGAAAGTTCTACCTTAGCCAGGCCCTGGCCGACGGTTCCGAAAAGACCTTTGGCAAATTTTGTGGCGCTGTGTTTAACGCCGTGGGTATCGGGCTTGAGGTATGCCTCGGCGCGATTATCGACAGTGCCCATGGAGGTGCGCGCATTTAAGTCGAAAGAGTCCGTGCCGGAGAAGCGGACTTCCACAAGACCTTTGTTGCTGCTCATGGAGTACAGGCCGGTGCTGACGAAGTCTCCATCAAAAAGGATGTTGCCGGAAAAAGTCGAGATGCTTACAGAGTTTAAGGCGGGCTGGAGGATTTCTGCGTTGCCGCTGACGGTATCAAATTTGAGTTTGCCGGCGCATTGCGTGCAATTCAATGAGCCTCCGCGGGTGCTGACAATAATGTAGCCGGAAACTTCCTTCAGATGAATGTCTCCCGCAACGCTTTCCAGGGTCATATCGCCCATTACCTGCTCGACGTAGATGAGGCCCATCTGCGTTTTCAACTGGAGCTCGGTTTCCTCCGGTACGGTGAGCACGAAATTGGTTTCCATCTCTCGTGGCTGGACGTTTTCACCAGCCGGATGGGTGGTTACTTCAATGCGATCGCCGACTTGTTCGATATCCACGACCATTTTGTCGGACCCGCGGGTGCCACTGACCATGACCTCGGGATTTTTCCATGACTTAACCTCGATGCGGCCGTTAGCAATGTTGTGAATGCAGACTACCGGACGACCTTTTACGGTGAGGTGACGCTCGAGGTGCGCGCCGGAGCCAGTCTGAGCGGCGTTGTACGCGGGCGAAAGTATCAGGCCCGTGCCGAATAGAATGACGGCGAGCGCTTGGGAATCCTTCCATCGGACCCTTCGTAAAATTTGGCGCAAATTGACCACGGTCATATCAGTTCTCACTTCTTCCGCTGTCGAGTAGAGCGGAAATTAATTGGGCCTTTTGCTGGTAGGCCCGGGAAAGATATTCGTGGGCCAGCTGGTCCTGAGGATCCTCGCGTAAGTGCTGTTCGCACTCCACGATAAATTCGTCGATTGCTCTTAAATTCTTTTGTAAGGAGGCATCCGTGACGGAATAGCCTTCCTGGCCAGACGACAACGTTCCGGCCTGCCGCATATCATTCTCCGCTTGTCTCAGGGTTTGCGAAGTTTGTTCGAGAGTATCGGAGGGTGCGACTGGGGCTGGTTGTTCGGCGACAGGTGTTGCGACGGTCGCAGGATGCCGGTAAATTTGCAATCCCGCAGCGGCAAGGACCAATAAGCCTAAGGTAGCGGCAGCGAGGCCGCGAGTCCCAGAAAATGCGGGTAACCAGTTCCACCAAGTGGAGTGCTCTGGCGCAATAGATGGCTTCTTGATAATGCCTTCGGATTCCAATTTGGCGCGGAGAGAATTCCAGACCCGGTCTGGAGGCGTGACTTCGGCGGGCAACTCATGCGCGATGGCTACAATTTCAGTCAGGTCAGCCAACAAGTTACCGCAAGCGGAACATTCGTTGGCATGCTGGCGCGCCGCTTCCGGCAAGGACTCCAACCCGTTTTGTTCGAGAACCGCTTCGATTTTGTTACATTGCATGATGCTTCACCTTACAACGGAAAGCGCTGGCAGGCGCAACCGCAGAAAAGCTAAAAAATTCCCAGTAGCACGATAGAGCAAAGGGAGCCATGCCATAATAAAAATAATCTCTATCTTGACCAATTACCCGCTCACGACCCCTGCGGCGCCCGCTATTGTAACTCATTGGCTATGACCTGTTTGTGTTTTTGCGGCCTGACGTTCGTCCCGTGCCTGCTTGCGGAGATCTTCCTGGAGCAGATCCCGCAAACGCGTACGAGCTTTGTGCAACTGCGATTTCGAATTGCCGACTGAACAGTCCATTATTCCCGCAATCTCGTTGTGCTCATAGCCTTGCACATCATGCAACATAAAAACGGTGCGGTAACCCGGGGGCAGCTTTTCGATACAGCGCTCCAGGTTTACCCGGTCTACGGCGCCACTGAGCCGCAAATCGGGCGCACCAACATCTTTTCTAGGGCCGCCAGTTTCCTCGTCAGGATCCGTTATTTCGTCCAAAGACGTTGCAGGGAGCGTCTTTTTGCGCAGCTTCATCAGAACCACGTTGACCGTCATACGATGCAACCAGGTCGAAAAGGCTGACTCGCCGCGGAAGGTGTCGATTTTGCGGAAAAGCTGCAGAAAAGCTTCCTGCACCAAATCTTCCGCGTCGGCGGGGTTGTTCATCATTCGCAGGCACAAGGCATAGACACGGCGGTTATGAAGTTGATAAAGAAACTCAAAAGCCGCAGCATCCCCTGCTTGAGCCAAACGGATGGCTTCCGCTTCAGTCAGCGCCTTCGGTTCAGTTGGTCGGGTGCGGGCCAAAGATCCAGTAGCGGCGCGTTCCCTTTGTCGGATGCGCCGTGTGCCTCCCAGAGTTGTACCTGCAATCAGTGTGGATGCGCCCATAACAACACATAGAGGAGGATTTGCATCCCCGGGTTGCATGGCAAATTAACTTGACGCGCAGGCGGGACTATTGTCCCGCGATTAGGGTCACACGTCTATGGCGGAGAGCGCGGGAACGGACCCGGGCGTCCTCCTGGTGGGAGGTGGACTGGACTTGGACGATGTTCTGAAAATCCTTAATTTGCCCCTCGGGCAGGGCCAAAAGGAACGATTTAAACAAGACCACGGACTCCCGGAAGCAGGTATTGAGATCAAAGTGGGTGGTGTCCAGGCATTCCCAGTTGCGTTGCGGCTCGAATGGCGAACCATCAGACAGCTCGTAGGCGGCTTCGGAAAAATCCTTGCCGAGGTCGTCCACAAGTTCCTGCAGGGCGCTCATCTTGTGGAGGAATTGAGAACGCTGGGTCAATAAGACGCGACTAAAGAGGGCGTTCCTTTTCGCGGCACGTTGGCCGCGATCTCCGCGAAAGTTCTCCGAATTCAAAGGGAAAGTGTTGGGGACAACGCTGGAATGTTGCACGTGTATCAACATGGAACGCAGGAGGTCTTCTAAGGGCGTGGTTAAAAGGGAGCATAAATCGGATGTGACGGAGATGGCCTGGTATGCTTTTCGGTCGCGGCAATGATGATGTAGTCCGATGGCTTCATCCAAAGAGACGCTTAGGACGTTGTAAGCCGCTTCCAGCTTTGGAATATAAAAATTGTAAATTTCGGAGCGGGAATTGGAGAGCCGTGCTAGCCAATCATTGGAGACTGACGTAGGTCGTGCACGGGATTGGCGGTTAGTCACGAATCCTTCTCCGAGAGCCAGGGCAGCAGATTATAGCAGATTCCAATATGGGGAAAGCTAGATTCCGAGTTTTGCTGATATTTTCGCGGCCCCCTGCTCTTTTTGGGCAGGTAAGTATCTTTTTGAACAGGCAAGTACCATTTTAGACAGTTTTCGACAGCCACGTACCATTTTAGTTTTCAATGCTTTTCCGGGAAAGATTCGTTTCTTGCCCTAAAACGCGCTGGGCCTCTATACTCCTTTCTATTCCGCTGCGGCGTTTTCGCAGAACGTTTTAGCAGAAAAGGTCAAAGCCACCAAAGGATCCCAGCGTTGCTATTTGAGCCCGTCGACCAGTTTGAGCAGCGACAAAAAAAACTTGAGCAGATACAAGCTCTTGGCTATCAGGCGTTTCCCACGGAGTTTCGATGGACGGACTTGCCTGGTGCACTGATAGCTAAATTCAGGGATACCAGCGCTGCTGATTTGCAGTCCCAGAAGCATGAAGTGCGTGTGGCTGGCCGCTTAGTCTCATACAGGCTGATGGGTAAAGCTGGGTTTGCGCATCTGCTGGGCGCCGGCGAGCGCATACAAATTTATGTTCGCAAGGATGTAGTGGGCGAAAAGGGTTTCCAACTTTTTCATTTGCTGGATTTAGGCGACAACGTTGGCGTGCGCGGACACATGTTTCGCACCAAGACGAACGAACTATCCATCTGGGTGGAGGAGTTGTTTTTCCTATCCAAGGCACTGCTGCCGCTGCCGGAGAAATGGCATGGGTTGTCGGATGTCGAGATTCGGTATCGCCAGCGATATCTGGACCTGATCACCAGCGACGAGTCCCGGCGAATTTTCACCTCGCGAGCGCGGCTGATTCGTGAGTTACGCCAGTTCTTTGACGCGCGCGGTTACATTGAAGCGGAAACTCCGATGATGCACGCGATCCCAGGTGGCGCGGCTGCGCGGCCGTTTATCACTCATCACAACACGTTGGATATCGATTTATATTTGCGGATTGCGCCTGAACTGTATTTGAAGCGGTTGACCGTTGGGGGATTTGATCGCGTCTACGAGATAAACCGGAATTTCCGCAACGAGGGCATTTCCACGCGGCACAATCCCGAATTCACGATGCTGGAATTTTATGAGGCCTACAGCAATTATCGCGACCTGATGGATATGAACGAGGAACTTTTCGCGATGCTGGCGAAAAATATTACTGGGTTGACGACGGTTAAATTTGGCGAACATCAACTGGATTTTGCAAAGTTTGAGCGCTTAACCATGCGCCAGGCGATTACCAAGTATTGGCCCGCCGCGGCGGGAGCCGCTCCGGCAGCGGAAGAATTGGCCGCTCCAGGGGCGGCGCGCGCGGCTACAGAACGTTATAACGCGTGGGCGAAAGCAACGGGCGCCCTTTATGCGGCAGCGAAGGGATCTTTGAAGGACGGCGAATGGACGGGGCTTCTCTTTGAAACTGTGGCGGAGAGGCATCTAATTCAGCCGACCATTTTGTATGATTTCCCAACGGAGATTTCGCCACTTTCCAAACAGAAGGCCGACGATCCGTCGCTCACCGAGCGATTCGAAATTTACGTTGCAGGAATGGAAATCGCGAATGGGTTCTCGGAGTTGAACGACCCGGCGGAGCAGGAACGGCGTTTTCTTGCGCAAATTGCGCGCGGCGGGGACGAAATGCCCAAGCAATTGGACGTGGACTACATTCGCGCGCTATGTCACGGCATGCCGCCAACCGCGGGAGAAGGCATCGGCATCGACCGGCTAACCATGTTGTTCACCGATTCGCATTCCATCCGCGATGTAATCCTATTTCCTTTGCTGCGTCCGGAGACAAACGAAGCAAAGGAAAGTTCCGCTGCAATGGGCGAGAAAGCGTAACGGGTCAGCCGCGCCATGCGCTTTGAATGGTTCGTGGCGCGGCGTTATTTAAGGTCGCCGTACCGGCCGGCTGTGCTGCGCCTGGTTACATTATTTTCTGTGATTGGCGTTACCGCGGGTGTGGCCACGTTGGTTGTCGCTCTGGCGATGAACACTGGGTTCAAAGAAACCCTGCAAGACCGGTTACTGGCCGTGACTGCGCACGTCTCGTTGACCCGTTCTGGAACGGGTGGAATTCAGAACTACAACGGACTGGCCGCAAGATTAGCCGCCATTCCTGGTGTGCGCTCCGCCACTCCCGCCACCTATCAACCTGTGCTGCTTTCTTTCGGAGGGGACGCGCGAGGCGTGGTCGCAAAAGGCGTTGACCCGGAGCGCGAGCGCAGTAGCGACGAAGCTTTGCAGCATATCATCGCGGGCCAGTTGGATTTTTCCGCAAACGCGGACGGCATCGATGCGCTTCTGGTAGGAAAAGAGCTTGCGCGCGACTGGAAAATTTCGCCCGGCGATTTCGTAACATTGCTAAGCCCGCAGGGCCGGTTGACGCCGTATGGAATCATGCCGCGCACACGGCGCTTTCGAGTTGCCGGCGTTTTCGATTCCGGGTTTTATGATTACGATGCCAACTGGTGCTTTCTGAATTTGCCCGCGGCGCAAAGCCTTTCCGGGGCTGGAGACATTGTAAATGTACTGGAGTTCCGGCTGGAACATCCGGAACACGCTGAAGAATTGGCGGAACAAATCGCTCGAGAGGCTGGACCGGGTTATTCGACGAGTACGTGGATGCAAGAGAACCGGGCGCTGTTCCGAGCGCTGCGGCTGGAAAAGTTGGTCACATCAATTTTCATTGGCTTAATTACCTTCGTGGCCGGATTAAATATTTTGGTGGTGCTGACCATGACGGTGACGGACAAGGCGCGCGATATTGCGGTGCTGGTTTCGATGGGCGCGCGGCGAGAACAGATTCGAAAAATATTTCTGGCGCAGGGCGTGGCGATTGGCGCGACGGGAACAATCCTGGGGTTGGTTATCGGCTACGGATTCGCATGGATCGCGGGGGCGCGACGGCTAATTCCACTCGATCCTCAAGTTTATTCGGTTCCGTACGTCCCATTCCATCCAAGTCTCGCAGACGGGGTCTGGATTACGGCAGTATCGCTGGCGATCTCGGTAGTGGCTACGTTGATTCCGGCCAGGGCGGCGTCGAAGCTGCTGCCGGTCGATATTCTGCGATACGAATGAGATATCTTTTTTGACGGTCGCTCAGTCCCGAAGTGAACAAGGAGGCTTAGGCTTTGGCCAGGCGTTTGCTTCTGACCATTAGGATGATTCAGTGGTTGGATGACCGGCCCAATGTTAAGCGTGACGGTCGCCCAAGCACTGCTGCAAATCATTGAAGGCAATGCCATTATGTTTAATGAAAAAGAGTGCGCGAAATCATCGGTTTTGCTGATGCCATCGGAGTGGCGCAAATGGGAAAGGGAATTGCACCGTTTGTCCAGTAAGTTTGCCATTCTTTATATTTGCCACGGGGCGCACAGAAACAGCATCTAAGTAGTTAAGAAAGGCACGACGAAAGCGGCAAACAATTGTTATTTGGCGAATCACTTCCGGACTCTGGAACCCACAGTTTGCAAGGGCTGAACTCGCGCCGCGTTATTTTGGAAGCCCGGAATTTGAAGAAAAATTATGGGCGAGCAACCAATAATGTGCCGGTTCTGGCGGATGTGAATCTGCAACTGTTCGAAGGAGAGATGGTAGCGATCGTAGCGCCGTCCGGAGCGGGAAAAAGCACGCTGTTACACCTGCTTGCCGCTCTAGACACGCCAACAAGCGGTACAGTATACTTCGCTTCTAAAGCCATTGAGACATCTCACGACAGAAAGTTGGCGGAATTTCGGAACCGCGCGGTGGGATTTCTCTGGCAGCGCCATCAGTTGCTGCCGGATTTCACGGCGGCGGAAAATGTGGCCATGCCGCTTTTGATGCGTGGAGACAATTTTGCCAGTGCGCTGCAAGCAGCGCGTAAGTGGCTTGCCGAGACGGGCTTGACGGAGCGCGCCGACCATCGTGCGGGGGAACTTTCTGGCGGGGAGCAACAACGTGTTGCGATTGCCCGCGCACTGGTTACCGGCCCCAGCGTGCTGCTGGCGGATGAGCCGACCGGAGATTTGGATGAACAGAATGCTTGGGCCGTGTTTGAGCTGTTGCAAAGGCTGCATCGCGCGCATCGCCTGACGTCGCTTATCGCGACGCACAATTTGGCGCTTGCGGGCCGTTGCGACCGGATCATCGGACTTGAACATGGCGTTCTGCGTACTCGCGTGAGCAATCAAGTTGCAAGCGGGAACCCAGAGGGAGAAGCGAGTCACCGTGTTTGAACGTTATACAGAAAAAGCCCGTCGTGTAATATTTTTTGCCCGTTACGAGGCCAGCCAGTATGGCAGCCCATACATTGAAACAGAGCATCTTTTGCTCGGCTTGATGCGCGAGGACAAGGCGCTGGCCAACCGTTTCCTGCGGCAGCAGGGCTCCATTGAATCCATTCGCAAGGAAATCGAAGCGCGGATCACCATACGCGAGCGCATCTCCACCTCCGTGGAAGTACCGCTTAGCGCTGAGTGCAAACGCATCCTTAACATGGCCGCGGAAGAAGCGGAGCGCCTGGGCCACAAGCACGTGGGGACCGAGCATCTGCTTTTGGGGATTCTGCGCGAAGAAAAATGTTTTGGCGCCGAGATTTTGCTGGAACGCGGATTGCGTCTTTCTTCGCTTCGCGAAGAGTTGGCGCGCACTTCGGGAGAAAAACCCACAACTGCCCGGCCCAAGGAAACGTCGTTGCTGGCGGAGTTCAGCCGGGACCTTACGCAAGCAGCGCAGGAAGGCACACTCGATCCACTGGTTGGACGCGAAAATGAAGTGGAACGCGTGATCCAGATTCTTTGCCGCCGCACCAAAAATAATCCGGTGCTGATTGGCGAGCCAGGTGTGGGCAAAACCGCAATTGTAGAAGGACTGGCGCAGCTTATCTCCGACGGAGATGTTCCGCCTTTCCTCGCGGACAAACGGATTCTTTCGCTGGATCTTTCCTTGATCGTCGCGGGAACCAAATACCGCGGACAGTTTGAAGAGCGATTGAAGACCATCATGAAGGAATTGATGGAGAGCCAGAACTCGATCGTGTTCATTGACGAACTGCACACGCTGGTGGGCGCGGGCTCGGCGGAAGGTTCGTTGGACGCCGCGAATATCCTGAAGCCAGCGCTGTCTCGCGGGGAAATTCAATGTATCGGGGCAACTACGCCCGGCGAATATCGCAAGTCCGTGGAAAAAGATCGCTCCCTGGAGCGGCGTTTCCAAGCGGTAAAAGTTCCGGCTCCCAACGAAGAAGAAGCAGTGCTGGTGATTGCCGGCGTTCGCGAACGGTACGAAAAATTTCATGCCGTAAGCTATACCGACGAAGCCCTGCGCTATTCGGTTTATTTGTCCAACCGCTATATTCCCGACCGTTTTTTGCCGGACAAGGCTATCGACCTGATCGATGAAGCGGGCGCTCGCGTGAAACTGCGCCAGGCGACGGTGCCGGAAGAAGTTGGCGAAGTGCAAAAGCGCGTCAAGTTCATCACGCACCGCATGGAGTCAGCAATCGCCGCGCACGAATTTGAGAAAGCACGTTTTTATTCAGAGGAAGAGCGCAAAGAAAAAGAGACCCTGCGGGGATTGCGTGAGCGGTACAAGCTGGATGATGCATCCACGGGAATTGTCACCCGCGAAGACATCGAAGAAGTAGTTTCACGCTGGACCGGCGTGGCGGTAACCTCCATCAAAGAAGACGAACAGCAGAAGCTATTGCGTATCGAGCCGGAATTGCACAAGCGCGTGATCAGTCAGGACAAGGCCATCACCGCTCTCGCACGCGCGATTCGCCGCAGCCGAGCGGGGTTGAAGTCTCCCGCGCGGCCGGTCGGATGCTTCTTCTTCCTGGGGCCCACCGGCGTCGGGAAAACGGAAGTTGCGCGAAAACTGGCCGAATTTTTATTTGGCTCGGAAAAATCGCTGATCCGATTCGATATGTCGGAGTTTATGGAAAAGCATTCGGTATCGAAGCTGATCGGCGCGCCTCCAGGCTATGTGGGATACGAAGAAGGCGGACAACTAACCGAACGCGTTCGCCGGACTCCGTACGCGGTAATTTTGCTGGATGAAATTGAAAAAGCTCATCCGGACGTTTTTAATATATTGTTACAGGTGTTTGAAGACGGGCAACTGACCGACGGGCTTGGAAACACTGTTGATTTCCGCAACACCATAATCATCATGACTTCCAATCTCGGCGCGCGGCATTTGCAAAAGCGCACTTCCATGGGCTTCTCTTCCGGCGTGGATGAAGCAACGCTCAGGAGCATGGAAGATCTGGTGATGAACGAAGTCAAGCGGGCATTCAATCCGGAATTTTTGAATCGGCTGGATGAAGTGATATTGTTCAACCCGCTCGGCGACAGCGATTTATTGCGCATCATCGAGTTGCTGGTGGGCCAATTGAACGACACGCTGATTCATCGGCAGGTGCAGATCGTGGTGTCGCCCGAAGCCAGTCAGTGGATTCTAGAAAAAACCTGCGCGGATCGCAGTTATGGGGCGCGACCGCTGCGCAGGGCTCTGCAGAAGTACGTGGAAGATCCTCTCTCCGAGGCGCTGATTCAGGGCGGTATCCAGAGACCAGCAACGTTGCAGATTTACGTTGCCGGCGAAGCACTGGCTTTCCGGCCGGTCGGCGAGGCAACCCCTGTAGTCCACTAGCGAATCTGAAACCAACACGCGGAGTGACGACGAACGTTGCGTGCACGGCCCGGTCTGTTCAGGCCGGCGGGAGAAAAACAACTTGGGTCTGGGGGCGCGAGCCGTGATGATCTCATCGGCCGCTCATCAAGAAGTCTGTGTTCAACACTGCGTCGCAACACAGCGGCGGGTGCTCGCGCGTTTGGCTTGCGCAGCCTTGGTCATGTTTTGTTTCTCCGTTGCATCGCCCGCGAAAATTTCCGAGAACCGCGCAACCGGCTCCTCATCCGTTTCGACTTCTTCGCAATATTTGTTTGTAGCGACACTCAATAAAGAAACCGGTGAAACGCGCTTCGAGGAGCATCCGGCTCTTTCCGAGCAGGGCCAGAGCGAGCAGCAACACCTGGTGATCGAGCGCATCGACTTCCTTGGGAACCGGCGCATCCGCAGCGACACCCTGAAAGCGCGCATCTTCAGCAGGGAAGGGGATCCCTACAATGAAGAAACTTTGCGCCGCGATTTTCAAGCGTTGTGGAATACGCAATTCTTTGAAGATGTACGCTTGCGAGTAGAGCCTTCGCCGGACCGTCCCGACGCGCGCATCATCGTGTTTGAAGTGAAAGAGCGGCCGGTGATTCGGCGCATCCGCTACGAAGGCATCCATTCGGTAAGCGAATCCGACATTCTTGACCGTTTCAAGGAGAGAAAAGTTGGCTTAACGGTGGAAAGCCAGTTCGATCCCACGCGTATCAAAAAAGCTGAAGTGGTGCTCAAGGATTTATTAGGCGAACATGGCCGCCAATTTGCGAAAGTCACGCCCCAGTACGAGCGCATCGCATCGAGCAACGCCGTCATTCTGGTTTTTAAGATTGAGGAAGGGCCGAAAGTAAAAGTAGGCGCCATCAAGTTCAAGGGCAATCACGCGTTCAGCGACCGCAAGTTGATTCGGTCCATGCGCCACGATCGTCCCTATAGGATTCCGCTTTATTTCTGGGACATCCCGGTACTTTCAAAAACCTATGACCGGCAGAAACTAGCCGAGGACATGGAAGTCGGAATCCGCAGCGTTTATCAGGACAACGGATATTTCAAAGCGGTGATTCAGGATCCGATTCTGGAAAATGTGGAAGTGAACCACATCGGCATAGGTGTGCCGGTGCCGGGATTGGGACCGCACAAAGGTAAAGTGGTGAACATCACCATTCCGATTGAAGAAGGCGACCGCTACCACATGGGCGCGCTGCGCATCGTCAGCGCGGACCCGGACAAAGCGTTGTCTCTCAAAGTAGATGCGCTCAAAGGCATTTTCCCGCTGAAACCCGGAGACGTCTTTGCGGCCAACAAAGCACGCAAAGCAATTGAAGACTACGGTAAAGCGTACGGCGAATTTGGTTTTATCGATTTCACCGCGGAACCGCAATTCGATATTGATGACGATAAAAAAATTATCAATCTCACCCTTAAGTTCGACGAGCAAAAACAGTATTACGTGCGCAGGATAAATTTCAGCGGTAACACCACCACGCGCGACAAGGTGATCCGCCGCGAACTGTTGCTTGACGAAGGCCAACTGTTCAACAAGCGCGCCTGGGAAGTAAGTATCCTGCGGCTCAATCAGCTGGATTATTTTGACCGGATTGAAGCGGACAAGGCCGCGGAAATCAAGCGCAACACCAAGGAAGGTACCGTCGATATCACTTTGAAGTTGAAAGAAAAGGGTAAGCAATCCATCGGCTTGCAAGGCGGCGTCAGTGGACTTTCGGGGAGCTTCATAGGCCTCACCTATCAGACCAATAATTTTCTCGGCTTGGGCGAAACGCTAACCTTTTCCGCGCAGTTTGGAGATTTGCAGCGCTTGTTCCAGTTCGGTTTCACGGAGCCCTATCTTTTTGATCGCCCCATTTCCACGGGCTTCACGATATTTTCCAGCCGATTCAAATATGATCAGGCCCGCCAAGCGGCGATCGCGTACGGACAGACGCTGAGCATCAATCCGAATTTGCTGCAAAATTACAATCAGGACAGTACCGGATTCACGGCGTTCGCCAGTTATCCGCTGCGCCGTTTTTCGTTTACCAGAGTTGGCGTGACCTATGGTCTGTCTCGAACGAACATCACCGCTTTCAACGACGCCTCGAAAGCGCTTTTCACCGAATTGCAGTACCGCACCGTGGCCGGCCCGAGCGCGCTGAATGGCATCATTTCCAGCACGCTTACTCCAACGATCACCTACAACACCATCGACAACCCCATCAATGCCACGCGCGGAAAAAGTTTCTTCTATTCCATGTCGCTTGAAGGTGGGCCCATCGGCGGTAACGTCAACGCCATCACCAATACGTTTGAATACAAGATGTTTCATCCCATCAACAAGCGCCGCAACGCCATTGGATTCCGCGTGCAAACCGCGTTCACCACGGGTTTTGGCGGAAAACAAATTCCTCCGTACAGCCGTTTTTATCTTGGTGGAGAGAACGACATTCGGGGATTCGACATCCGCGCGATCACTCCGATCAGCTTTATTCCCATCGCGTCTTCGGTACGAATTCCGGTCGGGAACGGCTCCATTCCCATTCGTGTGTTGACCTCCACGATCTCGTTTCCCGGAGCGGATACCTCGCTGTTCGGCAACCTGGAATATCGCATCCCAATTATGGGGCCGGTAAGCATGGCTCTTTTCGCGGACGCCGGCACGGATGGTATTTTGCGCAAAAGCGGACTTTTACTCAACCAGAGCGCTGTGGATCGCATCAAGCTCAATTTCCCGCAGTCCAACATTCAACAGCAATTGCAGCTGGCTCCTGGCACGAATTTTAAGTTGAGAATGTCTACCGGCGCGGAATTGATTGTCAATTTGCCCATCGTTCAGGCGCCGTTCCGGATTTATTATGCGTATAATCCGTTCCGGTTGCGCCAACAGATCGTGTCCCCGGATTCGCTCTTCAGCAACGAAGATTTGATCAACCAGTGCAATGCGGCGCACCTCAGCGAGTCCGAGTGCAACCTGCTTGTTCGCAAGCCGCTTGTGGATTTTTTAAGCAAGAGCCCGAACCGGCTCAATTATTTCGAACCGAAGAGCACGTTTAGATTTACCGTGAGCCGGACGTTCTAGCTCGTACGATTTTGTATGGATTTTGCCCAGCGTAGGAAAAAATAAGCGCTTCGAGAAAAGCGCGCCAGGGAGTGAGGGGCTATGAAGTGGCAATCGATATCTACCCGTATAGGTTTCGCGGCGGCGGTACTGGGGTTGACCCTGGCCGGCTGCGGCAGCAAGACGCCCACGAACCAGGTTATCGTGTCCGTGAGCCCGTCGGGAGGCACACTGGTTCTTGCTCAATCCTTTCCGTTCACCGCGACGGTGAGCGGCTCGACGGATACCTCCGTACTGTGGACCTGCAACTATACCTACACCACCACAACACTTGACGCAAATGGCGTCCCGACTTCGACGACCACCAAGCCGGTGGCGTGCCCGAGCGACAATAGTTGGGGACAAATCACCGATCCTAAACAGAACACCGTGACGTACACGGCGCCGTCGAAGCTGCCGACTATTACGCCAGCACCCGCCACTGGAGCTTTTATCACTGCTTATACTGTGGTTTTGACGGCGACTTCGAATGCCGACAAGAAGAAGAGCGGTTCGGCAAATATCACGCTGGATTCCGGGATTCGTTTAACCATCACTCCATTGACCGCTACTCTGGCTGTTGGCAAGGATACACAGAAATTTACGGCCACTGCGCCCAATGAAACCCAAGCGCTGAACTGGTTTGTCACCCAGAGGCCATCGACGCTGCCGACCGGCACGGCTTTTAATCCGACTCCTGCTTCCGCACCCTGCGCTGCCGCCACCTGTGGAACCGTGGACCCGTTGACTGGGATTTACACTCCGCCTGCGACGCTGCCCACGGACAAAACCGTTTACGTGGTGGTGAATTCGAAAACTGACACCACGCGGTATGCGTTCGCGACGATTACCCTGACAACGGTTCCCAGCGGTCCCGTGACGTTCAGTGGTATCTCGCCCGATAAGGCTCCTTGGGGCGGGCAAATCCAGGATATTTATTTGATTGGCAACAATCTCCGGTCGTCTACACCAATTACTTTCAATGGCACGCCCGTAACTCCCAGTCAGATTGCTGTGGTGCCTCTCCCGGCAAGTTTCTGCACTCCTTCCACAACGGTAACTTGTCCCAACAACTCGATCATTACGCGTTTGCGTTTGAACGCGGCTAATCTCTCCGCGATTTCATCGCCAGGTGATGTGCAAATCACTGTCACGACAAACGGCGGGCCTGTTTCTCAGACTCTTCACCTGGTACAGACCAAACCGGTTATCGCCGGCACGCGCCCAGATAGTTTTCCGCAAGGCGCAACGTTTAACCCCTCCACAAATACATTTACGATTGACGGCGGATATTTCGGTACGGGCGCCAGTCAGGCGGTAAAGGTCACGTTGAACGGCAGCAACATGGCAATTATCCCGAGTTCCTCGTCGCGCCAACTGACGCTGAATCTCCAGAACACTACGATTCCCGCGCCGGGGCTGTATCCGGTGGACGTGATCAGTAACCCATCCGTGAAGCCTTCCTTTGTTCCGCTGGCTGCCACGAATCTCGCGATCCAGCCAACGTCTTTTGGCATTGCGCAGACAAATATTCCTCTCAAAACCGCGAACGCTTATCCGACCGCTATCGCCGTGGACTCGAGCCTGGGCTTTGCCGCGGTGACGGAATCAGGAGCCAATCAGGTAGAAATTTTCGATTTGAGGAGTGGCCAGCCGGTTAGTGTTGCCACCGTAGCTGTGGGAAGCAAACCGACGGGCATCGCCATCGACACCAATTACGCCGTGAGCGGGCAGGATCTCGCCGTGGTGGCCAACAACGGAGATGACACGCTTTCTTTTATCGAAATTCCGTCCGGCAGAAATTTAGCGACGCTTGATCTGAAGAATTTGATTCAGCCGTCGCAAGGCTCCGCCACTACGCCAAATCCGTACGCGGTTGGCATTGATCCGTTCTCGCATCTTGCGCTGGTCGCTTTCAACGATTCCAACGTAGGATTTATCGTTCAGCTTACGGGGCCCTCGGGCAATTGCCTCACTGGACATCCGCCGGTGGCCGGAACCAGTTATTGCCCCATCGCTTCAGCGAGTATCGCTACCGGCGCAACTCCTCAGGTTGCGTTTCAGCCGCAGCTGCACGTGGCTTATGTCTCCCCGGGTGGCCGCGGTTCGTTTTCCATTGTGGATCTTTCACAGAAGAGTACGTCGGCAAATATTGCTCCCGCACCGGCCGGCGCAGTTCGTTCCAACAATATCGTGACTATCACGACGGTAACTCCTCACGGCATCGATCCTATTCAGGGCGGCAGCGTGCTCATTTCTGGTCTTCCGCTGGGACCTAAAGGCACCAGCTTCAACGGAGCCTTCCAGGTGTTTGGGAATGGCGTAGTGGACTCACGAACTTTCCAGTTCTCGCAATCTGCCGCGGATGATACCGGCGGAAGCAGCGCCACCGTGATGGGTGTTGTCGGTGTTTCGGGCAGCTCCCAGCCGCTAGGGATCACCAGCACCGCGGTTGGTATTGCTATCAACCCGATAACACGCGCCGCGGCTTATGCGGACCCGAATGCGACCAGTTCGCAGATCGGCTTCATCAATTCGCTGGATCAAGTCCTTGCTGGCTCCATAACGCTTTCCGTCGGGAGCTTTGGTACCACGACCGGCGGGGCGCCAGAAGCGGGCGCGAGATTTGTTGCGTATCAGCCGTATTACAACGTGGCGGTTTCTTTCAACCCCGCGCGCAACGAAATTTCGTTTCTGGATCCGGCAGGTTTCAAGCGCATTGTGGCTGCCGCTCCCACAGGGCAAGTGGCCATTCCAACCGGGACTGGCGCGCCAACAAATGTATTTGGAGCTCTGGCTGTCGATCCGCAAAGAAACCTCGTGCTGATCGCCAACGCTGGCAGCAATACGCTGACATCGATCAATATAACTACGGGCCCGCAACAAGCGGTGCAGATTGACCACATCGAAACAACACTTCCGGGATACGGTGTGCCCAATTCTTTCCTGGCACAGGCTACATTGAGCGCGACCTCTACGCCGCCACCGGTGGCTACAGCCGCCGGCGGTTATCGATTCCGTTTATTAGGGAAGGGATTCGCGACGGCGACCAACTTGCGCTTGCGGCTGGATCAGGTTCCCATCACCAGCTTTATCGTGGTCAGCGACCAGGAAATTGACTTTAATATTCCGGCCACTGCCGCCGATCCGCTGGCGCCTTCTCAGCAGTTTCCGCGGATTTTTGCGGTGGATGTAGTAAGCGACACTGGAAATTCCAACGTCACGCATCTCACTGTGGTTGGTGCCGCGGACTTGAGAGCGAATTGCGGTACGGGAACCACGCCACAACCATCTGCGGTGGCTATTGACGAACAGCGCGACATTGCGTTGGTGACAAATCCAGGCTGCGCGGTTGCCGGCACGAACGGCACCACGGCAATCAGCAATGCCGGCACAGTGTCAATCATTGACATCAATCCGTTGAACACTGCTACCTATGGAACGGTAATACGCACTGTAGCGGTAGGCGTGACCCCGACTGGAATCGCGGTGATTCCACGCCTCGGTTACGCAGCCGTGACCAATCAAGGCAGCGCCACGGTCACTGGTGGCACTGTCAGCGTAATTGATTACCACGTAGCGGCTAATCCCAATGCCGTTGCACTCACGCCCACCAAAATTGCCGACGTGACGGTAGGCACTGCTCCTTCGGGGATAGCGATCAACCAGGATACCGGCATTATCGTCGTGGCAAATACCGGTGACAACACCGTCTCGACCATCGATCTCACGGTGTTGCAGCAAAGCCCCGCGGGCAAACTTACGGCAAACAGGGTCGCCGTAGACTCCACGCCTATGGCCGTGGCCATCGATCCCGCGCGGCAGATTGCGGTTGTCACCGCGCTGCAATTCAATGGGATTGGCCAGAGTACGTTTGGGGTCCTGGATGTGATTGATCTCAGCCTTGCCGTTCCGGTCAAAAACAGCAGCAAGACAATCTCCGGCTTGGCAGCACTTCCCACTGGTTTGGCTTTCGATCCTGTCGCGGCGTTGTTCTATACGACCTCGTCGCTTTCGAACGCGGTGTACGCGTTTAATCCGGATACCGGGCAAAGCTCGCAGATCCGCGTGGGAGAGAATCCGACGTCGATTGCGTACAACCCGAATTCTGGTGAGTTGCTAACCGTCAATTCCAGGAGCAACACCATTTCCGTGGTGGACACGCAAACGTTCCAGACTGTCGCCAGTCTTGGTATTGGCAGCCAGTCCCAGTTTGCGGCGGCGATGCATCCGCGGACGAATCTCGCGGTAATTGCGGATCAAGCAAACAACCGTGTACTGTTGCTGCCGCTTCCAAAATAGGGCGTAGCGCAGACTGTAGCGAAAGTCCAGGTTGCCGGAAAAGCAATTTGCGGTAGCTCGCGCTGCTCGGCTATACTTTCACGTTTGCAAAATGGTCGTCAGCAACCGTGGACGCAGGCATAATTTTCAGCCAATAAGGATTGGCGCAGCGCAACGCAACGGCTAATCTATAGCCTTGCGTAATATAAGGAGACGAAAGTGAATTCCAGAAACATGATTCGAACGGCCATATTGACGGCCGCGTGTGTGATGGGCACATCCGCACTGTACGCGCAGGGAACCGCGGCTGCAGGCGGTACCGGCAAGGTTGGCGTCGTAAATGTACGCCAGGCGATTGTGGGCACCGGCGAAGGCAAAATCGCGTCGGCGGAATTGCAATCCCAATTCGCGGCGCGGCAAACCGAGTTGGAGAATCTCACCAAGCAAATTAACGACCTGCGCCAGCGTCTCTCGACCGGCGGAGACAAGCTTAGCCAGGAGGAGCAATTGCGTTTGCAGCGCGAAGGCGAAGTGAAAGCTCGCCAGTTGGAGCGCAAACAAACCGAGTATCAGGAAGACGTTAATGCCGCGCAGGGTGACGTTATTGATCGTATCGGGAGAAAAATGATCGATGTTCTGGACCGTTATGGGCGTGAAAACGGCTTTTCGGCGATCTTTGATTCATCTGCCCAGAATTCGCCGATCCTGTTCACCGCCACGAATGTGGACGTGACCCAGGACATAGTGCGCCTTTACGATGCGGCTTACCCGGTGAAGGGCGGCGCAGCTACTGCCCCGGCAGCCAAGCCGACACCGAGGCCAGCGGCCACACCGCCAGCAACCCCCAAGCCCATTACGCCTACTCCGAAGCCCTGAGTCCGGCCAGAGCTATAGCCAGATGGGGGCCCGAGCCGGGCCCCTCGTGCTGTCTCAGCGTCCTTGGGTTTGTCTACTGGGCCACGCGATGCGAGGCTTTCCCCGTACCTTGCTTTTGCCGTGGCGCAGGAATATACTTATTTTTCACTCTGAAGCGGGTCGCACCGATCAGTGGGCGCAAGCCCACTTTTTTGTTGCCGCCGGTGGGAGTGCACTAAAAACCGGCCTGGGCCGGGGAGTCTCCGGTGCAGCTGCAAAAAATTCGCGAAGCCGCTGAGCGAGTCGCTCGCTCGGAAGGTCTGGAAATCGTTGATGTCGAATGGAAAATCGGCAAACAGCGATTACTTCGGGTGTTTATCGACCGGCTTCCCGAAATGAAACTGGCGGAAAACGGCGCGGACGAGGGGTCAGAAGTAACCATCGACCCTTATCCGAAGATTAGCCATTCGGATTGTGAGCGGGTCAGCCAGCAGTTGAGTGTGATTATCGATGTGGAAGAGTTGATTCCCGGCCCCAGCTTTATTTTGGAAGTAAGTTCGCCGGGGCTGGATCGCGCGCTGAAGTCACCCGCCGATTTCCAACGCTTCAAAGGCAAGCTGGCGAAAATAGTCACTAGCGAGCCGATCGATGAGTCAAAATTTTTTGAGGGCCGGCTGACTGGATTTTCCGGCGGCAAGGTTGGCTTGCAATTGAACGGCAAACAGCTGCGAGTTGTGGAAGTACCCTTGGAAGCGATTCGCAAAGCGAATCTGGTAGTTGAATTTTAATTTGGAACATTTCACTTTGGAGCTCCGGTAACGGAGCCGCGGGTAAGGAAACTTTAGGAACAGTAAATGGCGAATTTGCTCTATCAACAGATTGAAATGCTGAGCCGGGAGAAGCATATCGAGCCGGAAGTCGTGGTGTCGGCGATCGAAGATGCCATGGTGGTGGCGGCGCGGAAGTATTACAAGTCGGAAGAAGATTTGCGCGCGAAGTTTAATCAAACTAGCGGCCAGGTGGACGTTTTTGCGGTGATGACGGTGGTCAATGAAGTGACCGACCCGAAACGTGAAATCACGCTCGCTGATGCGCAGAAAAAAAATCCTGGGATTGAAGTCGGCGGAGAGATCATCACCGCCAAGCCCACCGATGTGCTTGGGCGTATCGCTGCGCAAACCGCCAAACAGGTCATTCTGCAAAAGGTGCGCGAAGCGGAGCGCGACACTATTTTTAATGAGTATCACGGCCGCGTCGGAGAACTCATCACCGTCATCGTGAAGCGCGCGGAAGGCCCAGACTTGGTTGTGGATATGGGCCGCACCGAAGCCAGACTGCCAAAGCGCGAACAATCAAAGCTGGAAACCTACAATATCGGCGAACGAATTCGCGTGGTCATAAAAATGGTTGACCGCGCCGCCAAAGGTCCGCAAGTGATTGTTTCGCGTGCCGACGCCAGCCTGGTGCAGCGCCTTTTCGAAATGGAAGTGCCGGAAATCTACGACGGCACCGTTCAGATCCGTTTTGCCGCGCGTGAAGTGGGCGAACGCACCAAAGTCGCCGTCGCCAGCCGTGACAAAGATGTCGATCCCGTTGGCGCATGCGTGGGCATGAAGGGTATGCGCGTACAATCTATCATCCGCGAATTGCGCGGCGAAAAAATTGACATTATTCCGTACAGCGAAGAAATGGTCGCGTTTGCGCAGAAGGCGCTGAGCCCCGCGAAGGTAACTCGCGTGCAAATTACCGACCCGGAAAATAAGAAGCTCGAAGTTATCGTCGAGGATTCACAACTTTCGCTGGCCATCGGGAAAAAAGGCCAGAATGTGCGCCTGGCCAGCAAACTTATTGGTTGGGACATCGACATTAAGAGTGAGGAAGAAAAGCGCCGCGAAATTGAAGAGCAGATGACCGCGCTCACCGCACCGGTTACACCTCTAACTGCTTTGGCGGGCGTTGGGCCGAAGACCATCGAGAAAATCGAAGCTGCCGGTATCACCAACGTAGAGAAACTCGCGGGCATGACCCCCGAACAGCTGATGGAGATACCGGGCATCGGCGAGAAAATGATCGACAAAATTTATCAGGCGGTGAATCGCTTCTACGAAGGCGGCCCGGAAGCAGCTGGCGGTGCAACGGAAAATGCGGAAACCGCTGAGGCCGGAGAAACCGCAGCTGGCGAAACCGGCGAACAAGCGGCGGAAGGCGCTGAGATCGCGCAGGAAACCGCCGGCGAATCTGTTGAGCAGGCGGCCGACGAAACCACAGAGCAGGCGGCCGACGAAACCGCGGAGCAGGCTGCGGACGAAACCACAGAGCACGCGGCGCAAGAAATTGCTGGGGAGGGTGCTTCCGCAAACGCTGACGGCGATGCGAAGCAACCGGAAGAGGCTAAGTCCTAAGGACGCATGAACGACGTAAATCAAGTCCGTATTAACGAACTGGCCCGAGAACTCGAAGTCAAGGCCAAGGCCATTATTGACCTTCTCCCGGGTTACGGCGTTACCGAGAAGAAGACGCATTCCAGTTCCATTCCTGCTGATGTCGCGGTCAAGGTTCGGCAGCACCTGCAAGGTGTCGCCGACGCTGAAGCCCAAGCGGAAACCAACGCGAAAGCGGAAAAAGAAAAGCGCGATGCCGAGGCTAAAGCCGCGCGTATGCGCCCCGCTCCTGTGGCGCCTGTCGCCGCGCCCCCAACTGAGGCACCGGCGAAGCCCGCTGCGCCAGCTGTAGCTCCAGCCCCGGTCCCGTCGGCTGCTCCTTCACCTGAAAGACACGCGGCCGCGCCACCTGCTGTTGCGCCGCCAGCCACAAAGTCTCCAGCACCGGCTGCTCCTGCGCCACATGCTCCCGCTGCACCCAAGCCCGCTACACCGGCGGCCAAGCCTGCAACTGCACCCGCTTCTCCGGCTCCTGCTCGCGCGGTTCCCGGAGCACCGCAACCGCGACCTGCTCACGCGGTGACGCCACCTTCTACGGTCCGCCCTGCTGCGTCCGCTACCGACGCCCCAGCCCGACCTGCACAGCCTGCTCGCCCGAGCGCTTCGCAACCGCGGCCCACGGCCGCAGCACCAGCCCGCCCCGGAGCTGCAGCGCCGCCACGCGCCGGTCAGCCTTTGCGTCCGATGCCTTCTGGAAACCGTGGCCCATTACCTGGAACATCAAGCCCGGGTGGTAGTTCGCGTCCCGGCGGCCCTCGCCCCGGCCAACCGATGCGACCGCAACAACCTGGACAAGGCCGTCCTTTTACGCCACGTCCTGGTGGAACTTCGGGTCCGGGCGGGGCACCAAATCGCCCTTTTGAACAGCGCCGTGGACCTTTGCCCCCTGGCACCCGTCCGGGCGCGCGCCCAACTGGCAGACCCGGCATGCTTCCTCCGCCTTTCGGGGAAAAACATCCGCCAAAGGCGGAACCGGGCAAGCCACTTTATACTCGCAAGCCGCCTGCGCACCGCCAGCGTCAAATCGCGGACAAACGTGAAATTGAAGGAGAGCGCAAGCTCCACCCTACGCGCCAGCGTCCAGGCGCGCGTAGCGCAGCGGCTGCCGTTATCGCGCCGCCTGAGCCACGCGCTCCGCGCGACGTGGTTATCACCGAAGGAATCACCATTCGTGAGCTCGCCGAAAAACTGGACGTGCGCGCCAAAGAATTGCTGAAGACTTTGTTGGATCGAGGCGTTTTCGCCAGCATCAACCAGGCGCTCGATGTGCCGACCGCCACCACCCTCGCTGAAGCGTTCAGCGGCGTGGTCAGCGTGGTCTCCCTCGAAGAAGAAATGGTCCTTGAAGTCGCCAAGGAAGAAACCAAGGAAAGTCTCAAGCCGCGTCCGCCGGTGGTTACGGTTATGGGCCACGTGGACCACGGCAAAACAAGTTTGCTCGATGCCATTCGCGAAGAGGACGTAGTCTCTGGCGAAGCTGGCGGCATTACCCAGCACATCGGCGCGTATAAAATTCAGGTTAACGACCGCGCCGTGGTTTTCCTCGATACGCCCGGCCACGAAGCGTTTACTCGCATGCGCTCACGCGGCGCGAAAGTCACTGACATCGTGGTGCTGGTGGTTGCCGCCGACGACGGCGTGATGCCGCAAACCAAAGAAGCCATTGACCACGCGAAAGCCGCAAAAGTACCCATCATCGTGGCCATAAACAAGATTGATAAGCCCGAAGCGCAGCCTGAACGCGTAAAGCGACAATTGTCTGACCTGGGCCTGATGCCTTCGGAATGGGGTGGCGATACGGAATTTGTGGAAGTTTCCGCGAAACAAAAGAAGAATTTGGATAAACTCCTCGAAATTATTTTGCTCGTGGCGGATCTTCGCGAGCTCCGAGCCAATCCGGATGCTCCTGCCAGCGGCACGGTGCTGGAATCCCGCGTCGATAAAGGCCGCGGACCCGTGGCGACGATTCTTGTGCAGAACGGGACCCTAAATTCCGGCGACTTTTTCATTTGCGGCGCGGTATTTGGCAAGGTTCGCGCCCTCTTCGATGATCACGGAAGAGCTACCAAAGATGCGCCACCTTCTACTCCAGTAGAAGTGCTTGGTTTGCAGGGCGTACCTGACGCTGGTGACCACTTCCAGGTCACCGATGAAGCCAAAGCGCGGCACATCGTGGATTTTCGTCAATCCAAACAACGCGACGCAGCCATGGCTCGCAGTTCGGGCTCGCGCATCACGCTGGACCAGTTGCACGAGCAGCTCAAGGCTGGTGACGTAAAGGAACTTGGGGTAGTGATCAAGGCGGACGTGCAGGGCTCAGTGGAAGTGCTCAGCGAAATGCTGCCCAAGCTGTCCACCGAAAAGGTCAAGCTGAAAATTATCGGCTCGGGAGTGGGCGCGGTTTCCGAAGGCGACGTGCTTCTTGCTTCGGCATCGAAAGCCATCATCATTGCGTTTGGCATTCGCCCGGACCGCAAAGCTACCGAACTTGCCCAGCAGGAGCATGTCGAAATCCGTACCCACAAGATAATTTATGAAGTGGCTGACGAATTGAAGCTGGCCATGGACGGTTTGTTGGAGCCGGTGATCACGGAAACGTACCTTGGACGCGCCGAAGTACGCAACACCTTCAAGGTGAAGGGCATCGGAACTATTGCCGGTTGTTACGTGGTGGACGGAATCCTGAAACGCGATTCCCAAGCCAAGGTGCTGCGCGATGGCGTGGTCATCCACACCGGCAAAATGAATTCGCTCAAACGCTTCAAGGACGATGCCAGCGAAGTGCGCACGGGTTTTGAGTGCGGAGCCGGAATTGCTAATTTTAACGATATCAAAGTTGGCGACGTTCTAGAGTGCTACAGCGTTACGAAAATGAGCGCCGTGGAAGCTGCTGGACAAGCCGGCGCCGCCAGGCGATAAACTGCCAGGTATTTTCCTCGGGAGCTGCCCGTGTCCGTCGGTTTGCTCACCCTTGAGCTGTACATTCCAGACGCGCATTCTCTGAAGGAGAAGCGCCAGGTGCTTCGCAGTCTGAAAGACAAGCTGCGGCGGCAGTTTAACGTGGCCATAGCGGAGCTGGACCATCAGGATGTTTGGCAGCGCTCAGTGCTCGGCATCGTCACTCTGTCCAACGAAGATCGCCACGTTCGCGAAACGCTGCAAAAAGTTTTGGATGAAGCCGATCGCGAGCTCGGCTCGCTTTTGATTGGGCAGACGGTTGAATTAATTTAGTTACGGGAATTTAGCTACGGGAAGGGCCATGAGTCCAGCAAATCACCGTCACGAACGGGTGGGTGAGGAAATTGCCCACGAAATCAACGCCATGCTGGTTGGTGAATTAAAAGATCCGCGCCTCGAAGGCATGGTGGTGGTTACGCAGGTTCGCGTGCAAGCGGACATGAAGCACGCGCGGGTTTTTGTGAATATGCAGGGAACCGAGAAGGAGCAGTCCGACGCCATTAAGGCTCTGGAGCACGCCTCCGGGTTCATCCGGCGCGAACTCATCGAGCGATTGCAGCTTCGGCGCGTCCCGGAGTTGCACTTCAACCTTGATCTCTCCGAGGAGCACGTCGAGCGCATTGAAAAACTTTTGAAGGTTGTGAAAAGCGAAAAGCCCGCCACGTCCTGATCCAAGCCATAGTGGCGGCTTCTCCCCCGAATGCGGCTCAACTTTTTTAGGACTCCACAGCATGCCACGCAAGCCGCAGCCCGCGCCATTTGATGGCGCGCTGGTGATCAACAAGCCTCAAGGAAAAACTTCTCACGACGTCGTTGACGCGGTGCGGCATCTCGCGGGATTTCGCCAGGTCGGCCATCTAGGCACCCTGGATCCCCTCGCAACCGGCGTCCTGGTGCTTCTGCTTGGACGCGCCACGCGTCTCGTGCAGTTTTACACTGGCCGCCGCAAACGCTACACCGCCGGCTTCCGTTTTGGTTTCGCCACCGATAGTTATGATTCTGACGGCGAGGCGCAAGGTCCCGACGTGCCTCCAATTGTCGATCGCACGCAACTTGAAAAATTAGCCTTCGAACGTATCGGCCCATTCGAGCAGATGCCGCCGATTTTTTCCGCAAAAAAAATTCATGGGCGTCCCGCGTACGAACTCGCCAGAAAAAAACAGCCCGTTGAGCTCAAACCCGCTTCGGTGGAAGTCTTCGAGTATCAGCTCACGGAAATCGCCGGGAGCATCGCGCGCTTCACCATCGAATGCTCGTCAGGCACATATATTCGTTCGTTGGCGCACGAAATGGGGCAGCAATTGGGTTGCGGCGCGCATCTCGCCGAGATTTCGCGCACCGCCGTGGGGGAATTTTCACTGGAGCAGGCCCTGCGCCTGGAAGAGCTGGCCGCCGCTTCTGAGGCAGGGAAGTTCAAGGACTGCATGATTCCACTTGAAAATTTACTTCCTAACTTTCCGCGAATCCATGTCTTGCCGGTAATTGAAAAACGCGTGCGTCATGGTTCGAAGTTCAATATTTCGATTTCGCAGATACAGCCCGGGCGTTTCGAACCTGCGCCCGGCGCAACCGCTCAGCTTGATGCGGGCGAACCGCGCCCTCCCAAATTACGAGTCTTCGGTCAGGAAAATAAATTGATCGCCATTGCCGAAGCGGTGGTGCTGCGCACCTATCAGCCCATCGTGGTGTTCGAACCGCTGCCATGAACCTTGCTTATTTTTGAATAGTAATGTCGTGGCCGTTACCGTGTCGTTTACTCCTCCAGTTCGGGCACGGGAGCTGGGGTTTGTTGCACAGGAGCGGGTACCGGCACTGGAGCAGGTGGTGGCGTGCGGAAACCGGGAAGATTCTGCATTCCCGAGGAGCTGCCAAGTTCACCTTTGCCGGCATAGATGCTTTTGCTTTCTTTTGAGCTGAAACGGAGTTTTCTCGGCGTAACCAAAATCAGCAACTCCCGGTCGGTATGAGATTTGTCCCGGCGGCCGAATGCGTAGCCGACCGCGGGAAGTGTTGCGAAACCGGGCAGCCCGGTGATGCTCCTGGTTTCTTGGTTTTCCAATAAACCGCCAAGCAGCGATGTTTCGTTTAACTTCACTCGAACCGTTTGCGTCAGCGACCGGTTGGAAATTATCGGAATACCATTCACGCTCGACCCGCTAAGCGCCTTTATCTCGAACTCCATCTGTAACGTCACCTCGTTGCTCGGGTGCAGCGTCGGGGTCGCTTTCACTTTAACCCCCAGGTCAATGAACTCGGACGCTGGATAGGGTTGAGAGATCGGTGAACCGCCTGTGGCAATACTGCTGGAATCCAAAACAATCGTCACGGTGCCGGGAAGTGTGCCGGGACTCGAACTCTGTCCCGAAAACGCTACGTCCGGTAATCCATCGTGGTTGAAATCCGCCGTGACCATGGGCCCGGGACTGGCGGGCGTGCTCAATTCAATGCGCGGACTAAAAAGGCCCTGCCCTAAACCAAAATACACGCCAAGCGTGCCGATGCCGTTATTTGTGACCGCGAGATCGGGAATGCCGTCATTGGTAAAATCGGCGACTACAATGCCGGTCGGCGCCGTACCGGATGGCAGCGGAGCCGCGGGAAGAAATGTTCCGTCCTGATTGGCGCTTCCAAGCAAAATCGCAATTGAGGGGTTCTCTGCAGCCTTTCCCTGGCTGGCTATCGCCAGATCCGCGACGCCGTCAGAGTTGAGGTCCCCCGTGGCAATCGCCACTGGATTCGCTCCCACCAGGATTGGCGCATTCAGCGCTTCGCTAAAAGTAATATTTTTATTCTGGTCGAAAGATTCCAAAAGTATGGAGACGGTGTTGGTCGTCTGGTTGACCACCGCAAGGTCTTGCTCCTGCTTGCTGTTCGGACCGATCAGTTTATTGCGCAAATTTATCGCGAGCAAAGCAACCGGCCCTTTTTCCGTCGCTGGAAAGGGAAGCACAAACGGAGAATTTGTAAATTGCGTGAAGGTTCCATCCCCGTTCCCTCGGAATACCGACACGGAATTGTCCAGAAAATTTGTCACGGCGAAATCCAGTATCCCATCGCCGTCGAAGTCGGCCAGCACAATGGATCGCGGGTTTTTCCCGACGGCTAGGGGAGAGCCAGGCGCTTCAGTAAACGTTCCGTCGCCACTGCCGAGGAGAACGCTTACGTTGTTGGAGACCGAATTTGCGATTACCAGATCGGTCGCAGGGTTTAGCGGTTGATTTTTTCCGGTTCGAAGAACGCCTGCGGCGATGGCTACCGGCCCAGTCTCTTTTTTGGGATCCGCGTAAAAGAATGGAGACCTGCCGGCTTGCTTAAGCGTCCCGTCACCGTTGTTGAGCAGAATGGTGATGGAATTGTCCGCGGTGTTCGTCACCGCGATATCGGGAGTGCCGTCCCCATTGAGATCTTGCGCCACAAGTCCCGCTGGGGTTTTGCCAACGGTGTAGGACGTTTCCGGGAATGTTGTGCCCGTCGGCGTTCCTGTCGATATCGTGCGCCCGCCCAAAGACGCGGAAAGTTGCGAAAGCGTAACCGGGTACCGGTCGCCGACAAAAAAAGTGGCCGGCTTGCCATCCTGCGCGCGCAGCAATACCTGGCGCCCGCTGTGTACTAACGAAAGCGAGTCAGAGAAATCAGCAGAGGTCCCCGGCAAAGCCAAAAGAAAAGTCGACAGGCCGCCGCCAACCAGCACGGAGTGGGTTAAGAGATCGACGGTATTGGCGCCAAAAATTTGCGTCGCCAGCGTAATCAAATTCGTTATGCTGGTGGCCTGGCTGAGCGCCCTAATGTTGGAGCTGCTTAGCGTTAGCAGATGTGTGGTGGCCGGCGGAGTGATCCCGAGTTTCTGCGCTTTTTCGCGGTCTACTTCCAGCAATTCAATCTCCAGCAGCACTTCGTTGCGCGCCCTCTCCAGATTTCGGATCAGCGCTCCCGCCAGGGCGAGCTTTTCCAATGAGTCCCGAACGGTGATTCCATGGCTGCTGGTATCCAGCGACACACGGTTGGCTCCGGTGATTTCCCTGACCATGCGCAACACTTCGGTCATTTCTTCCGGAGCAACGCTCGCGGGAAGCGCAAACGTTTGTTCCGCTTGCACGCCATACTCTCTTCGTTTTGCCTGGGTATCCGCCGCCACAAATATCAGCGTGGAATCCAGCGGGCGCCAAAAGGTTCCGGTCTGCAGTTGCAACAGTGAAAGCGCACCGCTGAAGGTAGCGTCATCGGCGCGAAATTTCACGCTTCGCTCCACCAGCTCAGGATCGAACGCCACCCTTATTCCGTAAGCGCCCGCGACCATTTCGAAAATATTTTTAAACCCGCCCTTCAAGTTGAAATTTTGCTTCGTCTTTTTCGGTTCCAGTCGAGGTAATCCTTCTGGCTGCAAATCTACTTTTTCTTCCGGCGTACTCTCGGCCATCGTGTTCATTTGCGCCAGGCGTTCCAGTACGATGTCGTTTCCTGGATCTAACAGCAGCGCCTGAGCCAATTCCTTGGTGGCTTCCTGAATAATTCCCGCCAGCGCATAACGCTCGGCCGCTTCCATGTGTTCCCGTACCAATCGTGAACGCAGCGTCGCACCGCGGCTCACCACGGTTACCTCGCCCGGCGCGTGACGCGCAGCTTCGTCATAATAGCCCAGCGCTTCCGCCAAGCGGCCCTCGGCTTCCGCTTTGCTTCCCAGTGCCACCGCTTTTTGCGCCTGCTTGGGGTCTGGTTGGACAAGGTCCCGCGAATCGCTCTGGGTTCCGGCCCGACCCTTGTTGCCACCCGCCGCCTCTCGCCTGAAAGGTTGAGCGCACAGCAAAGCGGCGCTCAGCAAAAGAGCAGCGGCTTGGCGTCGTATTTCGTGCATCGGGGAAGATGATTTCATGGCACCAAACAAGCTAAAATAGAAATAGGACTAGAATAGTCCGGTTGACGGAATCTGCTAAAAGCAGTACGCTTATAGCGTAGTTGCAACTCACTTACAACTGGAGTTCTCGTGCTGTCTGCCTTTCTTGTGGCACTTCGTGAAGGCGTCGAAGCCGCCTTGGTCATAGGCATTATTTTAGTCTATCTCTCTCGAAGCGGTCGCGCTCATTTTTCCCGGTTCGTTTGGACCGGGGTCGCCGCAGCGTGCGCGGTCAGCCTGGCAGTCGCGGTCGCCCTGGAGCGCTGGAACATCAGCCAGGACGGTTTCGAGGGCATGCTCCTGCTCCTGGCCTCGTTCTTTGTCATTACGATGATCGTTTGGATGAACCGAGTTGCGCGCCACCTCAAACGTGAAATCGAACAAAAAGTAGAGTCCTACGCTTCTCGTTCCGGTTCGGCTGCCGGGTGGGGAATCGCGTTGTTCGCTTTTCTTATGGTTGTGCGAGAAGGCGTTGAGCTTGCGGTGATTCTGCGCGCCGTGCAACTTTCTTCCGAAGGCCTGCAAACCTGGATCGGCACTGCCGCCGGCATCGCCGCGGCCATTGCCGTGGGACTTTTCTTCTTTAAAGGCACTTTGCGTGTGCCGCTCCACCGTTTCTTCGCCGTGACCACTGTGATCTTGATGCTGGTTGCCTTTCAATTGGCGCTCACCGGTTTGCATGAGCTTAGCGAAGCGCGCTGGTTGCCTTCCAGCAAAACGGAAATGGCAGTCCTCGGCCCCATCGTGAGAAACGAGCTTTTCTTCTTCGTTTTTATCTTTGGCGCAGCGGCGCTGATGGTTCTGCGCGAATGGCAAACGGCTCGCAATCAGGCAGCCGCCAGTGAATCCGGCGGCGAAGCCGGCAAACGCCTTCGCGAGGCACAGAATCGCAGGCAGCGTCGTTGGATGTTTGCCGCCGCGACCGCCAGCCTAGCCGTGATTCTGGTGCTTACCGCTGATTTTATCTACGTTCGCGCAAACTCCGCTCCTCCCGTGAGTCGCGTTATTTCCGCGGCTGGAGATGAAGTCCGCGTTCCCATCGCCGAAGTGCAGGACGGCGCGATGCATCTCTTCACCGTCGACGCATCCGGGCAGTCGTTTCGCTTCATGATTATTAAAAAGCCTAGCGGATACGGCACTGCGCTCGACGCCTGCCGCATCTGTGGCGCCGAAGGGTACCGCCAGGACGGCCAAAACGTTATTTGCCGGCACTGCGCTTCCGCGATTTACGTTCCCTCGATTGGCGAACAGGGCGGTTGCAATCCCATTGGTGTGCCTTCGCACGTCGAAGGCGCGGACCTGGTGTTGAATATTTCTTCGCTGACTAGAGCTGCGCAGGAAATTCCGCGTTGACCTTCACACCGCCTAGCTGACGCAAATGTTCGCGAGACTCATCGCCGATTCGTTCACGCGCCGCCCCCGGCGCAAGCTGCTCACAGCCAGTGCTCTTGCTTTGGGAATGGCGGTAGCTACCGCGGCGTTGAGTGTTTCCCTCGACGCCGGCGATCGCCTGGCCAGGGAATTTCGCAGCCTGGGCGCCAACCTTTTGGTGACTCCTGAGGCGGATTCGCTGCCGTTGGAAATTGCTGGCGTCGATTATCGCCCGCTGGATTCCGGCGCCTATCTGCCCGAAGCCGACCTTCCCAAACTGAAAACAATTTTCTGGCATAACAATATTGTTGGCTTCGCGCCCATTCTGGAAGTTCCTGTGGATGCATGGACAAAATCTTCGCAGACCGTCTCTGCTCCAGCTTTTTCCGTTAAGACTGCTCTGATCGGAACGTGGGCGAATCACCAGGTCAATCTTCCCGACGGCTCTCAAATTTTTACCGGCGTCGCGAAAACTAACAGTTGGTGGCGGGTAGAGGGACGATGGTTCGCCGATACTGCAGCGGAATGCATCGTAGGTGAGTCGTTATCGCGCCGCGCGGGAGTAAAGGTTGGTGACAAGCTTCAGATCGGCCCAGCCTCGCTCGGTATTTCCTTGGTTGTTACCGGAGTGGTATCGACCGGCGGCGCTGAAGACGGTGCTATCGTCGCGCCCATCGCCATTGCGCAAAAGCTTGCCAACAAGCCGGGACAGTACCGCCGTCTTTACGTCAGCGCTCTTACCAAACCCGAAGACAACTTCGCTCGGCGTGATCCCAAAACAATGTCCCCGGACGAATTCGAACGATGGTCCTGCAGCCCGTACGTATCCTCCATCGCTTATTCCATCAAGCAGGCTCTGCCCGGCGCGGATGTGCGCGTGATTCACCGTGTAGCCGATAGCGAAGGCAATATTCTTATCCGCGTTCGCTCGCTGCTGTGGTTGGTAACATTTGTGGCGTTGCTCGCGGCTGCGCTTGCTGTAGGCGCTTCTTCCGCAGCTTCCATCATCGAGCGGCGCTCCGAAATTGGCTTGATGAAAGCGCTGGGCGCGAGTTCTTCACTCGTGGGCGTTTTGCTTGCGGCCGAACAAATGCTGCTGGCCTTTGTAGGCGGCGGCTTGGGCTACGCTTTGGGAATTTTTCTTGCGCGCATTCTTGGCGAGCGAATTTTTGGCGTCGCTCCCGAACCATCCTTGTTGGTATTTTTCGTCATCCTCGCGCTTGCCGCCCTCGTCACCTTGCTCGGCAGCGCTCCGCCGCTTCATCGTGCGTCGAATTATGAGCCTGCTCCAATTTTGCGCGGCGAATGATGCCCTCTCCCCAGCGCACCGACCGCAAAATGTTTTGGCGCATCATTGGCCGCCTGCTTGTTGCTAATCCTGGCCGCTTGTTCGTAATTCTTCTCGCCCTCGGTTCGGGCGCGGCCATCACTGCGGCGCTGCTTAATCTGCAGATAGATGCCAAACGCCGGCTCACTACCGAGTTTCGAACCCTAGGAACAAATGTCACAATCACGCCGCGGCGTTCGTCGCAAGATACATCCGCTGTGACCATGGCCGAATCATTGCTGGAGCGCATACCGTCGCAATCGAACGGGCAGACCGTTTCGCGCGTTGAATTTCTTTATGCTCCAGTTACGCTGACAGCCCGTAGCAGTTCGTCGGGCCAGAGCGAGAAGCCCCGGTCTGGGCTCGCTGTAGTCGCAGGCTACCGTTTTGCTGGCGGAGACTTTGCGGGGATCCTTCCACATCGTGTCGTCGACGGCGCCAACGTAGTTATTCTCGACGCCGAAACGTGCGCACTCGGAGAAAAAGTGGCGTCGCAATTTCACCTGCGTCCGGGCGAGCGTATCGAACTTAAAGTGAAGCGCAACGCTGTTCCATGCGTGGTTTCAGAGGTGTGGAACTTTGGTGGAACGGAAGACAATCAGATATTTTTGAATCTGGCCTCGGCACAAAGACTTGCCAACACGCCAGGGCAAGTCAGTTTGATTCAATTAAGCGTCCCCGGGACGCCGGAACAAATTGAGCGCTACATCTCTTCATTGCAGAACCAATTGACGGACGTCGACGTTCGCCCCATCCGCCAATTCACCGAGGGCGAAGCCAAAATTTATAACCGCATCAGCGGCCTGCTCACCGCCACGGTACTGATCATTTTGCTTTTGACCTTCTTCTGCGTCATGGCCGCTATGACCAACGTTGCCATGGAGCGCCGCAACGACGTTGGCTTGATGAAGGCTCTTGGCGGCTCGGTATCGGGCATCGTGCGTCTATTTTTCGCCGAGTCCGCGCTGCTAGGCTTAACCAGCGGATTTCTGGGTTCCACTATCGGTATCCTGATTTCCATCTGGCTGGGCAAAGCTGTTTTCGGTTTGGCGGCGCGGCCCCGCTTGATTGTGTATCCTGTAGCCATGATCTTGACCGTTTTGGTTTCGCTTGCCAGCGCGCTTCCGTTGCGCCGTCTTGCCAGTATTCGTCCCGCGTCGGTTTTTCGAGGTGAAGCTTGAGCACCCTTCTTCAAGTCCCGCCGCAAACCACGACCACGCAAGTGGTCATCGAAGGCTTGAGCAAAAACTATGGTGAACTTCGCGCTTTGAACGGCGTCAGCTTTTCCATAGAGCAGGGAGAATGGGTTGCGCTGATGGGGCCGTCTGGCTCGGGGAAAACCACGCTGATCAACATTCTTGGTGGATTGGACACGCTCACCTCAGGTCGCGTGATGGTCGATAACGTTGAGCTGGGCAAACTCCGCGAAAGCGAGTTGGTTCGCTATCGCGCGGAAAATGTTGGCTTCGTGTTCCAACAATTTCATCTCGTTCCGTACCTTACCGCGCTAGAGAACGTGATGCTCGCGCAATATTTCCACAGCGTCACCGATGAAAATCAGGCCGCTGAGGCCTTGAAGCGCGTGAGTCTCGGCGATCGCATGACCCATCTTCCTTCGCAGCTTTCTGGCGGAGAGCAGCAGCGCGTGGCCATTGCGCGCGCATTAATCAATCAACCGAAACTCATCCTTGCCGATGAACCTACCGGCAATCTCGATGAAGCGAATGAAGACATCGTCCTCGGTCTCTTTCGAGAGTTACACACTTCCGGCCACACGATACTCATGGTCACGCACGATCCCGACATTGCGCAGCAAGCGGATCGGCGCATCGAACTGGTTCACGGCCATGTTTCGATAGATACACGCGAAGGTTTACCAAAATTGTGTCCGTTCGTTCATCCCAACGCGCCTGAAGGCGATTGTTGCGATGTAAAACCAAAAGTCTGATTCGTTAGCGCTTTCCCATGCCAATTCCTCTCGACCCGCATAGAAAACCCAACAGCGTAAAAATTCACGTGAAATCAGGCGCAGGCGTAGATATTGACTGGGCTGACGGTCACAGCAGTCACTATGATTTTCCTTATTTGCGTGACAATTGTCCGTGCGCTACGTGCAACGATGAGCGGGAAAAAAAAGAAGATTTCGCGACCGCGATTGCCGGTTCAACCGCCGCTCCTGCCGCTTTACCCATGTTCAAGCCGAAGGCGCGCGCGCAAGCGGCGACGCAAGTAGGGAATTACGCGATCCAGATTACTTTCAATGATGGCCACGCTACCGGAATTTACAGCTATGAGCATTTGCGCACGCTTTGTCCCTGCGACGAGTGCGCGAAAGTTTTTCGCCAGGAGCCTAAGTCTGCTCGCTGACTTTCGTTTCTCTACTTTTCAATTCGCTCTTCAAGCATTCCGGACACAAGCAGCCGGCGTTGTCTTCCGGCATCGGTAGGGCCGGCAATTCTTTGCACCAACAATCGCCTTCCGGCGTGCAACTCATCACCGCATCGCACCGTGAGCAGCGCGTGGTCATGGTTTTCATTATTCCCCGCGGAGTGGCAAAGTCAACGTACATCTCTCAAACAGATTCATTGCATCTAATAAATTGCTGCATTTGCCTTCTTATTTCGATATTAGAATCCGCGCTGGCTAGACTTGCTTCCTCAAAAATGCGACGATTCAAATAGAACAGGTCAACGTTATTTAAGATATGGGCTTTACTCCTACTACCCCCGTGGAAACGGGTGAACGCGCTACCAGCATACCCAGGGTTATTGTCGCCACTACGGCGCTGCTCACTTTTATTTCTTTCTGGCGAGCTGCCGCCATTGTTCTGAATGACTTGGCGTCTTCCGCATATTACGCCGGTGGCGAAGCGGAAGGCTACATCGGCAAAACCGCGCCCTGGTTCATCCTGGCCATCATGCTGTTTTCCTACGCCGTTCGCGCGGTGTATGTGGAAAGCTGCAGCATGTTCGTGCGCGGCGGGGTGTACCGCGCGGTAAAAATGTCCCTCGGCGGCGCGCTCGCCAAATTCAGCGTGTCCGCGCTGATGTTTGATTATATTCTCACCGGCCCGATCAGCGGTGTCGCCGCGGGTCAATATCTGGCCGGACTAATCAGCGAACTGCTGCAGTATTTCCATCTGGGCGGTCCACTTTCAGACGGCCGAATTGGCTTGATCGCAGCCAGCTTCGCGATTGTCGTTACCATTTATTTCTGGTGGGAAAATACCAAGGGCGTTTCCGAATCCAGCGAAAAAGCGCTGCACATCATGAAGCTGGTCACCGTCATGGTGGTCCTGCTCATTGCTTGGTGTATTTACACCGTGATCGCCCGGCACTCGGTGCTTCCGCCACTGCCCACTCCCAGCAATCTTAAGCTCACGCCAAACGCTCTCGGATGGCTGGTACACAGCAATTTGCCCCATATGTTCGGCATCATCGCCATTTTCATCGCGCTCGGTCATTCCGTTCTCGCCATGAGCGGAGAAGAATCGCTCGCGCAGGTCTATCGCGAAATTGAAAGTCCCAAGCTTCCCAACTTGAAAAAGGCTGGGGCGGTGATCTTTATCTACAGCCTGGTTTTCACTTCGCTGGTTTCTTTTTTTGCGGTCATGATCATTCCTGACAATGTTCGTCAGGGCTTTTTGGAAAATTTAATCGGCGGCCTGGCCATGAACCTCGAAGGCCCGTTGTATGCCCGCTTGATCTTTCACGGATTCGTGGTCGTGGTAGGTACGCTGATTCTTGCTGGCGCGGTGAACACCGCTATCGTCGGCTCCAACGGAGTGCTGAATCGCGTTTCCGAGGATGGCGTGCTCAGTTCCTGGTTTCGCCAGCCGCATCCCCGCTTCGGCACCAGCTATCGCATTATCAATGTCGTCGTCATTCTGCAGATTCTCACCATAATAATCAGCCGTGGCGATGTCACCTTCCTCGCGAACCTCTACGCCTTCGGCGTGATTTGGAGTTTCGCCATGAACGGTCTGGCGGTTCTGGTGCTCCGTTACACCCGGCCCGGCCAACGCGAGTTCCAGGTTCCCTTCAATCCCCGCATCTTCGGGGTGCAGGTTCCCGTCGGGCTCGGTTTGATCACCTTGACGCTTTTTCTGATTGCGATAATCAACTTGTTCACCAAGCCTGTGGCCACCATGGCTGGCGGCGCTTTCTCGATTCTGCTTTACATTGTGTTTACGATTTCCGAGCGGCGTGCCAGAAGCGGTGGCGTTGCGCACGTCGAAATGGACCAATTCAACCTCGAGTTGGAATCCGAGCTGACTCTCGAGTCCGTAGGCGCGCGCCCGGGCAATATCATTGTTCCGGTCAGCAACCATTTCAATCTCTATCATCTGGCGAATGTTTTAGACCGCATCAAGCCCGGGCGCCGCGACCTCGTGGTGCTGCATGTACGTCTGCTGAGAAGATCCGGTTCCGGTGAAAACGAGTTGGAAGCCGACCAATTATTCGGCAGCGTCGAGCAACACCTCTTTTCGCAGGCTTTATCTCTTGCCGAGAAACGCGGGAAGTCCATCCGCCTCGCGGTAGTGTCGTCCAACGATTTGTGGGATGGCATTCTCCGCGCCGCCACTTCTCTGCAGTCCAGCACCATTGTTCTTGGACACACGGCCAAAGAGACGACCGATGAGCAGGCCCGCCACATTGGTGAAGCCTGGGAACGCTTGGGCGACCAGAAGCCACAGTTTAATCTCGAGATTCATCTTCCTAATGGCGATAAAACCTACAAGGTTCTCGGGCCACATGCGCCCAACCTTACCGCGAGCGAAGTGAACCTTTTACATCGCCTGTGGCTGCGCTTTAGTGACGCCGTGGCGCCGCTGGAAACGCATCACCATGACGTCGTGCATTTTGCGCTGGAGGAAGTGCAAAAAGAAATTGACGATGGCAGGGAAGAAGAAGTGTTGCTGCGATTCCGAGCGCATCTCGAGGCCAATGAGAAAAAAAAATGCCCGCCCAAGACCTGATACCGGCCTCTTGATCGAACAGAATTTTTAATCCCATTCACACGCAGCAAATAAACTTTTAAACCAATTGCGAAGTGCAGTGTCCGCACCGTTTTGCGGCCACGGGGATTGCCATGGCGCACTGCGGACAATCCCGGGTCGCTGGCGCAACTGCCGGCTTTGGACGAAATCGGTTTACTTGTCGAATCAAAAGGAATACCACGAACGCGATGATAACGAAGCTGATCACCGTGTTTATAAATAATCCGTAGTTGATGGTGGGGAGTCCAGCGGCTTTCGCGGCCGCCACGGACGCGACCGGTTTGTCACTCAAATTAATAAAGAGATTGGAAAAATCCACATGCCCGAGCATCCTGCCGACCGGCGGCATGATCACGTCCTCTACCAGCGAAGACACTACCTTGCCAAACGCCGCGCCGATAATAACGCCCACCGCCAAATCCATCACATTTCCCCGCACCACGAATTCCTTGAAGTCCTTGAACATTGAGTTCCCCCTTAACCCTCAATCCCGTGGGCTGGGCGCACGCAAAAATCCCGGCATTCACCGGGGCTGCGCATCGTGCGGGATTATACTCGGAAGCACAGCGGAAATTAGAAAAGAAGTTTTATGCGAAGAGGAATTGCGCTCAGCGCGCTCGCAGGGCCAGTCCTGCGCCTGCTAGGCCGCGCAGGATCAGTATCACTGCCACTGCCGCCATCGCGGCGCGCACATAAGAGAACGGCACTCGTGAGGTAACCAGCATGACGACGCCCAGCAGCAACAAGGAAGCGCCGCGAATCCATCTTTCGCCCGGGGCCCAGTTTTGTCCGGGCTTCACAAGAGCACGCGCTCCCCAAAACAGCATTGCCACGCTGAGCGCCAGCCAGCTCCACGAATGACGATCAACGGAAAGCTTTCCCGATACATCAAGCCACAGCAGCATTGCCCCGAGCAGCACAAAAATAAATTCCACGAACAGCCGGAGCACCTGGTTGGGTGTAAGCATGAAAAACCGCGTTGTTAGGCGACGCGCTCGATGCGCAATTTTTGGATGGTTACCGGAGTACGCGGACGGTCGCTGCCGTCGCGTGGCAATTTGGAAATTTTATCCGCCACTTCCTGTCCTTCCACAATCTCGCCGAAAATGGTGTGCTTGTTGTCCAGCCACGGCGTTGCCGCGACGGTCAAAAAGAATTGGCTGCCGTTCGTTCCCGGTCCGGAATTGGCCATCGAAAGTTTCCCAGCCTTGGAGTGTTTCAGCGAGGGATGAAACTCATCGGCGAACTTGTACCCGGGGTCGCCAGTGCCGGTACCAAGCGGGCAGCCGCCTTGAATCATAAAATCAGGTATCACGCGGTGAAATCCGAGCCCATCGTAAAAATTTCTCTTCTCTTTTTTGCCGGTTTTCGCATTCGTGAATTCTTTGGTGCCTTCCGCCAGTCCGATGAAGTTCTCCACCGTTTTTGGGGCTTCCTTCTCAAGCAATTTAACCACGATATTTCCTTGCGTCGTCTCAAAAACCGCGTATGTTCCCGCCGGTCGGCTCATTGCTTCTCCTTTTTTTTACCAGAAAATATATCGTACACGAGCGTCACCCGCCTGCGCCAGTTTGCCCGTAGCGGCGATGAATCAGTTTTACCAGCCTTTTTGTTTGCGAATTTCCGTGATGTGCGCGGTGTGGTGACGCCCGTGCCACGCATAAAGAAAAAGCATCCAGTCCAAAGTGCGCACGCCATGCTCTGGATGGCGAAAGGTCAGCCCGAAATCTTCGGCTTTCAGCGAATGCAGTAACCGCGTCCATCGCTCATGCAGTGCCTCGAGCAGCGCAAGCGAAATTTCAACTGGAGCGCACCGCGCGTCTTCCAGCTTCGCCCACTGCGCTTCCTCATACGGCTTGATCGTGGGCTCTTTCTCCGTCAACGCAAGCCGCCACCGTATGTACGCGTTCATGTGGCTATCCGCCACGTGATGCACCACCTGCCGCACCGTCCATCCGCCTTCTCTGTATGGCGTTTCCAGTTGCTCATCCTTCAGTCCCGCGATCGCTCCGTGAAGGTTCGTTGGAGTCTTGCTAATTTCATCGATTGCTTGTTCCCTGAGCGCCGGAGTAATTGCATTCGGCATCTCAAATTTTCCAGTTGGATAACGTGGATCCATGAAAGAGTTCTCCTCAGTTTTAGGCTTGCTTCTCCAACTTAACTGCCTTCGCAACCGCGGTCAATCCGCTTATGGGCCTTCGCCATCCAAATTGGTCGTTCGGTGTGACATTCCCCGAAAATTTACCGTGCGAAGAACTTTTTTGAGTGCCTTCGCAGTGCCGTCGCAGCGCCCTTGCAGGGAATGCTACAATTTGCACTCATGTATCCGTGGATGCCACCAACGAATCTAATCGTAGGAGTTCAACTGAATGTATAACGTGGTAATTATCGGTAGTGGCTGTGCAGGCCTTACCGCCGCCATCTACGCAGCGCGCGCCAATTTGAAACCGTTGGTCATCGATGGTCACGAGCCCGGCGGCCAGCTCACTATCACCACTCACGTTGAAAATTATCCTGGGTTTCCGGACGGTATCCTTGGTCCAGAACTCATCGACAATATGCGCAAGCAGGCGAAGAAATTTGGCACCGAGTTCAAGGCTGGCTCTGTCAATGAAGTCGATCTAACCTCCAGCCCTTTCAAGATTACTGCCGGCAAAGATGTCTACGAAGCCAAAACGGTTATCGTGGCTTCGGGAGCGTCGGCACGTCTGCTTGGTCTCGAGTCAGAACGCGCGCTGATGGGGCACGGTGTTTCCACCTGCGCCACCTGTGACGGTTATTTTCATCGTGGCAATCCTATCGCCGTGGTCGGTGGAGGGGATTCCGCCATGGAAGAAGCCAATTTCTTGACGCGCTACGCCAGCCGCGTTTATTTGATTCACCGTCGCAATGAGTTTCGCGCTTCGAAAATTATGATTGACCGCGCGCGCGCCAACGAAAAAATCGAGTTCGTTACGCCCGCGCATGTCGAACAGATTCTCTCCGACGAAAAAAAACTCGTGAACGGTGTCCGCATCCGCCACTCCAAGACCAACGAAGTCAGCGATATCGAGGTTGGCGGCATTTTCGTCGCCATTGGTCACACCCCCAATACCATCATATTTCGCGGCAAGCTGGACATGGACGCCAACGGTTACCTCATCGCCCGCAATGGTACGAAGACCGCTGTTCCTGGAGTCTTTGTTGCCGGGGATGTCCAGGATCATCGCTACCGGCAAGCCGTTACCGCCGCTGGTTCCGGCTGCATGGCCGCGCTGGACGCGGAAAAATTTCTCGAAGGCCATGCCGATTAATTAAATTTTCTGACTAGCTTGAACGAAACGTTTTATTTATCTTTCGGCGCCCTCGCTGGCACGGGAACGTACCCAAAGGCATAATCAAGGCTGCATGATTCGCGCCACCCTTCTCAAACTATCTCAAAGCAAGGCTTTCGCTCACTGGGTCACATCCAACGCAACCACACGACGCATGGCGCGGCGTTTTGTCGCAGGCGAGACCCTTGATGAAGCGATAGCTGCGGCTCGCGCGTGCAATAACGCCGGCATGCTGGTTAGCCTCGACTATCTCGGCGAAAATGTTTCCACCACCTCGGAAGCGCAACATTCCCGCGACGCTTACCTCCAGATTTTCGAACGCATCGCGCACGAGCAGTTGCACGCGAATGTCTCCTGCAAGCTAACTCAGCTGGGCCTGGACCTTAGCTCCGAATTTTGCGAGGGATTACTCCTTTCCGTCGCGGAGCGCGCCGCCGGTTACGATAATTTTTTGCGCGTTGATATGGAGGGTTCCACTTACACGCCGCGCACCATTGAACTGGTCAAACGGGTTCGCTCCGCCACCCCTGCGGTAGGTACGGTAATCCAGTCTTATTTGTATCGCTCCGAAGGCGACATCAACGATCTTCTCTCTTATGGATGCCGCATTCGTCTTTGCAAGGGAGCCTACAAGGAACCCGAGGACGTGGCTTATCCTCTCAAGCGCGATGTTGACGCCAATTACATCCGCCTGATGCGCATGTTGCTGCCCAGCGGGTTTTATCACGGCATCGCCACCCACGATCCGCGCATGATCGCGGAAACCATTCGCTGCGCCGCTGAAAATAGAATTTCCAAGGATGACTTCGAATTCCAGATGCTGTATGGCGTGCGCACCGATTTGCAGCGCCGTCTGGTCCTCGACGGCTACCGCTTGCGTATTTATATTCCGTACGGCACGGACTGGTTCCCCTATTTCATGCGGCGGCTGGCCGAGCGCCCCGCCAACCTCGCGTTCCTTATGCGCAATTTTCTTCGCTAAGCTTTGCGGCAGACCGTGACCCCATCGCGCAAGGGAAGCAGCACGGGAAATAATTCTCTCGACGCATACAGTGCGCCATTCAATTCCTGAATACCCGCGGTGTCCTTATCGCCCTCCGCTGCCGGCCGTGCGGCTCTTCCTGACCACAAGGTGTTGTCGGTAATAAACAACCCGCCTCGCCGCAGTTTTGGTATCGCCGCGCGCATCGCCGCGGGATATTGGTGCTTGTCGATGTCGTTAAAAATTATGTCGAAAGTTCCCGGGGCCTTTTTCAATAACGCAATAGCGTCGCCGGTCTGCATTTCAATTCGTTTGGCCACGCCGGCGCGCTCGAAATAACCGCGCGCCCTCTTTGCTTTCTCCGGATCTCCATCGGTATAAAATACTTTCCCTTTTGCTCCCGCTGCCCGCGCCAGCCATATCGTCGAATATCCAATCGCCGACCCCATTTCAAAGATTCGCGCGGCGCCAGAAATTTGCACCAGCAGCGCGAGCAGCCGCCCTACCGCAGGCCCAATAATAGGAATGTTCTGCGCTTCCGCGTACTCTTCAATCTCACTCAGCACCGCGTCGCGCTTGGGCAGCAATCCATAAATGTAATCTTCCACGTCTTCCTGGATGTAGCCACTCCGCAAATTTTTGCTGCGAATCACGAGGTTCTCCCTTATTTTGTACTTCGTGCGCCGGCGTTTGCTTCTCCCATGGCCAGCAATTGCTTGATCGCGGCCTCATACGTTTGCCGGTCTCCGGCCCCCATAACGTGCCCCGCCTGGCCCCCGCCTTTCGCATATAAAAACGAAGCGGGAATGGCGCCGTTCCATCCCGGCAATACCGACTGCACAAACGCGGTTTCTTCGCCTTTTTTCTTGCGGTAATTTGGAAACACCGGCTTATATCGCGCGATAAACCGGCGCATCAAAATCAAGTCGCCGTCCTCATCGAGGTTCACGCCCACCACGCTCAATCCCTTTGGCGCGTATTCCTTGGCCAATTCGTTCAACATCGGATACTCGTCGCGGCACGGTTCGCACCAGGTCGCCCAGAACGTTACCAATAGCGCTTTCCCATGATACTTTTCCAACATCTTTTGATAACCCTGCATGTCAATCAGCTCGGGATCCTTCGGCGCTTTTGCTTGCGGCGCGGCCAAAACCGTTATCGCTATCAGCAATAGTCCCGACAGTCCAATCCGTTTCTTCATGTTGTCCCCGTTCTTTTCCATTCTATATCCGTGCGCGGAAGTTGAGAATCCCTGCTTGCCCGCGTACAATCGTGATGTACCATCCGCAATGCGGAAGTTGTGTCGCCTCATGGGCGTGCCGGTCGTTTCCTTGCTTCCCGGCTGCTGTTTTGTAAAAAGGAGATTGTGAATGGCTTACGTAATCGCCGAACCTTGCATCGGCACTAAAGACACTGCCTGCGTCGATGTCTGCCCGGTGGACTGCATCCACCCCCGCAAGGATGAGCCCCAGTTTGCGGGGGAGCCGCAGCTTTATATCCACCCGGCCGAGTGTATCGATTGCGGCGCCTGCGTGCCTGTTTGCCCCGTCACCGCGATTTTTGCCCTGGAAGATTTGCCGGAAAAGTGGCAGAGTTTCACGCCCGTCAACGCCGAGTGGTTCAACAAAAAGTAGCTCTATTACGGATACAAAGTTTCTTTCGCGGCACGCTCCGCCGTGCCGCTTTTTTTGTGCTCTTTAGCAATTTTTTTATTACAGCTGCACGCCCCCGGTTGCGCAGCTTTATCATCGGCAAGGTATGATATTGCATGGAAACCTCTCAGCGACTTATGCCGCCACGCTTCCATCTGGTTCTTGTAATTCACGCGCACCAGCCCAGCGGCAATTTTGAACACGTTTTCGAACGTTGTTACCAAACTTCGTATCTTCCGTTCATCGATTTGCTTGAAAAATATTCTTCTGTGCGTTTGGGTTTGCATTACTCGGGCTCGCTGCTGTCCTGGTTCAACGCCAATCATCCGGAATATATTTCGCGTCTCAAGAAACTCGTCGCCTCTGGCCAGATCGAGCTCCTTGGCGGCGGCTTCTATGAACCCATCCTCGTCTCCATTCCGCCGGAGGATCAACGCGAACAGCTCCTCCGCCTCGCTGATTTCGTCGAAACGCATTTTGGCAAGCGTCCTGGCGGCGCTTGGCTGGCCGAGCGCGTATGGGAGCCGCAACTTCCTTCAGTCCTTGCTGAATCAGGCGTGGCTTACACCATTGTTGACGACGTCCATTTCCTCTCTGCCGGTTTTGCCGCGGAAGATCTTTTTGGAACCTATGTCGCCGAAGATCGCGGCAAATGCGTACGGCTTTTTCCCGGCCACAAAGCGCTTCGTTACCTCGTCCCTTTCGGCAAAGTCGAAGATGTTATCGTCTATTTAAAAACTGCAGCCTTCAGGCATCCCGGCGGTCTCGCCGCCATGGGCGATGACATGGAGAAATTCGGCGTTTGGCCCGGAACGTTTCAACACTGCTACACCGATGGCTGGCTCAAGGAATTCTTTGCCGCGCTTCAGGAAAATTCTTCCTGGCTAACTGTCTGCACGCCTTCCGAATACCGCGAGCATCATGCCCCGCTTGGCCGCGCTGATCTTCCCGCGGCCTCCTACACGGAAATGATGGAGTGGGTGCTTCCCACCAATGCTCGCCAGCGTTTGACCGCTCTGCAGCACGAGTTTGCTGCTCGTCCCGAAGTGCTCTCGTTTTTGCGCGGCGGATCCTGGCGGGGCTTTTTTACCAAGTATCCCGAAGCCAATCTGCTCAACAAGAAAATGCTTCGTGCTTGCGCTCGCGTAGCCGCCGTACCCGCTCGCCGCTCCGGTTCCGCTCCCGCTCAGGAATTAATTCAGGCTCGTGACTTTCTTCTTCGCGCTCAATCGAATGACGCGTATTGGCACGGTGTCTTCGGTGGCATCTATGCGCCACATCTTCGCACAGAGTTATGGCGCAATCTGATTCGCGCCGAAATCATTGCGGATCGTCTGACGCCGGCCGGCAATCTTCCACGCGTCGAAATCATGGACTACGACGCCGATGGCGCCAGCGAACTCGACTTCAATGCTCCCGAATATCATGCGCTACTCAAGCCCGCTGATGGCGGCACCATGGCCATGCTTGATTTTCGCCCGTGCGCTGCCACGCTCATCAATTCCATGCAGCGCCGTCCAGAGGCGTATCATGCGCGTTTGCGCGAAGCTTCTCGCGCCGCCGCTGGCAGCGCCATATCCATCCACGATCAAACCAGGGTGAAAGAGCCGGGCCTTGAGCGTTTCCTGCGATACGACCGTTGGCCTCGTCACGCCTTCCGCGTGCTGATCTTCGATCCCGCGCGCACGCAATCGGATTACGAAATGCTGCAGCTTCAGGAGCATCCCGATTTTGCCGGCGGCGAATACGTGGTTCGCTCCTCCGCGCCCCATCACGCCGAACTTCTCCGCAAAGGAAACCTTGATTCTGGATTGGAAGCCGCGGATGCGGGGCAGTCACTGACGAAGTATTTTTCTTTTTCGCCCGCTCCGCGCGGTTGTGAAGTAGCTTGCGAAATCACTCTCAAGCTCAAGCAGCCGCTGGCGCGCAATTTTGCCATCGGCATCGAATCCATCATCAATTTTCTAGCTCCTGCCGAACCAGACCGTTTTTTTGAAACGCCGGCAGGCCCGCAGAATCTACGTTTCAGCGGCGTCCTGGCTGGTCCGATATTGCGCATGCAGGATCAGTGGCAAGGTGTGCGTATTTCGCTGCATGCCCCGTCTTCGCAGGAATTCTGGATCGCTCCTATCGAAACCGTCTCGGAATCCGAAGAAGGTTTCGAACGCGTTTACCAAGGCTCGCAAATTCTCGCCGTTTGGCGCCCCGAGCTCACCACGCAAAAATCTTTCACCGCCCGTTTGATCTGGCGCGTGGAAACTCTCGAATGATAAGCATTTTTTCAGGAACCGTGCGCCGAGCGGTCATCGGCCGTCGTTTCACTTGTTAATTCGCGATCAGCAAATTCTGCGCGAACGGCCATTCCTTATCAATCCATTGTTGTTCGCAGCGGAATCCCGCTTGCTTTGCGATTAACGGTACTTCGTTCGCGAAATATTTATGCGAACTCTCTGTCCAGATCGTTTCGCTCTCGTTCAGCGTCAGTTGCAATCCTGCTGCGGGAATGTAAATGCGTTGCTTGGACAACGACACCAGATGCATTTCCATTCTTCGTTCAGCATTGTTCCATCGCGCCTCATGCGCGAATTGGCTTAGGTCAAAATCCGCCCCCAGTTCGCGGTTTAGGCGTCCCAACAAATTCAAGTTGAACGCCGCGGTCACTCCCGCTGGATCGTTATAGGCTAGAATCTGCGCGGACGTATCCTTCACCAGATCGGTTCCCAGCAACAACGCATCTCCGTCGCGCAAAATCTTCCGCACATTGCGCAAAAATACTTCACCTGCGTCGCGATCAAAATTTCCAATGGTGCTCCCAAGAAAAAGCACCAGTAAGGGCTCATCATTTCTCAGCCGGTTGGTTACCGCTCGCAGTCCTTCCAGATATGGCTTCTCGTAGCCCACGATGCTCACCATGTCGATTTGCCCTAATTCCTTTTCGCACGCCGCCAGCGCCGATGGAGAAATCTCGATAGGGTAATAGTCGGTCTTCTGCCTTCTCGCCAACGCTTCCAGGATCCATCGCGTTTTTTTTCCGGTGCCGCTCCCCAACTCCGCCACACGTATCGGCAGCGGCAAGTGCGCGATAATCTCCCCGGAGTGACGTTGCAGCAGCCGCGTGTCCGCGCGTGTCAATCCATATTCCGGCAGCACGCAGATGGCTTCGAACAGCGCCGATCCGACCTCGTCGTACAAATATTTTGATGGTAGTTCGCGCTGGCCCGGCTTGGTCAGGCCTTCGCGCACTTCAGCCGCAAATTCCGAAATGTGCCGGAGAGGCAGTGTTTGCGTCAACATGATTTCTCCTGGACAGGTTGCATCACCTTAACCGTGCCCGCTAACCTTCAGTCCTCAACACAACGGAACGTCGCGTAAACGTACGGATAATGCGGCTGGAACCAGTTGCGGAAGGATCGCCTCAGCATGCACGCCGCGGTTCGTTGCGATCCCCCTTTCATCACATAATGTTTCCCATCGAAAAAGTTCGCCGAATAGGTTGAATAAAAGGGCATCGGCGTAAATCCTGGAAACGGCCCAAACACCGTTCGCGTCCATTCCCAACCGTTGCCCACCAGGTCCTGCACCCCGAATGCGCTCGCCCCGGCCTCATGTGTTCCGACAGCCGCCGGATTCCAACTGTCAAAATTAAAATTGCCCCTGCTCGTGTGCGGTGGTTCTTCTCCCCAGGGATAACTTCGTTCCACTTTTCCTTCCGCAGTTCCATACGCCGCCCTGTGAAATTGCTCTTCGCTTGGCAACTTGCGTCCTAGCCATTTCGCATAAGCCGAAGCTTCCGCGTGGCTGACGTATACCGGCCAATCCGGCGGCAAACGTACTTCTCCAAACATCGTTCGGTACATCCACATATTTCCATCACGCCGCCAGAACGCCGGATACTCTATCTTCTCCGCTCGAAGCCATTCGCGCGCTTCCTCGCTCCATAACGCCTCGTTCTTGTAGCCCCCAGCCTCCACGAAACGTAAAAATTCGCGGTTCGTAACATTCGTGCCCTCGATCACGAATGCCGGAACATGTTTTTGCACGCTACCAAATTCATTGTCCCAGCCGAACTCTTCGCGCTGTTTTTTCTCGAGACCCAGCGTCGCGGTCCCCGCCGGAATTTCCACCATTTGTCGAGTCGTGTTGCGCGGTTTCTCCGCTCCCGGCAATGGCATCGATATTTTTCTCTCCGTCGGCAGGCGGTGCAGCATATACGTGAGCGTTTCCGCGTGCATCAGCCGATGCTCAATGGCCACCTCAAGCATCTCGACCAACTGCGGATGACCTTCGCCTGGGTGCTCCAGCGCTTTCTGAATTGCGGCATCAAGCGCGCTGCGTGACCGCAGGTTGTATTCCTCGATCTCTGCGCGCGCCGGCCAATCCTCGGGTTTGTCCGTTGGCAAACCTCTTCCGACCGGATCAATTCCAAATGCAAACAAATCGTCAAATGTTCTTTGAACGGTTTTTAGACCAAATGCTCTTTGCGCCAGCAAATTCCAGTCGAACGCTTCCACGTGTCCCAGATAAAATATGAAGCGATGCCGCTCCGGAATTGGACGGTCATGAATTGCTTCTTCGCGCACCACCGCAAACAGCTCATCCGTCCGTTTCCGCGCTTCTAATAACCTGGTTGGCAATTCATGGCGTATTCGAACCGCTGTGGCAGGAGTCCCCATCGCTTTTCCCCTTTCATCTGATGCTCCAGCGCTCAGAAGGGTGCGCAAAAATACTGCGCCATTATTCAGGGTGGGCTAAGATACTCTCTCCCGTTACTGGGGGATGTCAACCGAATGAATAACCTCGCGCCGGGGTCCCCAGCCATCGAGTTTCGCAACGTAAGTTATTCCGTAGCACCCGATACGCGCGCCGCGGGCAAAAATTTTCCCATCATCTCCGATATTACGTTCTCCGTTCATGCAGGCGAAACACTCGTCCTTCTTGGCCGCAGTGGCAGCGGCAAAACCACCATCCTAAAGCTGATCAATCGTCTTCTGATTCCGGGCGGCGGCGATGTACTCGTTCAAGGCCGCCGCACCACCGATTCGAATCCTATTCAACTGCGCCGCGGCATCGGATACGTTATCCAGGAAGCTGGATTGTTTCCCCACTTCACCGTGGCGGAAAACGTCGCTCTTGTTCCGACCCTCGACAATTGGCCGGCTGCGAAAATTTCCGCTCGCGTTGACGAATTGCTGCATCTCGTTGGCCTCGATCCTGCTGAATTTGCTGGCCGCTACCCGCGGCAACTTTCCGGAGGCCAGCGTCAACGCGTCGGTGTAGCTCGCGCCCTCGCCGCGGATCCCGCCATCATGTTAATGGATGAACCTTTCGGAGCGCTTGATCCCGTCACTCGCGCTGAACTGCAGCGAGAATTTTCCGCCCTCGCGCATCGCCTCAAAAAAACCATTGTTTTCGTCACTCACGACATCCGCGAAGCGCTGCTCCTGGCCTCTCGCATCGTTTTGCTGGAGGCCGGAAAAATGGTCGCCGACGCCGCTCCCCGGGATTTTCTCCATCTTCCTCATCCCGAAGTTCGCGCCTTCACGTCTTCAATTTCCTTCGAAATTCCTGGGGCTCACTCATGAATTTCTGGCCCTACTTCCTCCAGCATCGCGCGGAAATACTTAGCGCCACTCTGGCGCATATGCTGCTGGTCGTTATTTCCATGTCCATTGCCATTGCGATCGCTGTGCCGCTCGGCATGCTGAGCGTGCACAATCGCGTCCTTCGGTCCGCATCGCTCACCATCGCTAATATTTTTCAAACGATTCCCAGTCTTGCTCTTTTCGGATTTCTGATCCCCATCCCATTCATTGGCGGCATTGGAAAACGTACGGCAATCGTGGCGCTGGTACTCTACGCGCTGCTTCCTATTTTGCGTAACACTTTCGTTGGCCTGACCGGCATCGATCACGCCATCATCGAATCCGCCGAAGCCATGGGCATGACCAAACTGCAAATTCTTTTCCGCGTTCGCTTGCCGCTCGCGCTTTCCGTAATTCTTGCCGGCATTCGTACCGCCACCGTCATCACCATCGGCATCGCCACCATCGCCGCCGCCATCGGTGCGGGTGGTCTCGGCACTTTCATTTTTCGCGGCGTGGCCCTGGTCAACGACTCTTTGCTCCTTGCCGGCGCTATCCCCGCCGCGTTTCTCGCTCTTTCCGCCGATTTTCTTCTTTCGCTTCTCGAACGCCGCCTCCGGGTTAATTAAGGCTGTCCGCTTTTTTTATTCTTTTCCCGGTCTCTCCATGAGAACGTATCCCATCATGCGTCGACTGTTCCTTGTAATTCTCTGTCTCTCTCTCGCTTCCTGCCACTCCTCCAGGCCCCACTTGACCATCGGCTCAAAATTCTTCACCGAACAGGTCATCCTCGCCGAACTCCTCGCCCAGCATATCGAAGCTCGCACCGGCATCCATGTTGATCGCAAAACAAATCTCGGCGGTACCCTCCTCATCCACAAAGCCATGCTTGCGGGAGATCTCGATCTATACGTCGAATACACCGGAACGGCCCTCACCGCCGTGCTCAATCAACCCACCAGCGCGGATTCCGCCGCTGTCTATCAGCGTGTAAAGCAGCTTTACAGCCAGCGTTTTCAACTGGAACTGACCGAGCCACTCGGCTTTGAAAATACCTTTGCCATGGTCATTCGCCCCGATGACGCCAACAGTCTTCACTTGCGGCGAATCTCCGATCTCGTTCCCGTCGCGCCGAAGTGGCGTGCCGGTGTTGGCTATGAATTTCAAGAACGCCCTGACGGTTACGCGGGACTCACGCGCCGCTACAATCTGCGTTTCGCTGCGCCTCCCACCGCCATGGATCTCGGCCTCATTTATCGCGCGCTCCTCGATCATCAAGTGGATATCGTCGCTGGCAACTCCACCGACGGGCAAATCGACTCCCTCGGCCTGGTCGCTCTCGAGGACGACCTTCATTATTTTCCGCCCTATGACGCTGTCCCCATTGTCCGCCAGTCCACTCTCGCTAAATTTCCCCAACTTCGCGCCGCGCTCGCCGAACTCGCGGGCAAGCTCACTGCCGCCGACATTCGCCGCCTCAATTACGCCGTCGATGCGCAGCATCAGGACGCGGCTGCCGCCGTTCGCGCCTTCCGCGAAACACATAATCTTTAGCGCGGTCTCGTCCTGCCAATTTTTCAATGGGAAATTTCTGGCTTCCGGTATTATGGGAAAGCGAAATCGCTCCGCCATGCCGCCCATGGAAATACGCCGGCTCACTGAAGATGACGCCCAACTCTTTTACGACTTCCGCATGCTCGCGCTCGAAACCGATCCGTTTTCTTTTGTAGAATCTCCCGGCGAACTTTTGCAAATTCCTGTCAGCGTCTACGCTGAACGCCTTCGTGCTGGTAATGCGGAGAATTTTGTATTTGGTGCTTTCGATCAGCGCGCACTCGTTGGCAGCGTTGGTTTTTATCAAGAAATTCCCGCCAAGCGCCGTCATAAAGGACACATCTGGGGCGTCTTTGTGATACCGTCCGCTCGCCGCCAGGGTATCGCTCGCGCCCTCATGGTGCAGGCCATCGCCGCCGCGCGGGCCACCCCGGGGCTCGAGCAGATTTTTCTCACGGTGTCCGTCACCCAGCAGGCCGCTCGCAACCTCTATCAATCCCTGGGCTTCCGCTCCTTCGGTGTCGAACCGTGCGGTATTCGCGTCGGAGGCTTGTCCGTCGATGAGCAGCACATGCTCCTCGAATTGCCCTCCGCTGCAGGTTAAGTCCTGGCACTTACTTCCGTCTACAGTGAACGACGTATAGTCCGCGATGGAAATTCATAGTAATTTAGAAAGGTGACGCCTGCACCCAAAAAGGTTTTGATCGCCGACGATCAGAGCGGTATCCGTTCCTTGCTCAAGCTTTTTCTAGGTAAACGAGAAGACATCGAAGTTTGCGATGAAGCTGCCGACGGCATGGAAGCCGTGGAAAAAGCCAGAATACTTAAACCGGATCTGGTGCTGCTGGATGTTTCCATGCCGGTGATGAACGGTATCGAAGCCGCTTCGATCCTCAAGAGGCTCTTGCCCACTACCGCGATAATTCTTTTTACTATGTACAGCGACAATATTCGCGCAGCCATCAATTCCGCGGTTGGGGTTGACGCGGTGTTAGCCAAGCCTGACGGCTTCGACGACCTCTCTCAGGTCATCGACGCGGTGCTTGCACGCCGAGCTGCTCAGCCTGTCGCCTGACGCTGCTGTTGGGTGGAAAACCGTTACTTAATTTTTAAATCCGTCGTTTTTGCGCGCTGCTCGCAACTGTGAGCCGCAAACTCCTTGTCGCGCTCGCTTTCAAACTTATCCATCATATTTTCCAGCGATTCACCAACAAGCGCGCTTGACGCCGGACGAAACACCCAGCTGCATTCCGAGCAACCGAAACCTTCGAAATTTGGCTTTTTCACGAATACCAGATTCCGTGCCATTCGTAAATTAGTAACACGTTTGTGTTCAAAAAGGAACAGTACTGCCGAGCCGTTCTCCTTCGTCAAAGAGACGCATCGAAGACGAGAGTGTTGTGGTGATGTTGCTGCTACTATCAAGCGGACGTTTAGGTCAGCAGCTTGCGCAACCGGTATCTCCATTTGGAGGACTCATGCGATTACCGCTTTCGATTCTCCTATGCTGTCTTGCAGTACCGATCAGCGCCCTAAAACCCGCGAAGCAGGACTCCTCTCCACAGCAGGATGCATCAGGACTAAATGGATTGGTTGGGGCTTGGCGCCTCGTTAGCGTAGAGACCATCCGTCCGAACGGCGAAGTAATATATCCTTTTTACGGCAAACATCCAGAAGGACTGCTCATTTACGATCGCAGCGGCTGGATGAGTGTGCAGATCGTTTCCGATCCGAAGCCAACCGTTCCAATCTCCAGTTCGCGCGAGGGCTTCCTCGCAGCGACTCCGGATGAAAAGGTCGCGGCGGTAAATGGTTATTACGCTTATTTCGGCCCATGGACGGTTGATCCGTTAGTTAAGACCGTTACACACCATATTAAGCAATCGCTTTATCCCGGAGAACGCGGGGACGATGGCCTCCGCCAAATGACTATTGATAAAAATAGGCTGACACTCATAGCCAAGGCGCACGAGATGAACGAGGATCACCAGAGACGCCTCTCGTGGGAGCGCATCCCACCTGTCCAGTAGCTGACGGCTTCTCGGCCAACATCAAACGCCCCCCTTTTTTAGACCCTAAGTAGGTGTCATGCACATATCCCAGGACGTCAAGCGCGGCGGTTGGCAGCAAACGAAGTGGGTGATCGTCGTTGAATTGCTCATCGTTGTTTTAATCTTTGTCGCTGATGCTCGCCATCTGATCCCCTTCAGCAAGACACCTTTTCTACTCGCATTCGCCTGGATTTCACTTCGGCTTCGGGGACTCCGCTGGCGCGATGTTGGGCTTAGCCGATACCGGAACTGGAAAACTACCGTGGCTTTCGGTGTCGGCGCGGGTTTGCTGCTGGAGGCATTTCAACTCTTTATCAGCCAGCCATTTCTGGTCAAGGTTCTGCACAAGCAGCCAGACCTGGAAGTTTTTCGCGCGCTGCAGGGAAATCTTAAATGGACGCTGCTCGCGGTTTTGGGCGCGTGGACGCTGGCGGCATTTGGCGAAGAAATGGTTTACCGCGGCTTTCTAATGAACCGCGTCGCTGACCTGATGAATCGCTCACGTCCTGCGTGGATTGTTAGCCTGATCGTAGTCCACGTTGGCTTTGGGTTAGCTCACGCCTATCAAGGGGTCACTGGTGTCATAGACGAGGGCCTGGCAGGTCTGTTACTCGGTGTGCTCTATCTAGTTACCGGCCGCAATCTGTCCGTTCCAATCATTGCCCACGGAATCCAGGACACCATCGATTTTCTCCTCATATTTCTCGGAAAGTATCCGGGGATGTAGGTTCCGTTCGAACAAAATGGGCTTTCCGGCCGCAAATGATTTCCGACCGTCATTCGAACGTTAAACTATGAGTTAACTATTGACATAGTAATAATTACATGCTACCATACTGTGTGAATCTCACGCCCGATCTCCAAGCACCGAAATCCTTACTTTATTTAGCTAAACAACCCTCTCTCGGACGCAAAAATCTGCCCTGTAAACCTCGTGTTTCCAATACTTACGAGCCATGCATAGATGTATCATTCCAAAGCACTTACAAGGACAATATCTCCTTTGTTTTGATACATCTACAAACGTTCAGCCATAAAGCCTTTGCTTTGATACATCTACAAATCACCCCCCGGGTGGGGGGTACCCCCTCGGATTGGATTCCTTTACCTCCTTATTCCCCTTTGCTACAGTCCAAAGTCAATCGCATCCTGCGGAGACACCATGGAAATTCCTAAGCGCCTTCTCGACATCCTCGTCTGCCCGGTCTGCAAAACCACGGTTACGCTTCTCCCAGCCGATGTCGGGTTCAAATGCCAGACCTGCAAACGCGTCTACCGTGTGCGCGATGAAATTCCAAACATGCTTCCCGAAGAAGCCACTATCGCCCCCGACTAGCCGGCTCTTTTTCTCTGTCATCCCGACCGAAGCGGAGGGATCTCGGCAACACACCAGCAGAAGGAACGATTCACTCTATGACTGACACTTCTTCCATTCCGCGCCTCAAACGTCTGATCCCTCGCCTGCGCAACAAGCGCATTGCCGTCCTCGGTGACTTGATGCTGGACCGCTACCTCTGGGGCACCGCGTCACGACTCTCTCCGGAAGCTGCCGTACCCGTGGTCGACTTTGTTTCTCAAACGGAATGCCTCGGCGGCGCCGGCAATGTAGCTGCCAATCTCACTTCGCTTGGCGCTCGCGTTGAAGCCTTCGGCGCCATCGGCGATGATGAACCCGGCCGCGCTCTTCGCGCCTGTCTTCGTGCCGCGAATATTCTTGATCGCGGCGCAATTCCGGACAGCAAACGGGTCACCACCGTAAAAACCCGCATCATCGCGCGTCACCAGCAAGTCGTCCGGGTGGACCACGAACGACGCGAGCCGCTGCAAACCGCCACGCAGGAAAGAATTTTTCGGCTATTACTCGCTTCGCTCAAAAAACTCGATGCGCTGGTTCTCTCTGACTACGACAAGGGCCTGGTCACCGACGATTTTGCCGATCGCGTTCTCGGCGCTTGCCATTCGCTCAAGGTTCCCGTATTCGTCAAGCCCAAAACTTCGCGGCTTTACGCCTATCGCGGCGCTCGCGCCATCGTTTGCAACGCCAAGGAAGCAGGATTCTTTGTCACCCGCTCTCTTACCGATGAAAATTCCGTCGAAGAAGCCGGCCGCGCGTTGCTCGCCCATTTTGGCTGCGCTTCAGTAGTGATCACTCGCGGCGGAAATGGTATGAGCCTGATCGAGGAATCTTCTCCGCGCGCGGTTCACATTCCTGCCACCAGCTTTGAAGTTACCTACGCGCGTATCGGTCAGTCCGGCGTGGAACGAGGTTCCACCGGCCGCCAGGTATTCGACGTTACCGGCGCTGGTGACACCGTTCTCAGTGTTCTTGCGCTCGCAGTTGCCGCGGGCGCTTCGCTGCCGGACGCTCTCGTGCTGGCCAATACCGCCGCCGGCGTAGTCGTTGGCAAACTTGGCACCTCCACCGTTACGCCCCAGGAATTAATCCATGCCCTCGCCGACCACTAAATTACGCACACAAATATCCCAAGTCGGCGCGGGGGTATTTGCGGGGCCAAATTTTTATTTGTGCGAAAGTTATTTCACGGAGGGAAACTGAACGATTTGTCCCACGGCATCACCCACACGCTTACCACCCGGGTCTTGCGGCTTTTTTCCGCGTCGCTGGCGGATGGCATCGGTGAATACGGACTGATCTGCACCGTTACGGCCACTGCGGACGAACCCTTGGGAGCTTTGGCGCTTAATATTTTGTGACTTTTTACCGAACCGTAGTAGCCATCCGGACCCCAGTCCGCGAGAAAATCTTTTATCGCGTAGCTCTCGCTGGGTTTCCAAAGTTGATAGGCCCGCTCCGTGTTTCCGGCCTCCAGTGCTTCGAAAAAATTATCGGCGGCCTTTTTTTCGGGATAGTAACGGAAGGTAAGAAATAAAATCAGCGCAACGGCAAATACCACGGTCACTACGGTAAAAATCATGACCCGGGATTTATTCGCGGTTTCGGCAGGTGGCTCCAGTAAGGACATTTTTTCTTTTCTCCTGCCTGCGAGCAAGGTTGCGGCAAAGAAGCCGCTTTCAGAACCTTACAAAATTTCCACCCCGGAGTAAATGCCCGGCGGCAAACCGCAAAAGTAGCAGGGCGAGAAAATATGCCAAGTGCCCCAACTTGCACGATGCAAAATGTGGATATTAATTTTCCAGAGCGCCGCCCGCGCCTTCGGGAAGTTCGATGGCGTATTTGGTGCGGGCTTTTTCACGATGCAGTTCCATCGCCAATCCGATCAATTTATCGAGAAGCTCGCGGAAGGGAACTCCGCTGGCTTCCCACAATTTCGGATACATGCTGATGGATGTAAATCCAGGTATGGTGTTGACTTCGTTGAGAAAAATTCTGCCGCCCTTTTTTTCGAGAAAAAAATCCACGCGCGCCATGCCATTCAATTCCAGCGCGCGAAATGCTCCGATCGACAATGCTTGAATCTTTTTTATTTGCGCAGGTTTCAATTCCGCGGGAATCAGCAGCCGTGTTCCTTCCTCCAGATATTTCGCCGCGTAATCGTAAAATTCACGGTGCGGCACGATCTCGCCCGGGATGGATGCCTTCGGATCGCTGTTTCCCAGCACCGAAACTTCAATCTCCCGCGCGGTTACGCATCTTTCCACAAGAATTTTCATTCCAAATTCCGCGGCAAGGTCCAGCGCCGCGGCAAATTCCTCCGCGGAATGAACTTTGCTCATGCCCACGGAAGAACCGAGCGTCGCCGGCTTTACAAAAATGGGATATTTAAATTTGTCTTCGATTGCTTTCTGAATTTCCCGCGGTTTCTTTTCCCAGTCCGCGCGATGCACGGCAATCCAGGGCACCACCGGAATCTTTGCAGCCTGGCATAAGCGCTTGGCAACATCCTTGTCCATCCCGATTGCGGAGCCCAGCACGCCCGCGCCAACAAAAGGCAAACCGGCGAGCTCCAGCAATCCTTGAATCGTTCCGTCTTCTCCGAACGTGCCGTGCATCACCGGAAAAATTACATCCAACCGTTGCGCTCCGCTGCTGCGATCCATGGCGATAAGCGCAGCCTCGGTCGGGTCCGCCATCATGATTACGCGCTTGCCGGAGCGCAGCACGTCCGCGGGAGTTTTTTGTGTTCCCGTGCCCACAAGCCAATGTCCATCCTTGGTGATTCCGATGGGTACTGCTTCATATTTATCGGGATCCAGCCCGCGGATTACCGAGGCAGCGGAAGCCAGGGAAACTTCGTGTTCGCCGGAGCGCCCGCCAAAAAGAACGCCCACTTTCAGTCTGCGTTTCTCGCTGCTCACAATTCCTCTTTCCGAAATACTGGATGGCGCAAGTTCGTAAAATTATAAAATTTTTTGTCCCAGGCCGGAGAGCACCAACTCCACACCAAGCAGCGCGGTGCGATTGTGTTCATCGATGATGGGATTAATTTCCACGATTTCCATGGAGACCATGGATTCGGTGTCCGCGATCATTTCCATGGCGAGATGCGCTTCGCGGTAGGTGACGCCGCCGCGCACCGGAGTTCCCACGCCGGGCGCGTCCGAGGGATCCACAAAATCCATGTCCAGGCTTACGGCGATGCCGTCGGTATCATCCATGGCATATTTCAAAGCGTCGGCCATAACTTCACGCATGCCGCGTTCATCAATATCGCGCATGGTGAACACGCGCACGCCGGATTTTTTCATTAATTTTTTTTCCTGCACGTCAAGATCGCGAACGCCCACCAAAACAATATTTTGCGGCTCGACTTTTGGTTTGAAGCCGAGCAGATCCACCAATTCCGAAGCGCCATAACCCATAATCGCTGCGAGCGGCATGCCGTGCACATTGCCGGAGGGAGACGATTCCGGCGTGTTCATATCGCCGTGAGCATCCAGCCAGATGTAGCCAATTTGTTTTTTTTCCTTGCGAAAGTGCGCGGAAACACCGCTTACGGAGCCGGCTGCGATGGAATGATCGCCGCCCAGGACCAAGGGGATGAAATGTTCTTCCAAAGATTTCTGGACGATGTCCGCGAGATCTTTACAGGTTTCAGCAATTTCGGCCATGTACTTGGCGCGTTTTTCGCCGACGGGCATTTCTTCCGGTTGCTTTACGGAAATATTGCCGATGTCTTCGACTTGATGACCTAATTGCTTCAAGCGAAGTTGCAATCCCGCGCCGCGCATGGCGGAGGGGCCCATGTCGACGCCGCGGCGGCTTTGCCCGAGGTCCATCGGTACACCGATTATTCTTACTTTGTGCGCCATATTCTTTCCGTAGCCCGGTGTGCGCCGGCTTCCGTTGCGATAGAAAACAACCTTTTAAGGGTATACCCGGTAAATCATGCGGGGGAAGGGAATCACCTCGCGAATGTGCTCGGTTCCGCAAATCCACGCAACGGTGCGTTCCAGGCCCAGCCCGAAGCCGGCATGGGGCACGCTGCCGTAGCGTCGCAAGTCGAGATACCACTGAAACGGTTCTTCGGGCAGATTGTGCTCGCGAAGACGCCGCACCAGTAAATCGTAATCGTGAATACGCTGGCTGCCGCCGATGATTTCACCGTAGCCTTCGGGAGCGAGCATGTCGAAAGCAAGAGCGAGGTCGGGCCGTTCCGCGTCGGGTTGCATGTAGAAGGCTTTGATCGCGGAAGGATAGCGATGCACCATAACCGGGCGATCGAATTCGTTGGAGATGATGGTCTCTTCGTCGCCGCCAAAATCATCGCCAAATTTTGCGGGATTCCCGTGCTTGTTGAGAACGGCGACGGCTTCTTCGTAGCTGATGCGCGGGAAGGGAGCTTTCACGTTTTCAAGTTTTTTTACGTCGCGCTTCAATAGTTCGAGTTCGCGGGATTTATTTTTTATCACCGATTGGACCACCGCGCTGACCAGGCCTTCGCCGAGATCCATCATGTCGCCAAGCTCGGCGTAAGCAGCTTCCGGCTCAAGCATCCAGAATTCGGTGAGATGGCGGCGCGTTTTTGATTTTTCCGCGCGAAACGTTGGGCCGAAGGTATAAACCTTACCGAGAGCCATGGCGGTGGCTTCGATGTAGAGCTGACCACTTTGCGTAAGATACGCTTTTTGGTCGTCGATATAATTCACTTCGAAGAGGTTGGAAGTGCCTTCGCAGGCCGCCGGGGTAAAAATCGGCGCGTCAGTGAGGGTGTAGCCCTGCGAGTCCATGAATTCGCGGGCGGCGCGCACAGCTTCGGCGCGAATCCTGAGAATGGCGGCCTGGCGGGGCGTGCGAATCCAAAGATGGCGCTGGTCCAGAAGAAAATCCACGCCATGTTCTTTTAATTGGATGGGATACGGAGTGCTTTCCGAAACTTTCTGCACGATTTGAATTTTGCTGATGCCCATCTCAAAGCCGCCGGTAGCGCGTTGTTCGGCGCGAATTTTTCCGGTGACGATGACGCTGGATTCCTGGGTCAGTCCTTTGAGGGATTCGAAGGCTTCGGGGTTTTCTTTTAGCGCGCAAACGCCTTGGATAATTCCAGTGCCGTCGCGGAAAATTGGGAACATCAGCTTCCCGGATTCGCGAAGATTGTAGAGCCAGCCCCGGATGGTGACTTCCTGGCCGTCGTATTGGCCTGCTTGTTCGATGGAGATGATGGTCATGGACAGGTTTTCGGTTGATAAATCAAACGCCTAGTTTAACAGAAAGGGCTAATTAGCTGCACAGAGCCGCCGAGGAACTTGATGAAAGACGAAAAACTCAAAGCGGAAATGCAAGTCCTCGTCGGCTTAAACGAGGTTTCTCAACCAGCAAAAATCATCGGTCCTGTGGTAGAAAAAAAGGTACTCAAACTACAACAATAGGCTGGAAGTCGCGCGTTGGGCCGTCAGCCTTGGACTACACAGCCACTGCCGACAAGATTGCCGTAAAACTTTGGATATCTCGGAGGCTAACTGATGCGGTTCGAACTACTATCTCTTATTGAAAATGGCTTCAAGTTCTTGCCCGCTAAGTAAGACGTGCCGCCCTGTTTGGAGTTCGGGATTCTTCATCAACTCCCGAAACTTCTGTTTCGCCCGGGACCGTATTTGCCTAAACGTTCGTCTTTGATTTGTGACAATTACCAGGGCTTCTTCGGACACTTCTTCAAGACTGTTATCTGTAAATCTCTTCAATTCCTCTCTGTCAGTGTCAGCGCCAGGAGTTATCTTGTCGAGTCCTTCAAACCTGTTTCCGGCTACTCCTCCAGAAATAAAGAGAATAAAATCCTTTTTTAATTGTTCCGGCATATCTGTGATTTCTGCGTCCGAAGGGTATTCGGATTCTGTGGCAAAGTCTCCGATTTCATAGCCGCCCACGGCTCTAGTTAGCATTACATATATCTCATGTACAGTAATGCCGCGTGCTTTTGCAACGACTGTGTGCCCTGTTTCGTGAGCCATTGCTTCCTCAACGTAGTTATCAAGAGCCGTCATTTCCCTGGATGCTCGCACCGTAGAGTTTGTCTGGTCAAGAGAATGAAATCGTCGGTCGGGTTGGTTTACGTAGTAAATTGTCTCGAGGTCGTGTTCAGTGAGCAGCGTATGTCTTCCCGTTTGAATATTACGGTCTTTCATTTTTTCAAGAAATGCTTTCTCGATTCTTGAAACAAGGAGATTAAACACTTCTTTTCGCTTATGGATAAGCCGCTGCGCCATTTGTGCCAGCTCTTCGAGTGGCTGATTCGTAAGTCTGGCGAGTTCCTTCCGGTCCGAATCAGCACCTTTCCCAACAGTTTGGCCGACGTAGATGTTTCCGGCAACCCCACCAGCTACATAGAGCATGTAAGACGCTTTTAACTTTGGGTCCATGCTAGATATTTGATCGTCTGGTGGCGAGAAGCCAAGTGTAGCGAAGTCACCAACGATTATTCCTCCGTCAGGGTGAGGGCTGACGTGAAAATCTAATCCTCGAGCGGGTAACCCAACTGTCTTACCAACAAGAATGTGCCCAGCTTCGTGTGGAAAGGCTTCGTCGGTGTAAGACTGCGCTAGATTTTTCGCGTCCGTAGGTGGGCGTAGTGCTCGCTCGCGGCTAATCATGGGTTTTGGGACCTGCTGATGCTGGCGCCGCGACTTTTTGCTCGAGAAGGATAGGTTTGATAATCGACGTCCACAACGCATAACACTTCCGAGTGGGATGCAATCCATCTTCGACGAAAAGGTCAGCGGGGAGCTGACCTTGGGCGTCGAACATAGCAGAGGCGACATCGATGTACTGGACTCGTGGCTGCGTCCGGGCGAAATCCCGAATCATACTGTTCGCTGCCTTCATTCTGGGCCACTCCTTAAACCTCGACGGAGATGGCTTGATGGAAATAATGTAGATCCAGGTTTCGGGCAACGCGGAGTGAACGATTTGGACAAATGAACGGGCGTCATCGGCAACGGATTCCGGCGTCTTGGAAGATTCAGCGGCAAGGTCGTTGTCACCCTCATAAACCACCACCGCATGCGGATGGTAGGCAATGACAATTCTTTTCGCATACTGGTTGAGGTCAGAATACTGCGAGCCGCCAAAACCTCGATTAATGACATCGAGTGGCTTCATTTCGTTAACGAGCGTGTCCCAGCGAGCGATACTCGATGATCCTGTAAATACGATACCTCCCGATTTAGGAGGATTGATTCTATCTTGCTCTTCAAACTGGCGGATGGAAGGTTCCCAGTCCTGATCCTGGGCCAGTGCCGTTGGGGCAAAATTATATTTGCGGCCCCCAACGCTTACAAGGCAAACCGTCAGGACAATTAAACCTGCAAGGGTTCTTCGGACAAGCTGGCTGATTCGTTGGTTCATAAACTGTAGGCTATACCTGAAAAGCTAGAAACATCAACCCAGAACTATTGCTTACGAATGACTAGAAAGGGATCGCGGTTTAGCAGTAGGAGCGATCGAACTTACCTAAGGGTCCGAAGTCAGCTCCACTCTTTTTCGAGGCGGTCCATGGATTTGCGGGCGGCTTCGAGTTGCTGCGGGAGGCTAGGCGCGTCCGGACCGGTTTTTTCTTTTATTTCGAGCAAGAGCGGTAGATTTGGTTGCGGGACGGTTTTGAGCAAGGTAACCGCGGCGGGCCAGTCGATGGAGCCGTCGAACGGCGGAAGGTGTTCGTCTTTTTCTCCGTGATTATCGTGGATGTGGGCAGTGGCGATCAGATCGCGCATGGGCTCAAAACTTTTAGCGACGCGCGATTCTTCCGGGCCGTCGACAAGATGAGCGTGGCCGATATCAAAATTAAAGCGCAAGCCGGTGAGGCGCGTTTCGTTGACGAACGCGCGAAGGTAGTCTGGAGCGCCCATTTCGCTGAGAGTATTTTCGATGCAGATGGTGACACCGGCGTGCTTGGCGTGAAGTACCAGATTTTCGAGGGAACTGAACGCGGCGTCGCGTTTGCGCAGATCTTCGGTTTCGCGTGAGCCGCCCATGTGGAGAACCAGCCGCGAAAACGGAAGGTCGTCGACAACATCGAGAACGCGGCGAAGCTCGTCCATGGCTTCAACGCGGCGGGAGCGGTCGACTTCGCAAACGGAAAGCGGCGTGCCGCCTTCGCGATTTGGGCCGAGGTCGCGATTGGTAGGCGCGTGCAGAGAAGGGAGAGTTAGACGATGGTCTGCAAGAGCCTGCGCCATTTCGCGGATTTCAGATTTCAGGGTGTAGTCGAAGTGGCGGCGCGCGCAAAAAATTTCCACGCCCTGAAAGCCAGCATCAGCAATCTGGCCGAGAACTTCCGGCGTTAGTTTGTGCGAGACGAACAGGTACGTGGAGAGCAGTCTTTGCATGGTTGTGTAATTCCTGGTCCCTTACGACGGAAAGTGTCCCTCATAAATTTAACGGCATGGTACAAAGGTGCGTCAGTAACCGATCGCGACGCCATCGTCGCGAGGATCGGCAGCCCCCTGGCGTTCACCGGTTTGCGCGTTGATGCCGATGGCGTTAACCAAGCCGATGTGGCCGTGATCCTTGATGACATGGCCACGAACGCGCAAATCCTTTTCTACTTCAGATGAAAAATCCGGCTCGAGCACGAGTTCATCGGGCAACCACTGATGGTGAAAGCGCGGCGCATTGATGGCGGATTGCGCGTCCATCCCGAGACGCATCCAGTTGATAATGCTGAGCAGCGTGGCGGAAATAATTCTGGGGCCGCCAGGTGAACCAGTTACAAAACTAAGTTTGCCGTCGCGGAGAAGGATTGTAGGCGTCATGGAACTGAGCGGGCGTTTGCCGGGGGCGATAGCGTTCGATTCGGATTGCATTAGCCCGAAGAGCGCGTTCGGAACGCCGGGCTGCGTGGTGAAGTCATCCATTTCATCATTCAAAAGGAACCCGGCGCTACTGGTGGCGTGCGAGCCGTAACTATCATTGAGCGTGAAGGTGCTGGCCACGGCGTTGCCCGCGGAGTCAACCACGGAGAAGTGCGTGGTGTGCGGACCTTCGCCGAGGCTCACGATGGTTTTTGCGGAAGCGCTGACGCCTTCATGGCAGATATGAGGGTTCCCGGCGCCAACAATTTTGCTGGAAGACGCGTGCGAGGGGTCGATGGTCGAGCGCAATTCCTTGGCGTAACAAGAGTCGGTGAGTCCGGCAACGGGAACACTGGCGAAGTCGGGATCGGCGAGGTAGGCGGCGCGGTCGGCAAAAACACGACGCATGGCTTCCGCAACCATGTGAACACTCTGTGCGTCATCCCAACCCTTGAGTGGCACGTCCTGCAGAATATTTAACGCTTCGATTACCGCGACGCCGCCCGAGCTTGGAGGAGGAGGACCAAGCACTTCCCAGCGATGGCCGTTGACAAGATAGCTGGCGTGCAAGACTTCGCGAATTTTTGGCTGGTATTTTGCGAGATCGTCGAGAGTGATGAGCCCGCCGAGTTGCGCCATATCGGCGGTGAGCATGTGCGCAGTCTCGCCGCGATAAAAGTCGGCGGCACCAAATTTGGCGATGCGTTTTAAGGCAGCGGCAAGCTCAGGCTGACGGAAGGTGTCGCCGGCATGCCACATAACGCCATTCTTAAGAAAAATACGCCGGCTAACCGCGTTGCGCTCGAGGCCAGAACGTTCTTCCTCAAGCTGAGCGGCGAGGTGAGCGCTGACGGGAAAACCCCTTTCGGCAAGTTGAATTGCCGGAGCCAGCACGTCTGCCAGTTTCATGGTGCCATAGGTTTTCAAAGCGAGTTCGAGACCGGCGACCGTTCCAGGAACAGCGGAAGAACGAAAGCCGACTGTCGAAGCTTCTAAATCCAATTTTCCATCGGGATTGATGTACATGTCACGAGTGGCTTTACCGGGAGCCATCTCGCGGTAATCGAAGAAAGAGGTTCTGCCGCCAGCGAGACGCACCAGCATAAACCCGCCGCCGCCAATGTTTCCAGCCGCGGGTTCGACGACGGCGAGGGTGAAGGCGACCGCAACCGTGGCATCAATGGCATTCCCCCCGTGCTTCAGTATGTCGATACCGGCTTGAGAGGCGAGCCGCTCATCCGTCGCGACCATGCCGCGCGACGCAGTGACGGGTTTTTGCGGCCAGGTTGGTTTGGATTGGGCTGCAACCGTGGCGGTAAGGCCCAGGTACGCAGGCAGCGCGAAAAAAAAAGCGCTTCTGAAGGCGGAGAAAAGGTTTGGCATGGCGAAGAAACGACAGTAAGGGATGTGACGATGGACGGTCAAGTTTTCAAGCGGTTCGCGCGTTCGAATAAATTACTGTTCGCTGAGGAATTCAATGGTGGGAGGGCCGTCCAGTATTCCGGCGCTGGTTCCCCGTTCGATGAGTTCCTTAACCGCTTTTTTGCCGCGGTCGCCGTAGCCGAGGGTCCATTTATTGACGTACATGCCGACGAATTTGTCGGCCAGTTCCGTGTCCATCTCGCGCGCGAATTGCATGGCGTAGTTGAGCGCTTCTTCGCGGTGTTCCAAGCCGTAGGACACGCTGTCGCGGATGGTTTTTGCGATTTGGCGGCCAATCGCAGGACCAAGCGCGCGCCGAACTGCGTTGCCACCGAGAGGAAGCGGCAGGCCAGTTTGTTCCTTCCACCAAATCCCGAGATCGATAACCTTGTGCAAACCGAGTTGCGAGTAAAAAAGCTGGCCCTCGTGGATGAGTAGCCCAGCCTCGATGACCTCGTTCTGGACAGCGTCGATAATTTTATCGAAAGGCATGACCACAGCTTCAAAATCGGGTTCGAACAGCTTCAATGTGAGGTACGCGGTTGTTTTCAACCCGGGTACGCCAATGCGACGGCCCTTTAGCTCGTTGGATTTGATGGACTTGGTGGCCACCACGATGGGACCGTAGCCCTCACCGAAGCTGGCGCCGCAATCCAGCAAAATGTATTTATCACGCAGCGAAGGATACGCGGCGAAACTGACGGCGGTAACGTCGTACGTTTCGCTGAGCGCCGCCTCGTTGAGCGACTGAATGTCGGAAAGGATGTGCGTGTACTTGTATCCGGGAGTGGACAGCTTGTGCGTGGCGAGTGCGTAGAACATGAAGGCGTCATCGGAATCGGGCGAATGCGCCAGCTTGATTTCCCGCGGCTCTTTCTCAGTTTTTGATGCGGCTTGTTTACCTGCCATGGGCCTGTTGCATTCCTTTACCCGGCTCTTGCCGCTCCTAGAGAAAGACTTCCCCGAAGACAAAGCTCCTGGGGCAGGAGGAGGGTGGAGAATGCACTCGCAACGTCAGGACATGCGTTGCAGTTGGCCGGGCTAGCTCAACAGACGAAAGCCTAGCACATTATCGCCGCGGAACAAATACGGGAAGGAATTTACAGAGAAGAAACCATGCGCGCAATGGAGTCATCGAAGGTCGATTTATTGTTGAGATAGGGCTGCCAGTAACGTGTCAGGAGCTTCAGATACTCCTCCCAACCCCGTTTATAGAGGTCCTGGCGAACGGCGTAGGGGACGTAATCGGCGTCGTCGGGAGAATCGCCGGACATTACCGGCTTGATGACTTCACCGGTGGTGTAAAAGATCAAGGCGTGCCAGAGGTCCCGGGGAATGGCTTTGTCGCGTTGTCGGCATTCACGGACGATGGCGGCTTCAACAGGTTCCGCGATACCGTGGGAGGCTTCGTGGAACAGGACTTCGAGCGCGGAAGCGCCTTGATTGCGCGCATCGCCGCTGGCAATGGTGACGCGGAGCGGATCTAGGGTAGTGTAGGCGCCGGCGGCGTTGGCATAAAAGGAAACGTCCACGCGAATCTTTTCGCGAGGCCAGCGAGTGCGGTAGATTCCGGCAAGACGCTCGGAGAGTCCGACACCCTGCTCGCGCACCAGCGGGGCAACACGTGTCACCCAGAGACGATTGATACGGTCGTGATCCGCCCACCAGTGAGCACGATAGACAGGCGCGGCGGATTCCAGCACTTCGCCGATTTTCCCAGGTAGGCCGGCATCGCAGGTTTTCTTTTTCTTGCCGGTCAACTCCGTACAACTGTCGAATTCACCCAACTGATTTTTCAGCAGAATCAGTTCGGTGGTGAACTGCAGGTCCTTGTCAGCATAGTTTGCGGCGTAGAAAGAGACAGCGCTATCCCACGCGCGCTGCTCATCGGGAGTAAGCGGAGTCCCGACACCCGGAGCGCGTTGCAGGACCGGACCCGACGCTTTGGCGTTGTCGGAAGGGGTCGCGACGGGAGAGGAGCGTTGCCGCGCCTGATAGTAAAGAGTGTGATGAAGATTGATCCAGAAGCCGCTGTGAAGTTCGAACACTGGGAGTGGGCCATAGACCGAATCGATTTCCTGACCAGCACTAAGGCGGCTTGCGCTCAGAACCAGAAAGGCAATCAGCAACACGGTTTTTCCGGTTATTTTTCCGGCTAAATGGCGAGTCATGGGAATCGACCGATAGTACCGTCAAGCGCGGAGCCACACAAATTTATCGTGAAATTATTGTGCAAGGGTAACGAGTCTTGTTGAGGAGCCAAGGATTTAGTTGAGGCGCGGATCGCTGGCGCTGCCAACAGCGCCCTGGTGGTCCGCGGCGTGGAGCACGCCCAGGGAGTCGCGGAAGAAAGAACGCATGCCGGTGCGATCGTACATGGCAGGGGTGGCCGACAATTCATACTTCGCGGGCGCGCCGGCCGAGCTGGCACCGACGATGACGTAGCGAAAGACATATCCATTTTTACGTCCCGCGGCCAGGTCTTCGTCCAACAAACCGGCGCTGAGCGCGCTCGCGGGGCCATGTAATGCAGGGCCAAGCGAATTCAAGGAGTCCGGAAGGCGCGCGTAGGTTTTGCGATACGTTTCGACGGCGTCCGCGATTTTCTTAAGCGCTTCGATCGCGGCGGATTCATTGGAATTGGATTCCGCTTTGTCCCACTCGGCGGCGAGCGCGGGAAGATCGAGGAGCAGTAGACCCAGGGAGAGAAGCTTCCACTGATTATTTTCGCGAACCATGCCGATGGTTACGCGGTGAAGGCTGCCGGCGGATGGATCAGCGGCGTCACGCAATTCGATGGGAAGAAAAGCGATGTTGTCGCGAACGTCGGCTCCGCCAATTTGCATTTCGATGGCGACGTCGCGAGTTTCGCAGCGAACCGTCGGACGTCCGGCAGGATTGACGAGGATGGAAGCTTTGCCTGGCTCGTTGAGAAGAACAAACCGTTTAAGGAACGCGGAGCGCGCGGCGGGAGTGAGATGCGAGAAAGCATCCGCGTTTCGAGCGGTCAACGTAGATGCGAATTGCTTTTGATCCTGAGTGCACGCCGCCGATAAGACATCGCGCAACGCGGCCGCGGGACCGCTGGGGATTGCGGCTTCGTTGACCACTCTGCGTTCGCTGGATTGTTGAGAGAATGGTACGGATTCGGCTGACGTGACGACGGTTGAAGCGAGGAGCAAAGAGAAAAGCGCGCGCAGGGAAATCAAACCGAAATTCACATAACGAAAATTCACATCACTCCTTTGCCGCGGTAAGAATGGCCGAAAGGTTTTGCGTGAACGCCGAGCGCGGAATAACCTCGTTGCACCCCGCCGCGCGAGCTTGCGCCGCCAAATCGGTTTGCACGTGCGAGAGAAAAGCGACCAGGCGAATATCTTTGTGCGCCGCGCGAACTTTTTCGATGGCGGCAAGCGGCTGAGTCCGCGCATTTAAATCGACGATAACCAGTTGGGCGGGTTGTTCGAGCAACGCCAGGAGGGCTTCGGAGGTTGCAGCGACTTTAACTTCCACGCCGGTATGTTTAGCGGTTTCCGCAAGCTTCATTTGAAAGAATAAATCGTCCATAAAAGCTACTACGCGCGCCATCGGTTCCTCGCTTGGTTTCTTTGACGCCGATTATGCGTCATGGTTTGCTTTTCTGAAACAGTTACACTGCTGATTGGCAGTTCGAGGCGTCTTATGAAATCGCGGAAGATGACGCCCAATGGTTTGAGGATCTACCAAAGGGCCTGCAATATTTAGGAAGCGGCGCAGCTAGTGGGTCTCGCCAGCTTCGTGCGCTCCTACGGTTTTGTCCGGCACATCGCCTTCGCGGCCTTTTACCCGATCGTAGACGCTGATCTGACTTACCGAGCCGAGCGCTTCGTTATAAAAAGTTGGGACACCCAGCGCGGTGCGAAGTTCTTCATTAAATTTCCGCAAATTGGCAAGATGTACTGCCAGGGCGGGAAACTTCAATCCGTCATCGGTCAGCAAAAATTTTTGATATCCGGCATCCCAAAGCCGCGTGAACTGGCCGTTGAACATGATGGTGGGCATGATGGTCATCTGGAAACGGCCATCGGGCAACTGGCGGAATTCGGCGCCGCACCCGTATTTTTCCACGCGGACCACGCCGCGCGTGCTGCCTACCGCGAAACCCAGTGCCGCCAGGTTTTCAATCGCTTTTGGAGAGAACCGCTCGTCGATGTTCCACATAGTGTGAGGATAATGAATGGCTTCGTTTCTGTAAAGGAGTTGAGGTTTTTCAACGCAGTGCTGTCGCGGCAGCCACTCCAATTATTTGGTTCGATGGGATGAGAATTTTGCACCGAGTTTTCCACAGGGCAAAAATCTGTTGTAACGCCGACGGGTACCTGGTGCGTCATTGAGGGTATGGGGGTGTGTCAATGGTTAGATTAACGCGTTTTCTCGTGTTCGTTCTACTTATCGGTTTATTGGGAGCGGGGGTGGCGCGCGGCCAGGAGCGACGAGGTTCCATCAGCGGTCACGCGACGGACGTAAATCATGATGCGCTAGTGGGTGCACGGGTTGAAGTGCAACCCAGCGGCTATTCAGTTACCACGGATCAACAAGGGGCATTCACGATTTCCGATCTGACGCCTGGAAAATACACGCTCACAATTACGTACGTAGGTTTCAAACCGTTTTCTACCGAAGTCACCGTGCAATCAGGCGCGGTGACCAGCGCCGATGAAGCGCTGGAAATCGAATCGGTGAATCAGCAAGTGATCGTTCCCGGAGAACGCGAACATGGGGAGATTGAAGCGCTCAATCGCGAAATCAACGCCGATAATATTGTGCAGGTACTTCCCGCCGAAGTGATTACAAGTTTGCCGAACACGAATATTGCGGACGCAGTGGGGCGTTTGCCGAGTGTTTCGCTGGAACGCGATGAAGGTGAAGGCAAATACGTTCAGGTTCGTGGCACGGAGCCACGCCTGACCAATCTGACTCTCGATGGCGTTCACGTGCCATCACCGGAAAGCGTGCGCCAAGTGAAACTCGACGCGATTCCCGCGGATCTGATTGACTCTGTCGAAATTAATAAGACGCTTTCCCCCAGCCAGGAGGGCGACGCCATCGGAGGGTCGGTCAATCTGGTAACCAAGCGCGCTGGGGAAAGGCCAACCGCCACCTTCCAGGCTATGGGGGGTTACACACCTATTGGTGTAACCCACAGAATGAATGAAGTGGACTCCACCCTCGGAAAACGCTTCGGTACGGATCATCGGTTAGGGCTGATCTTCAGCGGCAGTTACGATTATAACGAGCGCGCAACAAATGATATTGAGCCGGGACCAGATGTGCAAACAACTTTGTCCGGCGTATCGTTCAACGGACCTAGCACGACGGATATTCGTGAATACAAGTTCTACCGGCATCGCTACGGCTTTGCGGGCAGCGCTGATTACAAATTGGGTCAGTCCTCGCTTGTTTACCTTCGTGGATTGTTCTCGAACTTTCTGGATCACGGGGACGACTGGATTTTTACTCCTTCGGTCGGTAACTTTATCACCCCTACGACCACTGATAGCACTGGCTTTGCGGACTACTCGCATGTGGTGCGCAGGCCCGAACAACGCATTTTTAACGTGATACTGGGCGCGAACCACAGTCTCGGAAAAACCTACGTCGCTTACGAAGTGGCCCTCGGCCAGGGGCGTTCGGTTGGGGGATTTTACAGCTCGCACTTCAGCGGCCCATCGAACGTGCAGTATACTGTCGACACTTCAAATCCATTCCTACCCAAGTTCATTCAAACCGGCGGTGATAACATTTACGACCCGGCTAATTACTCACTGGGCGGCGGCAACTTCAATTTTTTTAGGACTTTCTCATTCGGTACGCAAAACCACATTTTGGAGCGCGACCTGACTGGCGCTATCTCGGTTTCGCGGCAGTACACGGCGCACTCGCATTTTGGCGCGTTCGAGGTGGGCTTTAAGGTTCGCGATGCGCACAAAACGTCGAATTTCCATGAGAGCATTTTTGACAGTACGAATTCTGCGTCTTTGGCGCCGCTATCGAGCTTTACAAAAAGCCTGGCGACTCCCGACCCGGGATTTTATTTCAGCAATTACCGAATTTTGCCGCTGACCAATTACGACAGCATAATTTCCTACTACAAAGCGAACCCCGGGAATTTTACCGAGGCAACCGACTTCGAACATCAAATCAATGACCCTAACGATTACACTACCAGGGAACGTGTCATTGCCGGCTACGTTCAAAACACGATTACCATTGGTCACCTCAAAATCTTGGGTGGGCTGCGCATTGAGGGAACGCAAGGATCATTTATTGGAACGCAAGTGTGGGACCCCAAGACTGGCAAGCTCGTTGACCTGCCAATCCCAGGCCAGCAGACCTATACGAATTTCTTACCCAGCGTACAGGTTCAATATAACTTCAATGGAAGCACGAACCTTCGTCTCGCATACGGACGTGGAATCGCGCGCCCCAACTTCGCGGACTTGCCGCCTTTCGTGCTGGTTGCCCCGGGTGGCCGGGGTCGAGCGAGCGAGGGTAATCCCAACCTCAAGCCCACACACGCCAACGATTACGATGTATTGTTCGAGCACTATCTTAAGAGCGTGGGTATCGTTGAAGGCGGATTTTTTTATAAAGACTTGAGCGACCCTATTTTCCTGATCCAAACCAAGCCAACTACAGGCCCGCTGACAGATTTACAAGTGCGCCAACCCGTCAATGGCCGCAAAGCGCACATCGCCGGCGTGGAATTCGCGTGGGAGCAACACTTTACATCGCTTCCCGGATTTTTGAGCGGGTTCGGAATATCAACCAATTACAGTTACACCACGTCGCAGGCGACCTTCCCATTAGACCCGAACACGGGAAAGCCGACCCGATTGGATAGCCCGGCTTTGCTGAGACAAGCTCCGAACAACTGGAACGTGGATACGACTTACGACAAAGGTCCGTTTTCAGGAAGACTCGGTCTATCACACAATGACAAAAGCATTTTTGCTTACAACTACGTCAATAATGACCCCACGAATCCAACGCCGGGAGGTATCCGAGGGCCTAGGGGGGATGTGTACTACTACCCGCACACGCAGGTGGATGCGCAGGTGAGCTACCGGTTACCGCACGGCCACGGGACGCACTTGATTGTTTCCATGCTGAACCTGAACAACGAGGTTTTCGGGTTCTACCAAGGTAGCGAGCAATATCCCATTCAGCGCGAGTATTACAGCAGAACTTTTGCGGCTGGGTTGCGCTGGACTTTGGGAAGCTCCGAAAATAAATAAGTCAGTACGCTACAAAGAAGAGAAAGGCGGGCTGGGAGTTGCGGCCCGTCTTTTTTTTGGGGATAGAGATGTTCCTTCGATACTCGACGATTTGTAGGGTGATTTCGCTAGTTGCGCTAAACTATGGAATATATGAGCGAGTGATCTTGGGATGCTGAATAGAATATGAACACGCTGGAGATAAGCGCAGAGCTGGCGGAAGAGATTCGCGAGCAAGGAGCGGCGCATTATCCTGATGAATGTTGTGGAGCGTTGCTTGGACGGGAAAGCGCCGCGAACAACTCAGTCGGGCTGAAGCGACAGATTCTAGGATTGGTTCCGTTGGTGAATCGGCGGGATGATTCCCCGCGAGACCGTTTTTCTATTACCGCAGAGGATGTGCTCTCAGCGGAAAAAATGGCGCGGCTCCAGGGACTGGAAGTGCTGGGCTGGTATCATTCGCATCCGGACCATGAGGCGAGGCCCAGTGAATACGACCGCGAACATGCGTGGCCCTGGTATAGCTACGTGATTGTTAGTGTGAACGCTGGCGTTGCCGCGGAAATGACTTGCTGGCGGTTGAGAGATGATCGCGCACAGTTTTCACCGGAAGGAATTAAGATTGGTCAACGCGCTGCGGCTTAGAATCCTTAACGCGGCAAAAAATAAACAAGGAGCGGCGAATTTCGCGATGGCAATAAATACCCAGCAGGCGGAAACAAAAGTGGCAAGCCTTTCCAACGAAGAAATTTTGCGTTACAGCCGGCATTTGATCATGCCGGAAGTGGGCATGGATGGCCAACTGAAGTTGAAGAACGCCAAGGTGCTGCTGATCGGCACGGGCGGACTGGGCGCGCCGTTGGGTTTGTATTTAGCCGCCGCTGGAATAGGGAAACTAGGCTTGGTGGATTTTGACGTTGTGGATTTTACGAATTTGCAGCGTCAAGTGACGTTTGGGACCGCGGACGTTGGAAAGCACAAAACAGAAGCAGCGAAGCAGCGGCTGGGAAATTTGAATCCCGCGATTGCAATTGAAACTTTCGAAACCATGCTGTCCAGCCAGAACGCGCTGGAAATATTTAAGAACTTCGATGTCATCGTGGATGGAACAGATAATTTTCCAACGCGGTATCTGGTTAACGACGCTTGCATTCTGCTGGGCAAGCCGAATGTTTACGGCTCGATTTTTCGTTTTGAAGGGCAAGCCACCGTTTTTGGCATGCCTGACGGGCCGTGTTACCGCTGCTTGTATCCGGAACCGCCTCCGCCGGGGCTGGTTCCTTCCTGCGCAGAAGGAGGAGTGCTGGGAGTTCTGCCCGGAATTATCGGTTCGATTCAGGCGATGGAAACCATCAAGCTGATTCTCGGCGCTGGAAACAGCCTTGCCGGGCGCCTGCTGCTTTTTGATGCGCTGGCGATGAAATTTCGTGAGTTGAAGTTGCGTAAGAATCCGCAGTGCGCCATGTGCGGTGAGAATCGCACCATCCATAATTTGATCGATTATTTTGAATTCTGCGGCATTCGCGGAGAAGAAGCTGCGGCGCCTGACTTGCACGTTCCGGAAATAACTCCACGTGAGCTGAAATCACGGCTCGATCGCGGCGATGATTATGTCGACCACCACGTCTTCTT
>Ga0209117_1000050_pt1 | contig 99269 bp, 83 predicted proteins | sample BlaSpr_A8_OM2_M2_FD_187978 | JGI IMG/M metagenome (GOLD analysis project Ga0209117, IMG submission 187978) | Forest soil microbial communities from Thunder Bay, Ontario, Canada - Black Spruce, Ontario site 2_A8_OM2_M2 (SPAdes) (version 2) | ecosystem: Environmental > Terrestrial > Soil > Boreal... | reverse complement strand
TGCGGGGAGAGGGGACTGGACTCACGCCCCTCTCCCTAACCCTCTCCCCTGCGGGGAGAGGGGACTGGACTCACGCCCCTCTCCCTAACCCTCTCCCCTTCGGGGAGAGGGGGATTCCTCAACCCGTGCCGAAGAGGCGGTCGCCGAAGTCGCCCAGCCCCGGCACGATGTAGGCCTTGTCGTTGAGGCGTTCGTCCAGCGCCGCGGTGTAGATATCGACCTCCGGGTGGCGCTCCTCCAGCACCTTGACGCCCTCCGGCGCCGCCACCACGCAGACCATGCGCGTGTCGCGCCCGCCGGCCTCCTTGATGAGGTCGAGGGCCTGCGCGGCCGAGCCGCCGGTGGCGAGCATCGGGTCGAGCAGCAGCGGCACCTTGCCCTTCAGCTTCGGCAGCTTCTTGTAGTAGATCCGCGCCACTGCGGTCTCCTCATCCCGTTCGAGGCCGATGTAGCCGACGCTCACGCGTGGCAACAGCTCCAGCACGGGCGCCAGCAGCCCAAGCCCCGCGCGCAGCACCGGGATCGCGACCACTTCGCGCTCGACCAGGGTGGCCTCGGCCTCGGCGAGCGGTGTTTGCACCGTACTCCGCCGGACAGGAAGGTCGGCAGTTGCTTCATACAGCAGCATCGTGATGAGCTTGCGGGCGAGGGCTCGGAACTCTTCGGGCGGGGTCGCCGAATCGCGCAGGCCGGCAAGGCTGTCGGCGACCAGCGGGTGGCTACTTACCTTTAGCGGCACGGTCGTGCTCGATCAGCAGCTTCAGGGCATCCACCGCAACGCGAAGCATGCGGTCCATGTACTTCGGGTCCACGTGATGGATCTCGCCCGCGCCGAGCTCATCGACGCAGAGGTTGATCGCGCCGGCGCGCAGCTTGCGGATGCGCGCGACGACGAACAGCGTCGACGACTCCATGTCGTTGCTGAGCACGCCGGCGCGCGCCCACATGGCCAGCTCTTCTCGCAGCTGATATCCCCGCGGCATGCTGTCAGGAACGAGGTCCGAATAGAGCGCGTCCACCGACCGGATGACGCCGACGTGGTAGGGCGCGTCCGCCGCTTTCGCCGCGTTGACAAGCGAGTTGACGACATCGAGCGACGCCACCGCCGGGTACTCGAGGGGGACGTAGCCGTTGGGTGTGCCCTCGGTGCGCACCGCTCCGAGGCCGATGACGAGGTCGCCCATCTTGACCTCGGGCTGCGCGGCGCCGCATGTGCCGACGCGCAGGAATGTATGCACGCCGAGCTCGCTCAACTCTTCGATGCCGATCGCCACCGACGGCCCGCCCATGCCGGACGAGATCGTCGACACCGGGACGCCGAGGAGGCTGCCGGTGAACGTGCGGTACTCGCGGCTAAACGCGACTTCATGAGCGCCGTCCAGATATTTGGCAATCAGGGGAGTGCGGCCCGGGTCGCCTGGTACGAGCACGTATTCGCCGACCTCGCCCTTCGCGAGCCCGACGTGGTATTTCTTTTCGCCTGTCGCCGCCACCGGCACGAAGTCTATCCGGGCCGGGTCACGCCGTCCTTGTCCACTCGGGCGAGGACGTGGGGCGGCCGCTTGACTTCGTGCGGGCTGAGGCGCCATGCATTCTGCAGGCGAGGTATGACGGATCGGGCGAGCTCTTCTGAGCGCGCGTGGACGACGGCCAGCGGCTCGCCAGCCCGTACATGGGCGCCGACCGGGGCCTCAATCACGATGCCAGCGGCATGGTCGACCGGGTCTTCTTTTTTCTTGCGCCCGACGCCCAGCTCGAGGCCCGCCAGGCCCACCTCCAGGGCGTCGATCGACTCCACATAGCCTTCGCCAACAGCGGGCACCCGAAGCTGGACGGGCGCCATCGGCAGGCCCTTCTCGATCTGGCCGCCCTGGGCGGCGAGCATCTGCAGAAACTTGGCGCGCCCGGCGCCGGTTCGGAGGGCGTCGCCCGGATCGTTGTCAACCTCGGCCAGCCAGCACATCTCCCGCGCAACCACGAGCGAAACCTGCACCAGCTCTTCGTCACCCTTGCCGGCCAGCGCGTCGAGCGCCTCCTGCACCTCGAGCGCATTGCCCACCGAGCGGCCGAGCGGGTTGTCCATCGCGGTGACCAGCGCCACCGTGCGCCGTCCCGCCCCCTCACCGAGCAGCACCATCTCGCTCGCCAGTTCCTCGGCTGCGGCGACGTCGGGCATGAAGGCGCCGCGCCCGAACTTGACGTCGAGCACGATCGCGTCGGCGCCGGCGGCGATCTTTTTGGACATCACGCTCGACGCGATGAGCGGCACCGACGGCACGGTCGCCGTGACGTCGCGCAAGGCGTACAGCGCCTTGTCCGCCGGCACCATATGCGGCGACTGCGCGGCGACCGCGATCCCAACCTCGCGCACCTGGCGGATGAACCGCTCAGGGTCGAGGTCAACGGTGAGCCCGGGCACGGACTCCAGTTTGTCCAGCGTCCCGCCTGTGTGCGCGAGGGCGCGCCCGCTGAGCTTGGGCACCTTGACGCCGCACGCGGCCGCCAGCGGGGGACCGATGAGCGTGACCTTGTCGCCAACGCCCCCGGTCGAATGCTTGTCCACCTTCGTGCCGGGAATCCCGCTCAGGTCGAGGACCTCCCCGCTCCGGACCATCGCCTGCGTGAGCGCGAGCGTCTCGGCGCGCGTCATGCCGCGGATGCAGACGGCCATCAGCCAGGCCGCCATCTGGTAGTCAGGGATGTCGCCGCTCAGGTAGCCGGAAAGCAGGAAGGCGATCTCCTCAGTGGAGTGCTCGCCGCCGTCCCGCTTGCGGCTGATGACCTCGAGCGCGTTCATGGGCGAATGGTGAGCCGGGGGCGAAAGCGCCGCCCCCGGCTCTCAGCAGCCGCCGTCGCGGCTGAATCTACCTCTACGAAACGTCAGGCCTGTCCGCACTTGGCAGGGCAGGTCTTGACCGAGCCGTCCTTCATACCCTTGAGCGCCGCCGCGAGCTTCGCATTCAGGTCGGCGCTGATGAGGTTGTCCTTGCCATGGAAGGGAGAAATGCCGATCCCGTTGTTGGCGGCGTTGAACAGGCTGTCACCCGGCTTCTGCGTACCGGCGTTTACCGCTTTGATAGCCGCCTCCACTGCGTTGCTGAGGTGCTTTTCGGCCGAGGTGACAATGCAGGGATCCGCGTTCGGGTACGACAGGTACTGGTCCACGTCCACCCCGATTGCGAACACATTCGCCGCGCAAGCAGCGTCAAGCACGCCGTTGCCCGTCTTGCCTGCGACCTGGAAGAGGACGTCGGCGTGCGTCTGGCTGATGAGCTGTGCACCGAGCACCTTGCCCGCCACCGGGTCGTTGAACGCCTTCGTGAAGTCACTCGTCGTGACATACGAAGTCTCGACCTTGATATTCGGGTTGATCGACTTGGCTCCGAGCTCGAAGCCCTGAAGGTAGCGGACGACCGGCGGTACGACGTTGATGCCGCCCACCCCCGCGACAACGCCTGTCTTGGAGATGCTCGCCGCCACCATACCCACCAGGTATCCTGGCTGGTCTTCCTGAAACCACAGGGAGCTGTAGTTGGGCAGGAGCGTGGCGGCGTTGCCCTTGCATGCGAAGGTGGAATCCGCGTTGCCCTGTTCGTCGACGCAGATGGGAGACTGGTCGACGCCGATGAAGGTGACATTGGGGTTCTTCTTGGCCGCCTTCGTGGTCGCGGTCCCTTCATCGAAGGCCACGGTCACGATGAGGTTGTACCCGGCGTCCACGAAAGTCTGGATGTCTTTGTCGTAGTCGGTGGAGTCCTTCGGGACCACCGTTGCGGGGTCTTTGGCTCCAATATCAGCGGCGCCTTTCTTGGCCCCTTCCCATGAGTACTGGCTGAAGTTGTGGTCCAGGAGGGTGCCAGTCGCCGACATCAGGGCGATCTTCCATTTCGAGGTGGTGGTTCCCGACGACGTACCGCCGCATGCGGCGATTACAACTGCCACGACGGCTATAGCCGCTACCCGCGGCAAGATCCGTAAGAACATAGATACCCTCCTTGCGGCTGCTGGCGATTCACGCGGTAGACCGGCGATATTGTCCTCTATCTCATGCCTTGTCGACACCGCGCGATCCGGCGTCGGCGGGGCCGGCCGGGCCTCGGGCAGCCTCTTGATCGCGCATCGCCAGGTGCCGGACAGTCTCGCAGCCAAGGCGAGCGAGGCGCTCGATGTGCTCAGGCCCGTGCTCGAGCTGCTTCTCAGGCATGAACTCGCCCGAGGTTCCCGAGACGCGCCGCACGTTGTCCAGGACGACGGCCATGCCGCCCGCCCGCAGCCCCCAGACACGAGCGAGCACGAGGATCACGCTGGCTTCCATCTCCGCGGCGGCGACGTTGAGGCGGGCGAGGTCCTCGAAGTGGTCCCGCCACCAGGACTGCCAGTAGCCGTTGAAGGAAGAGCCGGGCTGCGGGTGTCCCGCATAAAAGGTATCGGCTGAACGCGTGATGCCGACGTGATGGGTCAATCCCAAGCCGGTAGCGGCCTGGATCGCGGCTTCGACCACATCATGGCTCGCGACCGCTGGATACTCGATTGGCGCATACAGACGCGAGGCGCCGTCGAGCCGCATGGCGGCATCAAAGATCACCACGTCCCCAACGTGGACCGAATCGAGGAAGGTGCCGGCGGTTCCGACCCGGATGAAAACGCGCGCGCCGCATCGAGCCAGCTCCTCCATCGCGATTGAAGTGGAGGGAGCACCGATGCCCGTCGACGTGCATGAGATCGGCACACCCTTGTACACACCTGTGTGCGTCACGTACTCCCGCGACGTGGCCACGTGCCGCGATTCATCCCAAAGCTTGGAGATGAGCGGGACGCGCCCAGGATCGCCGGGCAAGAGGACGTACGGAGCGACGTCGCCGGGCGAGATCTTCAGGTGGTAGGCCGGCATCGCCGCTAGCTGGCGCTCTCCCGCTGGTACGGCCGGCCGTCCGCGGCCGGCGCGATGCTGCGCCCGATCAGTCCGGCCAGCACGACGATCGTGATCAGATAGGGAAGCGCGTCGAAGAATTGCGTTGGGACGTGGCTCAGGAGGGTGCCCAGCTCGCCGGGTGGCGGTGAAACGCTGATCGACTGACTGATGGCCTGTGACGATGCGAATAAGAGCGCGGCGCCGAAGGCTCCCACGGGGGTCCAGCGCCCGACGATCATCGCGGCCAGGCCGATGAAGCCGCGGCCCTGCGTCATGCCGGCTTGAAATGCGTTGGTCGCCTCCATGCTCAGGTAGGCGCCGCCAAGCGCCGCCAGCGCTCCGGACATGACCACGTTGCGGTACCGAAGGCGGATGACGTCGATCCCGACCGTCTCCGCCGCGCGGGGATGCTCACCGACAGATCGCGTCCGCAAACCCCACCGTGAGCGGAACAAGAGGATCTGAAAAATGATCACGATCAGGATGGTCGCAATGCCGATCGGTCCCTGGCCGAATAGAGCGTTGATGAGCCAACCGACAAGCGGAAAACCAGCCACCGCAGCGGGGATGCGCAGGGCGCTGAAGTTGCCCGTGGCAGCCAATGTCTGGGTCGAGAGCAGAGTGTTCATGTATCCAGTCAGCCCGATGGCCGCAATGTTGATGATGGCGCCTGAGATGATCTGATCCGCCCGCACGCTGATCGAAAGCCATGCGTGCAAAAGCGACAGCAGCATCCCGGCGCCGATCGCGGCCACCAGCGCCAGCAACAGGGGCAACGTGAATCCGAAGATCGGAGTCGGCGTGCCCGGACCCAGGACCCCGGTGATCAAAGCTCCAGCGAACCAACCCGTGAACGCGCAGGTCAGCATGATGCCCTCGAGCCCGATGTTCACTACGCCGGAGCGCTCACACATGACACCGCACAGGGCGGCCAGGCAGATCGGAACAGCCAGCTGCACCGCGACGTGACCAGTGAATGGAAGCGCCGTGATGAAGTACTCGACAAACTGAAAGACCAGTCCAAGCACGGGGATCCCGTTCAGGGCGTGCAGCAAGGCGTCCATCAGCCCGTGGCCTCGCCCCCGTACGAGCGTGTGATGGTCTCGAAACCGGTCTGCTCGGCGCCGCTTACACCGCGTAGGCGGAGCAGCCGCCGCAGCGCGACGTTGGCGATGAGAAACAGGAGGATCAGCGCCTGAATGAAGTCGACCAGCTCAACGGGGATGCCGGCGTTGATCTGCATCGGGCCCGCGCCGGCACGCATGGCTCCAAAAAGAAGGGCCGCGACCATGATCCCGATCGGATTGGATCGTCCCAAGAGCGCGACCGTGATCGAGTCGAAGCCGACCGACGTGCTGAACGTCGTATTCATCTGGTGGGTGACGCCGAGGATCACGCTGGCGCCGGCCAACCCGGCCAGCAAGCCGGCGATGCTCATCGTCAGCACGATCAGCCGTCGAGGCTTTACGCCCGCGTATCGTGCGGCGTCAGGGTTGGCGCCCACGGCGCGAATCTCGAAGCCACGGGTGGTGCGGAACAACAGGAACCAGGCAATGGGCACCGCCAAGAACGCGATGAAAATGCCGATGTGCCCAGAGCGATCCAGCACGATTGGAAGCGCGGCGACGCCAACGCTGGGCGTAGACGGAGAGACAGAACCAGGTTGGCGTAGCGGCCCGATCACAATCCAGGCCAGGAGCGCCAGGGCGATGTAGTTCATCATGATCGTGGTCACGACCTCGTGCGCCCCAGAGGTCGCCTTCAGCAGCCCGGGCACGAAGCCCCATGCCGCACCCGCGATCATCCCGCCGAGCAGGGCAGCGATTATGGCGATGACCGCCGGCGCATGTGCAAACCAGACCGCCACGGCCACCGATCCGACGGCGCCCATAAGGAACTGGCCCTGGGCTCCAATGTTGAAGAGGCCGGCCCTGAAACCGATGCCTACACCAAGTCCCGCCAAAAGCAGTGGAGTGGTGAGAACGAGCGTCGACACGAATGAGTCGTACGAGCCGACTGCCCCCTGCGCCAGTGCCCCGTACGCGGTGAGCGGCAGCGTGGGATCGAAGGGATTCTTGAGCACGAGCACACTCGACAACACGATGACAACGGCACCAACGATGAGGGCCATCAAAACCGCAATCAGTGGCACCGCGATCAGCGACCAAACGCTTGAGAGGACGGCGGCTATCCGCGATCGTTCCTCGCTGGGTCGACTCATGACGCCGCCCCCGGTGCCTCTGCCGATCTCGAGCCGCTCCGACCAGTAGCCATCAGCAGGCCCACCTGGTTCTTGTCGGCTGTGCGCCCATCGAGGAACGCCACCAACTTGCCGCGGTACATCACAGCGATCCGATCGGAGAGCTCCATGACCTCGTCGAGCTCGGCCGAGACAAGGAGCACCGCCGTGCCCGCGTTGCGCTTCTCGATGATCCGCCGGTGGATGAACTCGATGCTGCCAACATCCAGCCCTCGGGTCGGCTGGTCGAGCACCAGCAGCGTGGTGTCTCCCACGAACTCTCGGGCCACGATCAGCTTCTGCTGGTTACCGCCAGAAAGGGTTTGGGCGGGTACCAGCGGTGAAGGAGTTCGGACGTCGTACTCTCGTATCGCTTCTCGGGCCGCGGCGAGGATGGCGCGTTCATCTCGAATGAGGCCGTGGGCGAACGGCGCCTTGTAGTAGCTGGTGAGCACCAGGTTGTCCGTCAGCGGGAAGGGGAGGATGAGTCCAAATCGGTGCCGGTCGGCGGGCACGTAACCCACGTTCGCCTCATTGATCGTGCGCGGTGACGCGCCGGTGACCTCCCGTCCAGCCAACCAGACGCGACCCGAAGCGACCCTGCGCAGCCCGATCAGCGCCTCCACCAACTCGTCCTGGCCGTTCCCCGCGACTCCGGCAATGCCGAGGATCTCACCGCCGCGAATCTCGAGGTCCACTCCCCGCACCACCTCGCCTCCGCGGTCGTCGCGGACGTGGAGGCCCTCGATCTTCAGTCGCACGTCGGTCGGGTGTGACTCTCCTCTGTCGACCCTCAGCAGGACGGCTCGGCCGACCATCAGCTCTGCAAGCTCTTCCGCGTTCGTCTCGGCCGGACGGCGCGACCCGATCACTTTTCCTCGTCGAATCACGGTGATGCGATCCGCGATCTCGAGGACTTCCTGAAGCTTGTGACTGATGAAGATGATCGAGCGGCCGTCCTTGGCGAGATTGCGCAGGAGCTCGAAGATTTCCTCAGTCTCGCTCGGAGTCAGAACTGCGGTCGGCTCATCGAGAACCAGGATCTGAGCGTCGCGATAGAGCATCTTGAGAATCTCGACCCGCTGCTGCTGGCCGACCGACAGGGACTGGATCTTGGCATCCGGGTCGAGCTCAAACTCGAACTTCGCGGCGAGGTCCCGGATGCGACGGCTGGCCTCGTGCAGATCGAGAAAAATTGGATTCGCCATCGTCTCCTCGCCGAGGACGACGTTTTCGGCTACGGATAGAACCGGGATCAACATGAAGTGCTGGTGCACCATCTCGATGCCACGCGCTATCGCGTCGGAGGGCCCTGCGATGTGGACGGGTGTCCCGTCGATGAGGATCTGACCTTCATCCGGAACGGCAAGGCCGTACAGGATGTTCATGAGCGTGGTCTTGCCGGCGCCGTTCTCCCCCAACAAGCCGTGGATTTCGCCCGGCTGCAAATCAAGGTCGATGTGGTCGTTGGCGATCACCCCGGGATACCGCTTTGTGATGCCACGCATCTCCAGCTTGGGAACCGGACCGCGCGCAGCGTCAGCGATAGCAGGGACCCCGGAAGTCACCTTATGAGGGCCCGCTGCGGACCGAGGCTGGCACAGCCACGTTCAGCATGTACAGAAACGCCGGCCCCCAAATGACTTCATGCGAGACACCTCAGGTCCTTCGCGGTGGTTGCGCGTCGAACGGGAGTCTAAGCGAACTCGGGAGCAGGCGAAACAGCCAAGTTCAGGCGCCGAGCGCCGAAGTTTGGTCACGTGAGGACAAAACCCCTGCCTCGTGGCGCGTCATAGCTTTGCCGACCGCGTAGTGGGCCCCGGCGGGGACCGGATAATCGGTCCGCACGATGGCGGTCCGAGTGGTGGGGTTCGACGGCGACGACACGCTGTGGCACAGCGAGACGCGGTTCCACGTGACCCAGGGCGAGTTCCGCGACTTGCTGCGCCGCTATGTGTCCGAAACCGACATCGACGCGCGGCTGGCAGAGATGGAGACGAAGAACCTCTCCATCTACGGCTACGGGGTCAAGTCCTTCACCCTGTCGATGCTGGAGACCGCGATCGAGCTCACAGAAGGGCGCATCCCCAGCCGCGACCTCCAGGTGATCCTCGGCTGGGGCAAGCGGATGCTGATGGAACCGACCGAGCTGCTCGACTACGTGGAGCAGACGCTGAAGCAGATTGCTGGTCGTTACGACCTGCTGCTCATCACCAAAGGCGACATCTTCGATCAGGAATCGAAACTTGCGCGCTCAGGTCTGGGCGACCTGTTTCTCGGGGTCGAGATCGTCAGCGAGAAGAGCGTCGACTCGTACCAGGCGATCTTCAGACGGCGCGGGATAGCACCGAGGGAATTCGTCATGGTAGGCAACTCCCTGCGCTCGGATGTTGTGCCGGTGGTGACGCTTGGCGGCCAGGCCGTGCACATCCCCTACGAAGTGACATGGCACCACGAGCATGTCCCGGACGAGCAGCTTCCACGCCAAGGCTGGAGACGGATTGCCGCGATTCGTGAACTGCCGGCTGTACTCGAAGCGCTTTAGATCTGAGCGGACCCGTGGGCAATGTTCGTGACGCCGCAAGGCCCCGAGCTGGCTGCGTCATCCCCGCTTCTTGGCGCGCTTGGCTTCCGCTGCCTGAACTCGAGCCTCCTTCTCTGCGAGCCGTTTGTCCGCAGCCAGGAACGCATCCCCCGCATCACGCGAGAGCTTCAACAGGGCCTTGATAATCACGAGCGGTTGCGTGTCCGCGCCGATCGGTCTGCGGTGCACCAGCAAAGTTGTTGTCACCTGCACCAAGGAGATCAGCGCGCTGTGGCCTGGATCCGCAAGTAACATCCGGCACGCAGTCATTCTCTACGCACCCGTATTAGAAGGACGGGCCGCTGATACCCTCACGCCATGAGCAGCCCGCCACCACCACCGCCCCAGGTCTCGCCCGATGGCAAGTTCTACCTGCGGTTGTGGTGCTGGCTGAAAGGCAAACGGTCCTTCGTGGGCTACGCCTGTCTGGCCATCGCTGCCGTGCTTGTGCTGGCGGCAGTCACCGCGTTGTGTTATAGCCCAGGCTGAGCGACCTATAGAGAATGGACTCCGTGGCTGACGAGGCCCCGACGCCCTCAAGGCACAGCAGATCAAGGCGGCCGCCGTCGAAAGCTACGTACTTGATCGTCACCTGAGTCCCCTCATCCACGCTTCGCTTGGGAGCTCCCCCCATGGCGGGGAGCCCAGGGGAGGTGAATGATATCCGGGTACCTCAGTGCCTAAACCCCCCACGCCACCAAAACGTTCAGGAATCGGCGGCCGACGGCTTTACTCGACCGGCGACGCCGACGTCGATCGCAGGCTGAGCGCGCTGGTAGAGGAGCTCGACCTCGCGCCGGTCGACGCTCGCTCGACCTACGAGCTGCTTGTGACCGCCATCCGCATGGCCGGCGAGCCCCTCAGCCGCCTCGATCGCAAGCTCATCAACGCATCCATCAAAGAGATGCGATACGCCTTCAACGTCTTCTCGAAATACCGCGACCGCAAGAAGGTGAGCGTTTTCGGTTCGGCGCGCACGCCGCCGGGCGATCCGAACTACCTGCTCGCCAAGGAGTTCGGACGGCGTATGGCCGAAGCCGGCTGGATGGTGGTGACCGGCGCGGGGCCCGGGATCATGAGCGCGGCCAACGAGGGAGCCGGGCAGGAAAGCTCGTTCGGCGTCAACATCGTCCTTCCCTTCGAGGCCAAGCCCAACCCGTTTATCGCCTCAGACCCCAAGCTCATCAACTTCAAGTATTTCTTCACGCGCAAGCTCATGTTCATCAAGGAGGCGGAGGCGTTCGTCCTCTTTCCCGGCGGCTTCGGCACGCTGGACGAGCTGTTTGAGCTGTTGACCTTGAGCCAGACCGGCAAGAGCGATCTGCACCCGATCGTGATGCTCGAGGCCGAGGGATACGGCTACTGGCCCGAGATCGACCGGACGTTGAAGGCGGCGCTCCTCACGCGCGGCTACGTCGATCCGGACGACCTCGGGCTCTACCACCTCACCGAATCGCTGGACGACGCGGTCGACCACATCAAGCGCTTCTATCGCGTCTACCACTCTCAGCGGTACGTCGACGGCAAGCTCATCCTGAGGCTCAACAGCGACATCCCCGATGCCAAGATCGAGCAGCTGAGCGCGGAGTTCGCTGAGATCTTGCGCGGCCCAATCGAGCGCACGAACGCTTCCAGCGGCGAGCGCCAGGATGGGGACGTACCCGACCTCCCACGGCTGCGCCTTCATTTCGATCGCAGCCATTTCGGGCGCCTGCGGCGGCTCATCGACCGCCTCAACGAACCTTAAATACCGAGCTCCCTTCTCCCCACCCGGCGCGCTGCGCGCGCCGACCTCCCCACTAGGTGGGGAGGCGAGCAACCAAGTGCGTGGGGAGGTGAATGCCCCAGGCCCGCGTAACTAGAGGTTCAGTCCTGGGAGGCCGTGCATCCCCAGCGTGAGCGAGATCTCAGCGCCGTGGTAGACATCGTGCTCGGCTACGTGCCAGACGATCCACCCACGCGAATGGACGGGCTTCTCTCCCGCCGCGTTGGGAGTTGGCCTGGTGAATTTCGCTTCAAGGTCGGCGGTCGTCCAGCGCGCCAGGCTCGGCGACATCAACGACCAGCTCTCTTCGAGTGCCCGCACCAGGACCGGCGCCTTGCGCGTGGCCATCTCCTCGAGGTCGTCCCAACTCTCGTACTGATCCCACTCGGCGCCCCCTTCGCCCATCCAGTCGTGAAACCACCATTTGCGCGCTGAGACGATGTGGCTCGCGAGCATCCGGATAGGCCACAAACCGCGAGCAGCAGAGAGGCCGAGCTGCTCATCGTCGAGCGGAGCGACAGCCTGGACGACCCTCGCGTGATAGTCACCCCAGCCGGCATAGATCTGGTTAAACGTTGGTGCCGCGGCTCGCTCGATGCTCATTTGGTGATCCTATCGATCTCGGCGAGCTCATCCTTGGTGAAGGTCCGGTTGTCGAGCGCGCCGAGGTTTTCCTCGAGCTGCTGCACGCTGCTGACCCCCACGATCACAGAGGTGATGCGTGTGTCGCGCAGCACCCACGCGAGAGCCATCTGCGACAGCTTCTGGCCGCGGCGCTTCGCCAGCTCGGCGAGAGTACGCACACGCTCCATGTTCTGATTCACCGTGTCGGGATTCAGCGAATAGCCCTGCGTCGCGCGCGAACCCGCAGGCACGCCGTGCAGGTAACGGTCGGTGAGCATGCCCTGCGCCAATGGCGAGAACGCGATGCAGCCGACCCCCTCCTGCTCGAGCACGCTCAGCAGCTCCGGCTCGACCCAGCGATTGAGCATCGAGTACACGGGCTGGTGGATGAGCAAACGGATTCCCATGCTCTTGAGGATCGCCGCAGCGTCGCGCGTCGTCGCCGGCTGGTATTGCGAGATGCCGACGTAGAGGGCCTTGCCCTGGTGCACAGCGGAGGCGAGCGCTCCCATGGTCTCTTCCAGCGGAGTCTCGGGGTCGGGCCGATGGTGATAGAAGATGTCGACGTAGTCGAGCCCCATTCGCTTGAGGCTCTGATCGAGGCTTGCGAGCAGGTACTTCCGCGAGCCCCAGTCGCCGTACGGCCCCGGCCACATGTCCCAGCCCGCCTTGGTGGAGATCACGAGCTCATCGCGGTGGCCGGCGAGATCTGTCTTGAGCATCTGCCCGAAGTTCGACTCGGCCGATCCGTATGGCGGCCCGTAGTTGTTGGCCAGGTCGAAGTGGGTGACACCTAGCTCGAAGGCTCGGCGGAGGATCGCCCGATTCTCATCCGAGGGAGCGTCGCCGCCGAAGCGCTGCCACAGTCCGACCGACAGCGCCGGAAGAAGGAGCCCGCTGCGCCCGCTGCGGCGGTAGATCATCCGCGCCAGAGTAGCCTATGCCCGTGACTGGAATCGAAGAGCTGTCAGGCGTCCTGCCGGCACTGGTTTCGCCGCTGCATCGCGACGGCAGCGCGGACGAGTCGGGCATCAAACGGCTGGTCGAACACGTCATCGCGGGGGGCGTGCACGGACTTCTGCCCCTCGGCTCCACCGGGGAGGGCGCGGCGCTGGGCGAACGAACCCGATGGCAGGTGTTGAAGAGCGTCATCGAGGCCGCCGACGGTCGCGTGCCGGTGATCTGCGGGGTGGCGCAGCCCCACCTCGAGGCCGCGCGCGCGGAGGTGGCGGCGGCGGCCCGTCTTGGAGCCAAGGCCGCGCTGGTCGCGCCTCCCTTTTACTACCTCACCGACCAGGCCACCGTGTGCGCGTTCTATCGCCGGCTCGCGGCCGACAGCAAGATCCCTCTCCTGCTCTACAACATCCCGCAGTTCACGAAGATCGTTGCTGAGCCCTCGACTGTCGCCGAGCTGGCCACGGAGGGCACGATCGCCGGGATCAAGGATTCGAGTCGCGACTTCGAGTATTTCGAGAACGTTCGCCTCGCCACCAGAAAGCTTGAGCACTTCCGAATGTTCACCGGCAGCGACACGATGCTCCTGGCGTCGATGGCCATGGGCGGACATGGCACGATCTGCGGCGCCGCCAACGTCGCGCCGAGCTGGGTGGTCCGCGTCTATCACGAGTTCCGGCGCGGAGATTGGATCTCGGCGCGCGCGAGCCAGGAAGCGCTGATCGAGCTCGTGACGGCGCTTCGAGCCGGGGTCTTCCCGGCGTCCATCAAGGCCGCGCTGCAGCTACAGGGCATATGCGAGCCGTGGCCGGCTCAGCCGACCGCCGCGCTGGACGACGCCGCCACCGCGCGGCTCCGCGAAAGTCTCGAGCGGTGGGGACTCCTTTCAAAACCCCGCGACTGATTCCGTGGGGGCCTGACCGCCTCGAGCTCGGCGAGGGCGCGCGCTGGGTCGGCGATCGAGTTGTTGTGGTCGATATTCCCACCGGAAGGCTGCTCGAGGCCGATCCATCCCAGCCGGGCCCGCTGCGGCAGCTCGCGAAACTGGAAGTGACACTCGGCGCGGTCGCGCCCGTCGCCGGCACGGACGAAGCGTGGATCGCCGCCTGCGGCACGGGGATCGCGATGCTTCGCGCAGGCGGGCGGCTCGAGTGGCTGGGGCGGCCGGAAGATGGCAAACAGGTAAAGATGCGCATGAACGACGCGTGCGCCGATCCGGCGGGGCGATTCTGGGCGGGCAGCATGGCGTTCGACTTCACGCCGGACGCGGGTTCGCTCCATCGCGTGGACCGCGATGGGACTGTCGAGAAGGTCCTCGACGGCATCACCATCTCGAACGGGCCCGCCTTCGACGCGGCCGGCACCACGATGTACTTCACCGACACAGCGCGGGGCCGGATCGACCGCTTCCACGTCGATCCGGAATCGGGTGCGCTGAGCGAGCGGACGCTGTTCGTGCAGATGAAACCGGGCAGGGAGAACCCCGACGGCATGGCCGTCGACGATGAGGACCACGTTTGGGTCGCAGTGTGGGGCGCTTCGGAGGTGAGGCGCTACCGGCCGGATGGCACGCTGGCAGAAACGATTCGGGTTCCGACCAGGCAGCCTTCGAGCGTGTGCCTCATGGGGCAGCAGCAGCCGCGGATGTTCGTGACGAGCGCCGCGACTGGGTTGGATGCGTCGGACGAGCTGGCGGGGGCGGTGTTCGCGATGCCTTCGAACGTTAGGGGAAGGCCGGCGGACGTTTTCCGCCTCGGCCAGGGCTATTCACGCCCCTCTCCCTAACCCTCTCCCCTTCGGGGAGAGGGGAAAACTAGGCTGGGTGGCGCGCCAACAGCTCGGCGAACGAGCCTTCGAACGTAGCGAGGCGCTTGTGCACCTCGATCACCTCGTCGGAGCTGACGGGGTCGAGGGGGTCGATATCAGTCTGGTGCTCGGTCCACTCAGCGCCGCAGTCACAGCGATGAAACAGGAAGCGATCCGTGTGCGAGCGGTAGATGTAGACCGACGCGTCTTTGGTTCGCCGTCCACAGGCGCATTTGCCCTTGTCTGATTCCAACTTTGACCTTTGCAATGACGTGTTCCTCGACTCGTATAACGAACCAGAGCCCTAATTCGTTGCGGATGCTACACCGAGTGCCCCGTATTTGGGACCCTCAAATGTATGTAAATGCCCAGGCGCTAATGGGTGGTTGTCGTGCTCTAAGCCCCTCTCCCCGACCCTCCCCCCGCTGGTGGGAGGGAGTTGTTATTCAGCTTCGCCAGTAAGCCGGCCAGGTCCCGAAGACGCTCGGTCTGCTCGGAGTGCTGGAGGGTCTGGTACTGGGACAGCACGTCGACGAACCCCTCGCCGACGTCGTAGCCATGCTCGAGAAGCAGCTGCCGACCGCGGTCGCCGAGCCTCTCCACGACATCGCGGACTTTGCTGTTGGCCGAGAACACGGCGACTTCAGGCACTCGGCGCTGCCTCGGGGCTCCGGACGATCACCCGGTGACCGTGCCAGAGTTCGGGAACGCCCACGGGCGGATCTCCCGTGTAGCTGAGCTCCAGGCGCCAAACGCCGTCTACCTGGACGGGCGCCACCGAAAGCTTGGTCTTGGGGTTCTGGCGGTGCAGCGTCTGAAGAAGGGCGACGCCGTAGAGCACGAGGGCGCCGGGCACATTGACGGTGTTGATCCGCCCGCCTTCGCTGGAGCCGTCCACGCCGGACGTGCGGGAGCCGAGGGCGTGGGTCACGAGGACTAGGTTAGCTGCTCCACGCCCCGCTCCCTAACCCTCTCCCCTTTGGGGAGAGGGGATCCTGCTCCACGCCCCGCTCCCTAACCCTCTCCCCTTCGGGGCGAGGGGACTTGTTACCGCGAGCGGCCGGGGAGGGCGGCGACGATGGCGGCGATGGTGGCGTCGTAGCCCAGCCGCCCCGTATCCAGCACCAGGTCGTAATGCGACGCCAGGTTCCGGTCGTGTCCGTAGACCTGCTTGATGTAGGCGGTCCAGTTCTCGTCGGTTTGCTTCAGGCGCTTGCGCGCCTCCTCTTCGGTGCTGTGCTCAATTTCCATGAGCGTCTTGACCCGGATCGCTGTGTCCGCGCGCAGGAATACGTGCAGCGCGCCGGGGTGGGCCTGGAGGATGTAAGCACCGCCGCGACCGACGATGACCACGTTGTCGCCGCGGGCAGCCTCCGCGATCACGAGCTGAGTGAGCTGGAGGACAGCGCGACGTGTGTCGAACACGGGGTCGGCGTTGGGCGGGCTCCAGGCGGAGGTCTCGGGCGGGATCATCGGCTCGGTATTGGCGGCACCAAGAGCCAGGAGGAGACGGCTCAGGAGCGAGCCGGGGTGCTCGTCCTCCGCCTCGACTTCCTCTTTCGGCAGCTCGAGGCGATGGGCGACCTCATCGATCAGCTCGCCATCGAGGAAGTCGAGCTTGAGCCTGGTCGCCAGCATATGGCCGACCGAGCTGCCCCCGGCCCCGATCTGCCGCCCGATGGTGATGACAGGCATGTGGGGATCAATCTAAGGGGGATTCGCGGTAATGGGAAGCTCGAGTCTCCCCACCCGGCCGGCTCGCTGCGCGAGCGGCCGACCTCCCCCAAATGGTGGGGAGGTGAATATGGAGACCACCCCGCACTGCTCAGCAGGGCGACCGCAGGGCGAGTAGGCTGTCCGCGTCATGAGCGACGGGAGCCTTCTGGAGGGCCCTGACCTCTTCCAGAAGGACTTGGTGCGGCGGTTGCCCTGGATTGTCCTGGGGGCCACATACAGCCTGGCGGTTCTGATCGTAGCCGCGGGTCTCGCATGGCTGTTTGGGGGCAACTCGATCGAGGTAGGCGTCGGGCTGGTGGGGATGGGTTTCCTGTTTGGCGCCGTCACCGACCTCACCCGACGGCAGCGCCACGCGTCGTGGCGAGAGCAGATCGTGGATGAGGCGAACTACCTGGCCCTCCAGCTGAGCAGGATCAAACAGGGCCACGACAGCTCCGACTACCAGAACGCCTGGCGCGGAATTCAATTGGCCCGTGAGGTTGTCAACCGTCTGTGGTACAGCGAATCGGCTTCGGCGCCGCGGGCGTGGTCAGCGCTGCATTCCGCCGCTGAATCACTGGTGTACATAAGCGATGACGACGTGGTCCGGGAGCAGGCTGTCGAGATCGAGGCTCGCCTGGCAGCCTCCCCCCTGCCTCCCACCGATCCGCGGCAGGCTCATTACCGCGAGACACTCACGGCCGTATTCGCCGCCGCGAAGGCCGGCCAGCCGATACCGGAGTCAATCCGGAAGGCGCTGGCCGAGATCCTTCACACCCTCAACGACCGCACGGAGAGGATCTATGGAGACCTACGCTCATACGTAAGCCTCGTGGCAACGGTCGTCCAGGGTCTGGCCTTGACGCTCCTACTCGTCACCATCATCAGTGCTTTTGACCCGTTGATCTTTCCAATCTGCGCTAACTCGGCTACGCCGCACTGTCCAGGCGGGGCTCTCCTGGGCGTGTTTTCATCTCAAGACTTTCCGGTCAATGACTTACCGAGTCCGCTCGACGTGCTCTACATCCTGTTGCTCGGCTCGTTCGGTGGATGGTTCTTCGCACTCAGAGGGCTGTTGCCGCTCCAGCATGGGGAGCTCGACTCTCGACTGTATTTGCTGCAGGCCGTCATCAAGGCTCTGACGGGCGCTGTGATCGCCTTGATCGGCGTGCTCGCACTTCAGCGCGGGCTGCTGGGAGCGTATCCGCCCCAACCCGGCGACAAGGTGTTCCTTTACGCCTTGCTGTTCGGGCTCGCGCAGGAGCCGCTGACCCGAGTGCTGGACAAACGCCTCAGGACACTGCTCGAAACGGTTCAGACCGAGGGCCAGTCCCGGGGAAGGCGCAGCAGCGCCGTACCTGCGCGCACGACATCCGCACCAGCGGAGTAGCGATCATTCGAGGCAACGGAAGGCGCCGGCGGGTCGTGTTTGGTTTCGACCCCGTTGGCGCCAAACGCGCGCTATGAGGACGTGGCTAGGGCCCCGTTGGATCCAAACGTGCCGAATACGCCTGGAGGGTTACTCCAGGTAGTCGCGGAGCTTCTTCGAGCGCGACGGGTGGCGCAGCTTGCGCAGCGCCTTGGCCTCGATCTGGCGGATGCGCTCGCGGGTGACGCCGAAGCGCTTGCCCACCTCTTCCAGCGTGCGCTGGTGGCCGTCGATCAGCCCGAAGCGCAGCTGCAGCACGCGCCGCTCGCGCGGCGTGAGCGTGTCGAGCACGTCCTCCACCTCCGAGTGGAGCATGGTCAACGAGGCGGCGTCGGATGGCGAGACGGCCTCGCGGTCCTCGACGAAGTCGCCGAGGTGTGAGTCCTCCTCCTCGCCAATCGGCGTCTCGAGTGACACGGGGTCCTGCGAGACCTTCACGATCTCGCGCACCTTCTCGGGCGTGATCCCCATCTCCTCGCCGATCTCCTCGTCGCTCGGCTCGCGCCCAAGCTCCTGGAGCAGCCGGCGCGAGACGCGGACCAGCTTGTTGATCGTCTCCACCATGTGCACGGGGATGCGGATCGTCCGCGCCTGGTCGGCGATGGCGCGAGTGATGGCCTGCCGGATCCACCACGTGGCGTAGGTCGAGAACTTGTAGCCCTTGTGGTAGTCGAACTTCTCGACCGCACGGATCAGGCCCATGTTGCCTTCCTGGATGAGGTCGAGAAACGACATGCCGCGGCCGATGTACTTCTTGGCGATCGAGACGACCAGCCGGAGGTTGGCCTCGGTCAGCCGCTGCTTCGCTTCGTAGGCGCGCTCGTACCGCTCGGTCAGCCGGTAGCGGGCGATCCGGTACGACTCCAGCGCTTCCGCTCGAACCCGAGGCCTGGCCGCCCCGTTGGTGGCCTGGCGGCGGCGCTCGGCGGCGGCCGCGTCCAGCAAGTTCTGGAGCTTGCCCAGGTCGGAGAGACCCAAGAGCTCCTGCGCGATGTGCGCCTGCTGGCCCTTGCGCTTCACCGTGGCCAGCCGCTCGATGACGTCCGGCAGCATCTCCTCGACGGAGCGCTGGCGCGAGTCGATCTCTTCGATGACGTTCAGCGCTTTCAGGGCGTCGTGGAGGGGCTTGGCCTCGATAGCCTGCGCCAGCTCGACCTCGTCGTTGGCCGTGAGCAGGCTCACGCGCCCGATCTCTTTGAGGTACATACGGACTGGGTCGTCCAGCGAGACCGAATCCATCATCTCGATGTCGAGGAGCATCTCGTCGTCGATCTGCTCGACCTCTTCGAAGTCCTTCTCGCCATCCGTGACCTCAATGCCGATCTCTTTGAACGCGGCGAAGATCCGGAAGATCTGATCCGGCTCGGCGTCGATCTCGGGGAAGCCCTGCAGGATGTCGTCAGGAGTGAGGTAGCCCTGCTCCTTGCCCTTGACGATGAGCTGCTCGGCAACGGCCATCAGCTCGTCTTCGAACTTGTGCTCCGGCTTCTCGACGGCCTTGCCGGCCCGGTTTCCACCCTTGGTCACAACTTTGGCTGCGCGCGCGATCGTCACCCTCTCCTTTCCATTTCGGCGATGGCGTGGCCAAGCTCCCTGGCCTCTGCTTCCAGCCGCGCCACCCGCTCCGAGTCCTTCCCTCTTTCAGCCTCGGAAAGCTCGCGGATTATCCCACTCCGGCGGCTTCTCATGCGGTCGAGCGTGATGCGCTCGGCCAGTTCTACGGCCACCTCGTCGTCAACACTGGGCGGAGGCGCCGCCCAAGCCCTTCTGATCAGGTCCTGTTCCTCTGCGGGATAGCCCGCCAATTCCTTCTCGAGCCCGGACACGCCGCCGCGCTCGTATGTCTCCAACATCCGTTCGTATATACCGCGGTCCTCTTCGTCCAACTCATCGGGCGTGATCTTTGTTCGCACAAGATCGAACGCAACCGGCCGGACCGCGAGGAGTTGCAGCAGATATCTGCCTACGGTCATCTTTTTCCCAGCGGGAGAGATCTCCAAACCGTTCTTACCCACCTTGGTAGCGCCCGGTCGGCCGGGGCCTCGTTTTTCGTCCGGCTCGGCGGCCAGAAGATGGCCGGAGACCCCCATCCAGCGCTTCGCCCGCTCGCGATAGTCCTCCTGCAAGGCGACCGGGAACTGGGCGATCCACTCGCGCAGCTTTCTCGCGGCGAGCTCGACGTGGTTGGCGTTGCTCAGGTTGAGCCCGGCGGCCGCCTCCTCCATGCCGAACTCGAAGCCGGTCGGGGCCTTAGCGACCAGCTCCTCCCATTGCTTCGCGGCGTCCGCGCCCGCCGCGCGCAGGAACTCGTCGGGATCCTTGGCGCCCGCGACGGTGGCAACCCGAGTCCGCATCTGGTGCGAGGCCGCCAGCAACACGGCCTTTTGGGCCGCCTGGCGGCCTGCCCGGTCGGCGTCGAAGACGAGGAGCAGCTCATCTGTGAAGCGCTTGAGGAGCCGGACCTGGTCGTCGGTCAGCGCGGTGCCGGAGCTGGCGACCACGTTCTGGATGCCGGCGCCGTGAGCGGTGATGACGTCGAACTGGCCCTCCATCAAGACGGCGTGACCGCGGCGTGCGATCTCGTCACGGGCAAGGTCCAGGCCGAAGATCACCCGTCCCTTGACGTATGCGGGCGTTTCGGGCGAATTGATGTACTTGCGCTGCTCGTCCGCCCGCACAGTTCGCGCTGTGAATGCGAGGGGCTGTCCACGCTCGTCGCGGATGGGAATGACCAGGCGCTCGGCGAAGAAATCGGTGCCGTCGCGGCGGAGCAGACCGCCGTCCTGCGCGTCCGCAAGGGACCGCTTCTTGGCCCGAAGGTACTCGGCAAAGCCGCGGCCGGCGGGCGCATAGCCGAGCTGGAAGCGGCGGGCGTTTTCCTCGTTCACCTGCCGCGTCGCGAGCAAGCGTCGGCCCGGCTCGCCGGCGGGCGTCGACCAGAGAACGTATTCGTAGAACTGGGCCGCGAGCTTGAGCATGGCGAGCAGCCGTTTGCGCGAGTCGGAGCGTTCCTTCTGCTCGGGGCTGAGCTTGCGAAGCTCCACCCCGGCACGCTCGGCCAACAGCTGAAGGGCTCCGCGCTTGTCGGTCTTCTCGATGAGCTCGACGAACGTGAAGACGTCGCCTGAGCGCTCGCAGCCGAAGCAGTACCAGGACTGCATCTGCGGGTTGACCTTGAAGCTCGGGCTGTCCTCCTGGTGGAAGGGGCAGAGGCCCCAGAAGTCCTTGTTGCGCTTGGTCAGGCGGACATGTTCCTGGACGACCTTGACCAGGTCGACCTTGGCCTTGACCTCGGCGAAGGCGTCGTCGGACGCTGGGGTGGGCACTGCCTCTATTGTCGCGCGGCCTTAGTTGGCAGGCAGGGGTTCCCGGGCTTGTCCGCGGGCGAGGCTGCGGTTGTCTGCGATCACGGAGAGCGCGAGCAGGAGGACCGGGATGGTGATCGCGCTGGGCGGTACGGTCGGGAGCGGAAAGAAAAACAGGAACGAGAGCGCGCGCGGGCCGACCACTAGAACCTCGGCTCCGGTGTAGACCAGGCCGTAAAGCGCGCCAAGCGCGGCTAGAGCTGCGGTCGAGTAGATGGCAAACGGCAATCCTCTCCAGACGAGCACACCCACGACGATGGCCACGGCCAGGCCGAACACCTGGTCGAAGTTCAACTCGCCCTGGTTGAGCTGCCATCCCGGCCCGGTGACCTTGCCGAAGGTCGGATCTGCGGCGATGAATTGGAGGAGCGAGTAGTTGCCGATTGGCGTGGTCGAACCGAACAGGATCGCCTGCAGGAAGATCAGGATCGCGATCGCCTTGCGGCGCTTCGAACCGGGCATGAATCGAGTCTAGCGTCGCGTAGTGGCTCTACTTGCCGTTTAGCAGAATCCAGGGATCGACCCGCCCGGGTAGATAATCGTCGCCCGTGCCCACCCCGAACAACCTCCCCGCCGAGCTCAGCTCATTCGTAGGGCGCGAGCCGCAACTGGCCGAGCTGCGCCGGCTGCTGCGGCGATCTCGGCTGATCACTCTCACCGGACCCGGCGGAGCAGGCAAGACCCGGCTCGCGCTGCACCTCGCGGCGGACATCCTCAACCACTATCCAGATGGGGTCTGGCTCGTGGAGCTGGCGTCCCTCGCCGACGCGAGACTGCTGGATCAAACAGTCGCGACCGCCTGCCGGATCACTGAAAAAAGTCAACGGCCCCACGTGGAGGCACTGGTCGAGGGCCTCGCGACTCGCAAGGTCCTTTTGGTGCTGGACGGATGTGAGCACATGGTCGACTTCTGCGCTGACCTCACCAGCCGCCTTTTGCGCTCATGCCCGAAGCTGACGATCCTGGTCACCAGCCGTGAACCGCTTGGCGTGCCGGGAGAGCTCATTTGGCGAACTCCGTCGCTGAGCGTGCCAAGGATGGAAGACGCAGGCCATCCCGAGCTGCTTCTGGCCAGCGACGCAGTGAGGCTCTATGTCGAGCGGGCCCGCCTCGGACGGCCCGGCTTTCAGCTTGATGAGTCGGCCGCCGGACCAGTCGCACAAATCTGCGCCCGCCTGGAAGGAATGCCGCTGGCGATCGAACTTGCGGCGAGCCTTGCCGGTGTGATGACACAGGGAGAGACCCTGGATCGATTGCACGATCGCTTTCGGCTCCTGACCGGCGGCAGCCGAACTGCTCTCCCCCGCCACCAGACGCTTCGGGCCGCGGTCGATTGGAGCTACGGGCTGCTCAGCGAGCCCGAACGCGAGCTGCTGGCGCGACTCTCCGTTTTTGCCGGTGGCTTCGATCTGGCCGCGGCCGAAGCTATCGCCATCAGCGAGTCGATCGACGCGCGAGCTGTGCTGCCTCTTCTTTCGCGATTGGTGAACAAGTCCTTGGTCGTCGCCGATCACGGAGAGACGCAGAGGACGCGCTACCGAATGCTCGATACGATCCGCGAGTACGCCGCGGACAAGCTGCAGCCGGGCGATGAGCACGACATCCGCCGAAGACACAGCAGTTATTACGTGAATTGGTGCAGCCAGGCCAATGCGGAGCTCCGATCCCACGAGCAAGTGGTGTGGCTAAGACGGCTGGACGACGAGCAGGGCAACATCCGATTGGCGCTGGAGTGGTCGATCGCCGAGGATTCCGTGGACTCCCATCGACTCATCGGAGCGATGTACCGGTACTGGAGCATGCGCGGTCATCTGGCCGAAGCAATTGACTGGCTGGACCGAGCCCACGCCACGTCCGCATCCGACCCCGAGCCCAGATCCCTAGCTCACCTCGCTGGGGCGCATATCCGTTGGCTGCAGGGCGACTACGAGGCGGCGCATGCCAATGCCCTGATTTGCATGGACCTGTGCCGCGAGCTCCCGCTGAGCTCTACGCACGTCACAGCGATCACCATCCTGGCCGTCTTGAGCAGCGGCAATGGCGATTGGATCACAGCCATGCACTTGCACGAGGAGGCATTCCAGCTGGCATGGCAGCTTAACGACCCTGTGCTGGTGGCATCCAGTCTCAACAACCTGGGGCTCATCGCCATGAAGCGAGGCGATCATGAAGTGGCGCGCGGGCGCCTCGAGCAAGCGCTGACCGCGTTCCGTCAAGCGGGCGACCGCTTCACGATCGCCCTGACCCTTGACAGCCTTGCACGGGTCAACATCAAGCTGGGAGCCAACGGCGAGGCCCGCGCCAATTACCTAGAGGCGTTGACCATCTCGCAGCAATTCCAGGACTCGGCGAACGTCTCGATCAGCCTTGACGGCCTCGCCGGGCTGGAAATTCTCAACGGCAGCGCCCAGCGCGCGTTGCAACTGGCCTCAGCCGCCCAGAACCTCCGCAAGGCCAGCGGTGTCGAACCGATACCGGAATTGAAGGAGCAGATCGATGGGACGGTGACCGCGGCGCGGGCAAAGGTGAGCCGCGACGCGGCAGATGCGGCGTGGAAACAGGGCGCCACATTGAATATGGAAGAGGCGATCCGCTACGCGACTGGAGCGCCTGCTTCGAAGGCAGGCAACGACGGCTCGCCTCTGACTGCCCGTGAGACGCAGGTTGCGTTGCTGATCGCGGAGGGTCGCACCAACTCTGAGATTGCGGGACGCCTGAAGATGGCGGACCGCACCGCCGATGCACATGTGGAGCACATCCGCAACAAGCTCGGTCTGCGATCTCGGTCGCAGATCGCAGTGTGGGCGCACAAGCGGCTAGGTAAGGCGTAGGTCCCGACTAGGTCGGCATCTCGGTAGTTTTGCCGATGGCGGAAAAGTGAGCTCTACCTACGGTGAGCTAGTGCTGAGAACGCGGGCTGAGTCAGCGGGAAGCGTGATTGGCGCGGGCCGGCCGGACATCGACAGCGAGGTGGCCACAGCGATCGCGATCGCGCGGCGACTCCGTCCTCCGATGAAGCTGTTTGCGTACGAACTGCGGCGCGAACTCGGCTTGAAGTCGCTCAGCAGGCAAGCCGTTTATGCGTGGGAGCGCGGTGATGCGCACGTACCGGCTGCCGCGCTTGTCGCCGCGGCCAAGGTGAGCGCAACGTCTATCGACCAGCTGCTCGCCCTTGCTCGGCGTCTCGACGAGATGGGACTCCAGCCGGGCGACTAGCGGTGTCGGCGCGCGGCCACTGCACATGTCAACCGGCGGTTCACAAATGCTTGAGCCGCTACTCGATCTCCGCTTGAGTATCAGCTCGACGCCGGTCATCAAATAGCGATGGCAAGGAGATGTCTATGGAGTGGGTGCTCGTAGCTGTTGCTGCCCGGATGGCGATCGGGGCGATCCTCGTCGCGGCTGGAACCGCGAAGGCGCTGATGGGGAGCGTTTCAACCAGCCGTCTGATCAGTTCGTACAGGCTGGCGCCGGAGCCACTTGTGCGTGGTCTTGCGCTCGCGCTTCCACCTGTTGAGATGAGCGTGGGCGTCGCATTGCTGATGGGCGTCTGGCTTCCGGTCACGATCCGAGTGGCCATCGCCTTGATCGCGGCCCTGACTCTAATAGCCGCAATTACAGCGGCAAGGGGCCTCACTCCGACTTGCGGATGCTTCGGAAAAGCATTTGAAACGGCGATAAGTCCCCAAGTCATCTTGCGGAATGTCGGCTTTGTTCTCGTCCTCGGCTTTGTCCTGTGGGTCGACGCGCCGATGCCAGCGACCATCGATTCGATTGGCGTTTCCCCGCTGCTGACCGCTCCCGCTGTGATGGTGGTTGCGGCTGCGGCTGCCACTTTGATGTTCAGGAGGGTCAGCCATGGATCGTAAGCGGTTCACACGACGCGGAATGCTCAAGCTCCTGTCGGCGGGCGGTATCGGTGCGTGGGCGAGCGCCCTCTTCCCCGAGTTTCCGCTGGCGAAGGCTGCACAGAGTCCCGGCGGGCCTGGGAAGGATCAGGCGCTGCGTTCTTCGGTCGACCTCGCTGATTCAGACCCCGTCCTGACTGCCGCGCTGAACAGCGATGGACTGAAGGCTATAGTCGGCAAGCACGGCCGCTCAGCGCTGTCCCAAGCAACTCACGCAACCTACGGCGACGGTTCGCTCCACGCCGTGACCGCGTCCCTCACCCCTTCGGGTGGTGGAACGCCAAGGGGCGTCTTCGCATACTTCCGGAGCGAATCGCCAACAGAGTTCCGCGTCCTTCAGATGGAGCTCGTGATAACGGCCGCCAATCCATTCACCGGTCACGCGGCGTTTCTCGATCACAACGACCGCGTGCTGACGAAGGCCGCCTTCGCAAATGGAAAGATGGTGAGCAGCGCGATTCATCCTGCCATCCAAATACCAGGCATCCCCGTTGCACAGGCCTACAGCGGCACGGACTATTGGAATTGTCTTGACTGGTGTCTGATATCCACATGGCCGCATCTTCCTTGGTGGATCCAGGCTGGCTGTGCATTTGCCTGCGGAGGCTGCAGAGAAAAACATATTTGGGACTGTGGCTTCTGTGCATCGTGCATCGGCGGCTACGCCAGTGCATGCATCGTCTGGTGCTCCTGCGCGCCGTGGTGCTAACTTAGCGGGCAAACTCCAAGAACACTCGAGCGCGGGGTCGTCCCGTAGCGGCTCCGCGCTCAGCCACCAGCCAGCGTTGAGGCCGGTGAACACCGTGCGCGGCGCTACTTGTCTTTCGTCGTATCGCCAAGCGCGGCTTGGGCGGCCGCCAGGCGCGCGATCGGGACTCGGAACGGGCTGCACGAAACGTAGTCCAGCCCGATGCGGTGGCAGAGATGGATCGAATCCGGGTCGCCGCCGTGCTCGCCGCAGATGCCGACCTCCAGCTTCGGCCGCGTCTTCCGCCCCTCACGCACAGCCAGCTCCATAAGCCGGCCCACTCCCTTCTCGTCGATCGTCTCGAATGGGTTGCGCGGAAGGATCTTGGTCTCGAGGTAGCGGACTATGAAGTGGCGCTCGGCGTCGTCGCGTGAGAAGCCGAAGGTCATTTGCGTAAGGTCGTTGGTGCCGAAGGAGAAGAACTCCGCTTCGGTGGCGATCTCGCCCGCGGTCAGCGCCGCACGCGGTATCTCGATCATGGTGCCGAACTTGTAGGGCACACGCACGCCCTTCTCCTTCTGCACGAGCTCGGCCACCGGCTTGAGCTCGCGGTGAACTGCGCTCATCTCGGCGAGCGTGCCGACCAGCGGGATCATGATCTCGGGCCGGGCGTCGACCTTCTTCTTGCGCAGGTCGGCGGCCGCTTCCATGATCGCGCGCACCTGCATGCGGGTGATCTCGGGGAACAGGACCGACAACCGAACACCACGCAGCCCGAGCATCGGGTTGGCCTCGTGCAGCTCCTCAACTCGAGCCAGGATCTTCTCGAGGCGCTTCAGCTCGGCAGGTTTCTTGCCCGTGGCTTTGAGCGTCGCGATCTCGCTCACCAGCACATCGCGATTGGGCAGGAACTCGTGCAGCGGCGGGTCGATGAGCCGGATCACGACCGGCAGGCCTTTCATCACCGAGAGGATCCCGTTGAAGTCGCTGCGCTGGATCGGCAGGAGGAGGTCGAGCTGCTTCTCGCGCTCCTTGGTGGTGGTGGCCATGATCATCGCCTGCACGATCGGCAGCCGGTCCTGCTCCATGAACATGTGCTCGGTACGGCAGAGCCCAACGCCCTGGGCGCCGTTCTCGCGCGCCTTGGTGGCGTCGCGCGGATAGTCGGCATTCGCCCACACCTCGAGGCGCCGGATCCCGTCGGCCCAGCTCAGGATCGCGTTCGCCTGAGGGTGCTTGCTTAGCGGCTTGGGGTCGATGGTCGGCACACGGCCGAGATAGACGTCGCCGGTGAGGCCGTCGATGGTGATCTCGTCGCCTTCCTTGACAGTGACGCCGTCGACCGAAAACGAGCGCGTGCTCAGGTTCACCATCACCTTGCTCGCGCCGACGATGCACGGGCGGCCCATCCCGCGCGCGACAAGGGCCGCGTGGCTCGCCGTCCCGCCGGTTTGCGTGAGGATCCCCTTGGCCTCGACCATGCCGTGGACGTCGTTCGGGTTCGTCTCGACGCGGACGAGGATCACGGCCTTGCCCTGCTTGCCCCACTCCTGGGCGGTGTCGGCGTCGAAAACGGCCTGGCCCGTGGCGGCGCCCGGTGAGGCGGGCACGCCGCGCGTGAGCGCCTGAACCTTGGCCGAGGGGTCGACGCGCGGGAACAGGAGCTGCTCCAGCTGACGGGGCTCGACCCGCGCCACCGCCTCTTTGCGGGTGATCAAGCCTTCGGAAACCATGTCGACGGCGATCCTCACGGCCGCCTCGCCGGTGCGCTTGGCGGAGCGGGTCTGCAGCATCCACAGCTTTCCGCGCTCGACCGTGAACTCGAGGTCCTGAACGTCCTTGTAGTGCTTCTCGAGCTTGCGCGCGTAACCCTCGAACTCCGTGTAGACCTTCGGCAGCCGGCGCTTCAGGGCCGAGATCGGCTCGGTGTCGCGGACTCCGGCCACGACGTCCTCGCCCTGCGCGTTGACCAGGTAGTCGCCATAGAGCTCCCTTTTGCCGGTGATCGGGTTGCGCGTAAACGCGACGCCGGTGCCTGAGGTCGGCCCCATGTTGCCGAAGACCATCATCTGGACGTTGACGGCGGTGCCGAGATCGTCGGAGATACGCTCGATTCGACGGTACGTCTTGGCGCGGTCGGTGTTCCACGACTTGAACACCGCCTCGATCGCAGCCCGCAGCTGCGCGACGGGGTCGGATGGAAACTCATGGCCGGTCGCGTCCTTATATATGGCCAGAAACCTGGCCACCAGCTTGCGAAGGTCCGCGGGCTTCAGCTCGGGGTCGGTCTTGACCCCCGCGCGCTTCTTGGCCTCGCTCAGGGCATGCTCGAACTTTTCGCCATCGATGCCCATCACAGTCTTCCCGAACATCTGGATGAAGCGGCGGCGCGCGTCGAGCGCAAAGCGCTCGTCCTTGGTCAGAGCTGTGAGGCCCTTGGTGGTCTCTTCATTGAGGCCGAGGTTCAGGACGGTGTCCATCATTCCCGGCATGGAGAACTTGGCCCCGGAGCGGACGCTGACCAGCAGGGGATTCTCCGGGTCGCCGAAGCGCTTGCCAGTCTTTCGCTCGAGGGTCTTGAGCGCGGTGGTCGTCTGCTCCCACAACCCGGGCGGGAACTTGCCTTTGTTGGCGAGGTAGGCACGGCAGGCTTCGGTGGTGATGGTGAAGCCGGGCGGGACTGGCATGCCCGCCTTGGTCATCTCAGCGGCGCCGGCGCCCTTGCCGCCAAGGAGGTCGCGCGGCTCTCCGTGTGCGCTGCGCGCGGCGGCGGATCCCTCCGTGAAGTGGTAGACCCACTTATGCGCAGTCATCAGAGGAAATCTTATCGTCGGCTGAGTACGGGCTCGATTCTCCCCACCCGGCCGGCTCGCTTTGCGAGCCGGCCGACCTCCCCACTGCGTGGGGAGGCGGGTTGGGGGTCAGCTGCGAGGACGAAGAAGGATCAGGACCGCAGGGCCTAGTAGGACGATCCACAGGAGGCAGAGGCAGAAGAACGTGACGCCGGCGGCGATGCCGACTCTCATCCAGATCCTCATCGCTCGCAGCCTACGCCTGAATTCCCCACCTAGCCACGCCTGCTGTGCGAGCGGGCCTTCCTCCCCGCGTGGCGGGGAGGTGATTCGATGACGGCGACCCTGTCCCTATCTACGAGGCGGCTAGGAGGTTCCTGAGATGTCAGATCAACCGACGCCTGCCACCCACAAGAAGGCCTGCCTGTGCGCGATCAAACCTCTGCGAGGACCGCTCTATGCGGCCACCGGCAAGACGAACGCACAGGGCCAATCTGAGTTCAAGTGCCGCCTGTGCGGCGCCACGGAATGGCGCTAGCGGGACATCAGGTCTTGCTCTGAGCCCCTCTCCCTACCCTGTCCTCTTCGGGGAGAGGGGACCTTGGAGCCGGCGGTCGGGGCGGACCGCCGGCATGGAGTTGGGGAAGGGTCCGCCTCGCCCCTCAGGCGGTGTTGTTATCGACGGAAGACGTCTGCTTGGCCCCCGCTAAAGTGACGTTGGACGTGATCACTTGATAGATCCCCTCCGCCAATTGGAACGGAGGGGGCCGTCGAAACTTGCGGACGGCTGGCTGCGAAGTGGCAAGGAGACGAGCACGTGACAGAGCCGAGGAAGATCGCGCGCTATGGCTGGATCCCGGATCTGCCCGACGAACGAGACCACATGTACGCGGCTCCGCCCCAGTTCCTGAGCGCCCTTCCGCCCTCCACCGATCTCCGCTCCCGGTGCCCGGGCGTTTACGACCAGGGCATGCTCGGAAGCTGCACTGCGAACGCGATCGGAGGCGCGATCGAGTTCGATCGGATGAAGCAGAAGCTCACCGACTTCGTGCCGTCACGACTCTTCATCTACTACAACGAGCGGCTGATCGAGGGGACCGTCCACTCCGACAGCGGCGCTCAGATCCGCGATGGAATCAAGACCGTGGCGAGCCAGGGCGTGTGTCCCGAGCCAGAGTGGCCATACGACATCACGAAGTTCACGGTGAAGCCGCCGGCGAAGGCGTACGCGGATGCGGCGACCGACCGAGCGGTTTCATACCAGAGCCTCATCCAGGACTTGAACCAGATGAAGGGATGCCTCGCATCGGGGTATCCATTCGTGTTCGGGTTCACCGTGTATGAGAGTTTCGAGAGCGCGACCGTGGCGCGGAGCGGGCATGCGCCGATGCCGGCTCCGAGCGAGCGGGCCATCGGCGGGCATGCGGTCATGGCGGTCGGCTATGAGGACGCGAACCAATGGTTCGTGGTGCGCAACTCGTGGGGTCCGGGGTGGGGCCTGGCGGGCTATTTCACGCTGCCGTATGCGTACCTGATCCAATCCAGCCTTTCATCGGACTTCTGGACGATCCGCATCGTCGGTCCGTAATTCACGGCGCGCGACACTTCGACGGATCCGGACGGGTAGACTCGCTTCCTCGTGACGATTGACTGGCGCCATGAGTCATGGCTCGGGTTCGCCATATTCGCTGCGGCAGCGGTTCTGCTCGGCCTCGTGGGTCGCCGATCGAGGGCATTCCAGACGGCTCTGATGTTTCTGGCGCCAATTGCTGCGGCGGTGCCATTGCTCTATTACGTACTTGAAGGCAACGTCAGCAAGTGTTCGGGCGCGGGTGCCACCTTTCGCTGCATCGAGGTCACTTATGCGGCGTCATGGGACCTGCGCGACTGGACGCTGGTTGGAGCCGTAAGTCTTCTGGCACTGGCACCTTTCCTCTCGGCTTGGCTGCGAAGCGCGCTGCCGTCGGTGCTGGCAGCGATCGGATTGGCGGTGCTATTTGCCATTTACCCGATATTCCTGTGGTCGTGGGTGCCGGCGGAGGCGTTCATTGTTGCCGCGGCCATCGCGGGTCCGAGGCTGACGCGCCGAAGCCAGGAAACTGAGAAGCCAAGCGATCCGCTAAAAGTTCAGTAGCCGAGAGCGCGACCCAGGGCTGATAACTTTGTGCCATGCCAGAAGCCAAAACGTCACGTGCGGCCCGCCTGGCCGATCAGTTCGAGGCGGCGCAGGAGGGCTTCATCCACCTGGTCGAGTCGCTCACCGTTGAGCACTGGCGCATGAAGGGGAAGAACACGCCCGAGCTGCGCATCAATAACGAAGACGAGAGCCGGCCGGTGGGAGTGATCGCCCACCACGTGGCGGTGAACCAGGACTGGATCATGAACCGGATCAAGGCCATCATCGACGACAAGCCGACGCCGCCGGTCGACTTCAAAGAGATCAATGCCCATCACGCCAACGAGCACGCCCATGCGACGAGGGCGGAGGTTCTGGCCTTGCTGCGCGAGAGCAAAGCGAGGATCGCCAAAGATCTACGCGCCATCAAGGACAACCAACTTGACAAGGAGCGCCAGCTGCCGTCGGGGACGATGACCGTTCAGCAGCGCATCGAGCGCGTGCTGATAGGCCACATGAAGTCGCACCAGGGTTCGATCGAAACGACGATCTCCTAGTCCGCGCTCGGCCCCGGAAGGGTAGTTTCCGCCTCGATTGTGGGTTCCCATTGGGAGCCTGACCAGCGCCATTTCCCATCGGGCGATGCAGCGCCTACCGCCAATTCCTCGCCATGTCCGTCCGGGACTTCCTCGACGACCGGTCCTTCCCGCAGCTCGACTCTGGACGGGTACCAATCCGGGTACGGCTTGGGGACGTCGAGTTGAAATGTTCCGTTCTGCATTCGCGTCTTCATCGCCAGCACTTCAGCTGATGAGCCGATCGAGTAGAGCCGCTCCATGTCCTCGATTCCCTTGGCCTTCTGTCCGGCCAAGTACCGGCAGATTCCTCGCATCATCAAGCACCGCTGAGCGCCGGAGCTCAATACGTGCTTTTGAAGGCCGGCCTCATTCGTGAACGCCAGGCCCTGGCCAGGATCACCCTTGAGGGCAAAGGTCAGCGCAAGCTGACTCAGCACAAAAGCTTGATCTGACTCGTCGAGACTCGAGACACGAAGGTGTCCTAACTCGGTAGCAGCCTCGTCAAGGTGACCAGCACCAAGCAGTGACTGGGCGTGACGAATCTCGTAGTAGGGAGTGGCTTCGATGTGGAGATATCCGGCATACGAATCGGCTGCGTCTGCCCAACACTGCCAGTCGTAGAACCAATTTGCGCACGACAGAAGGGTTCCTTTGCCGGCCGGATCTGTATCAACCGCCTCGTGGAGCAATGCGACAGCAGCGGCTGGATCGGAGGTAGCCATCGCCTTCTTGATTAGTTGTTGGGACAGGTATCCAGGTTGTCGGTTTCGGTGACGCCTCCAGAGAACAACGAATAGGACGACACCCAAGCCAATCGGTAGCAGGGCAATTCCCGCGGTCATGACCGTCAGTACCGCAGCGATCCCGATACCGACGATTACGAGCCACGTAAACGCGGTTCGGCGGTTATGTTCCGGGGTGGCCGCCAGTCTGTATTCCGGTGGCGGAGCACGGCGGACGGACCTTTGTGACACTTGACGCGTCTGGCGTCGGCCTGCTCCTGAAACCGATGTCCAGTACATTCCGGTCCCTGGAATCCCAACAGTGCTGCGAACGTGCCCATGCCCAAGCGTGACGTGGTATCCACGCCGGCCGAAGCTGGTGCTCATGCCGCGCTTAGAGAGGTTGAGTGTGACGCCGGGAGCGATGCGGACCCTACGCCATAGACGAAAGCCCATGCCCAGGCGCGATTATCGAAGATAAGCTCGACGCCGTGACCAGGCCGTGGACGCGCGACGAGACCAGCGCTTCGGGGCAGGTGTTCGAGTTCCGACTGTGGGCGGCGTTGACGGAACAGTCGCGCGGGCAACTCCATGTGTTCTTGCCACTCGCCGACCGCGGCGTCGACGCCCTCGCACACCGGCTCGCCGACGGCGTCTATCTACCGATTCAGGCCAAGAGCCGCTCGACATTGATGGACGGTGAGGTTCATCTCGTGATCCCGGCGGACAGCCTCACCCACGACGAACTTGTGATCGTGGCGGGACAGCTCGTCGATGGAGGTCTGGGACCAACGGTACTGGTCGTCCCTGCGGGCGAGTTCAAACGCCTGGCCGATCTCAGTACCGACCAGGGCAAGCCGATCTACTCCATGGAATTCGGCATGCGGCCGCGGTCCGACAGCCGTTGGTTGCCATGGCTTGTGCCGTCAGAGCGGTTGGTGGAGCGTTTGGGTATTCCGGTGGAACTTGAGCGGGAGGCTCCGGTCGAGTTTCGGCCCGAGTGGCGCAGCGATCTGGGATTTTTGGGCGAAGCAGAGGTAGTTCGGCGTTTGGCCGAGGCAGGCGAGCTGAATCTTTTCCGCCCGTTTCCAGACAACGAAACCGCCGAGATCGCGGCGCTCCACCTCGTCAGCCGGCGCGTGATTGGGTTGCAGGTCAAGACCGTAGACATCGATCGGGCCAGGCTCCGCGCCACCGTCAATGTCTATGCGTCCAGCTTCCGTCCGGCGCCGACCACGTATTTCGTGGTCCTGGCATGGCTTCGCGACGAGGCTCGTTTCCATGAAACCTGCCTGCTGTTCCCCTCCAAAGAGCTATTCAATTTCGCCCGCGACGACGGCCGTGGGCACATCGAGTTCGAGTTCCATGCGGGCGATACAAATCAGGTCGGCCCGGACAAGTACAAGATTGGATTAGGCGAGCTGCGCAGCCAGGTGATATCGAGAGTCGAGCCCTAGTGGACGAAGAGCAGGAATTCGCAGTAGGGCGCGCCGGCCAGGAGATGCTGCTCGCCATCCACCAGCACCTGAGACAGGAACTGGCGCACCTGCGAGACGTGATCGAGGAAGTTCGAACTGGTCGCTCGACCGCGGCCGAGGCGCAGTCCTATCTCAACACGATGACGATGCGCCAGAACTACTGGACGCTGGGGGCTTTCTGCGCGGCGTATTGCCGGGTCGTCAGCGTGCACCACGCGATCGAGGATCAGCAGCTGTTTCGTGACCTCGAGGATGCGGACAAGTCGCTTGGATCAGTCCTTACACGCCTGAAACACGAGCATGAAGGCATCGCCAAGGTTCTGGGTGAAGTCGACGCGGCGCTCGTAGCGATGGTCGCAGATGAGCAGCGCCTCGACGAAACCCAGGTCGCGGTCGACCATCTCAGCGACGCATTGCTTGCTCATCTGAAGTACGAGGAAGAGCAGTTGCTCGAACCAATCGGCCGGCTAGCGATCCGAATCTAGCGGCTACGTCCTGTGCCTCAGACCGAGCGGCTCAACAATTCGCGCACGATCTCCGCTTCGTGCGTCAGTGACGCGAAATGGCCCTCGTTGTGCCAGACCCGCAGGTCAACGTTTTTCAAACCAGTCGCTGCGCGCTTGGCGGCAGAAAGGGGCGCGTTCTTGTCGTTGTCGCCGTGCCACCAGGTGACCGTCGATCGGATCTTGGCAACGTCGAAGTCCCAGGCGCGGTGCAACGCCATCGATTCATCGGTCCAGCCCTCGGCCCCCTGCCGAAGCGCCTCCGCAGTGTTGGCGCGGCTGACCCGCTGCCACGCAGGGTCGCTCATGATGGCGCGATCCTCAGGCGGCGCGTCCGAGAGGACGCCTGCCATGCCTTCATCGCCGAGGAGGCGCACTCGAACCTGGGCCAACAGCTCATGCAGCGCATCCCATCCGCGCTCGGCGGCCGCGTAGCCGGCGGCGTTGACTCCCACCAGCTGACTGACCTCATCCGGTTCCAGCGGCGATGCGCCCACTATCACCGAGACGGCCGTGATTCGGCCCGGGTGCCTGGCGGCCACGGCCAGGGCGTGAGGACCGCCGCCGCTTGTGCCCATCACCGGTACACGATCGAGCTGGTGATGGTCGAGCAAGACCGCAAGGTCGTCGGCGATGTCGGCCACGCCCCGCCCGGGTAGCCGAGCCGATCCGCCATAACCCGGCCGGTCGGCCAGTAGGTAGCGCACCCCGAGGTCACGCTGGATGGCCGGATCGGGGTGCCGGTAGAGCCTTGACCCAGGCGTGCCCTGCAGCCGCAGCACAGGGGTGCCGCCGGGCTCGCCCCACCAGCGCCAAGCCAACGTGCGGCCGCCCCGCCGCTGGAGCTCACCGTCTTCGTACATCACGCCGTCTTCTGTCACGGGCACAGGATCAGCCTAGATGCTTCAGGAGTGCACGACGAGCGTCTTCGCGATCTTGTCGTGCCAACCCTGGTGACGCGAGTCGAAGGCGACCCAGATGACCCCAATGAAGCAGATAACGAACGCCAGCCACAAGCCCAGCCAACGAATGGCCGCACCGCCGATCCCCAGTTCAGAGCCGTCCTCCCGGATGACGCGCAGCTTGAGCAGGCGCATCCCGAGGGTTCGCCCGCCGCCCAAATGCGACCAGAAGATCAGGAAGTAGATGAGAGAAACCAGGATTGAGCCGCCTCCGCTGGTGGCCACCTGCTGCCCATTCACGAGCTGGTCATCGCTGGGGCTGGTGATGACCAGGTACGGGAAAGCACCGCCAACGAGGCTGAGAAGAAATGCGTCCGCCAGGTAGGCCAGGGTGCGGATGAAGAATCCCGCAGGCGCCAGCTGTGAAGGCGGCCAGGTTGCAGATAGGCTCAATCTCGATCCGGCGAATCCACGAGCTGCCGGAGCCGGTCCGTGAGTTCCAGAACGCCCACACGTTCTTGCTTGGTGGAGTCGCGCTGGCGGATGGTCACCGCCTTGTCGTTCAGCGTGTCGAAGTCGATCGTGACGCAGAACGGGGTGCCGATCTCGTCCTGGCGGCGATAACGCCGGCCGATGTTGCCGCCCGTCTGGTCGTACTCCACGCGGAACTGACCCTGCAGCGATGACTGCACCTCTCGCGCCACTTTGATGAGGTCTTCCTTCTTCGAAAGCGGAACCACCGCCACCTGTACCGGCGCCACGTTCGGGTGCAGGTGGAGCACCACGCGCGGTTCGTTGTTGACGACGTCCTCGTCGTACGCGTCCACCAGCAGCGTGATGAAGATTCGCTCCACGCTCACCGCCGGCTCGATCACCCAGGGCAGGTAGCGCTCGTTCGTCTCGGGGTCGAGGTAGGTCAGGTCCACCTTGGAGTGCTCCTGGTGGACACGCAGGTCGTAATCAGTGCGGTCCGCCACCCCCTCCAGCTCGCCCCACCCAAATGGAAACTCGTACTCGATGTCGGTCGTCTGCTTCGAGTAGTGCGACAGCGATTCCTTCGGGTGATCGTAATAGCGCATCCGATCTTTGCTCAGGCCCAGGTCCTCCACGTACCAGCGCAACCGCTCCTCACGCCAATAGTGGAACCACTGGTCGTCCTCGCTCGGCTTCACGAAATACTCCATCTCCATCAGCTCGAACTCGCGAACGCGGAAGACGAAGTTGCCCGGCGTGATCTCGTTCCTGAAGGCCTTGCCTTGCTGCGCGATGCCGAAGGGCACTCGCACCCGCGTCGAGTTGATGACGTTCTTGAAATCGACGAACATGCCCTGCGCCGTCTCGGGTCTCAAGTAGACCTCCGACGAGGTGTCCTCGACCGGGCCCACATGGGTCTTGAACATCAGGTTGAACATGCGGGGTTCGTCCAGCGGCCCTCCGCACTCGGGGCACCGGTCGCCCTTGACGTGATCCGCCCGCCACCGCTTCTTGCATGTGCCCAGGCATTGGCGAAGCGGGTCGACGAAGTTCGTGAGGTGGCCGGAGGCCGCCCACACCTCCGAGGGCATGATCAGGGTGGACTCCAGGCCAACCACGTCGTCGCGCAGCTCGACCATGTGGCGCCACCACAGGTCGCGGATCGCCCGCTTCATCGCGACCCCATAGGGTCCGTAGTCGTAGAAGCCCGACACGCCGCCGTAGATCTCGCTCGACGGGAAGATGAAGCCGCGCCGCTTCGTGAGCGCCACGACTTTTTCCATCAATTGGTCGCGAGGGACGGTCAATCTAGCTCCTTACTCCCCACCCGGCGCGGCCGCTTCGCGGCCGGGCCGACCTCCCCACTGCGTGGGGAGGCGAGTTGCCGGACATCATCAGCTCTCTTGGAGGACCGAGAGGATGTTTCCGGCCGGGTCCTTGAACCAAGCAATGTCCGGGCCTCCACCTGTCGTTGCGCCGCGCGCGATGCCCCTTGCGTCGGTCAACTTGCCGTAATGCTCGAACTTCACGCCGATGGCGGTCAACTGATCCACAGCTCGGTCGATGTCGTCGACCGGGAAGTTGAGGATGGTGTACGTCGCCGGGACATGGTCGGGCTTGGAGTACACGAAGGTGGGGTTGCCTCCCGCAATCTTCAGCCGCAGGCCTTGACCGCCCTGTTCCACGTCGATCCCAAGGGTTTCGCCGTAGAACTTGTTGGCGACGGCCAGGTCGTCGACCGCAAAGCCGCTGAATGCTTTGGTGTTTCTAAACATACTCACGCCCCTCTCCCTAACCCTCTCCCCTTACGGGGAGAGGGGACTTGTGCATCACGCCCCTCTCCCTAACCCTCTCCCCGAGGGGGAGAGGGGACAGACCTCATCTGGTGAAGGAACTGTAGCGATTTCAGGCGCCGGTCCAGGTGATGCTCCAGCTGCACCGTCAGAACCCGCTCAACTGCATCCATCAACTCCCCGTCCAGCTTCAGGCGCCGATAGGTCGCGAGGTCACCGCTCGCCATCAACCGCAGCACCTTGATCGCGGAGAGGGGGACCGTGGGAGGTGAAGCCAGAGGCGCCGCGCAGTCGTCGCACAGGAACCCGCCCGCCGTGGCACTAAACACCGCCGGTTTCGCCGGCAGCGTCTTTCCACACGACGCGCACTCCATGAGCTGCGGCGCGTACCCGAGCAGGTCGAGGGCGGCCATCAAGAAGTACGCGGACGCGCGGCGCGGGTCGGTCTCGCGCGCCAGCTCGTCGAGCGCCATCACAGTGAGCTCGTAAACCCCGTCGACCGGATGCCGGTCTTCACACACCCGCTCCGCGAGCTCCGCTATCAACGCCGCGTGCGACATGCGCTCGACGTCGCTCGCGATGCGTTCGCCCGGCATCCTCTGCACCTGCGCCACGACATCCAGCTCGCCGCGACCCTTGGCCAGCAGGACATCGATGTGTCCGTACAGCTCGAGCGACGGGCCCAGCTTGCTCTCAGGGCGGCGCACCCCTTTTGCGATCGCCCCCACCTTGCCGTGCGTGCGCGTCAGCAGCGTGAAGATGCGGTCCGCCTCGCCGTAGTCGAGCTTGCGGAGCACGACCGCATGGTCACGATATGTGGCCAGTCGGTTCCTCCATGTCGCTTGTATCGTGCGCGTCCGGGCGGCCGTCGGCCTGCGAGGGATGCGCAAAACCCGACGCCGCGAGCGCTTCCTCCGGCCAGGGCTGGTCGGATTTCAAACGCACGGTTTCGATGCGGCGACCCTTCACCTTCTCCACCGACCACAGCGCGCGCCCGCCTCGAAACGAATCGCCGGCCACTGCAAGCTTGCCCAGCATCGCGTGCACGTACCCCCCGACCGAGTCGTAGTCGCCCGACTCCTCGATCGCCAGCCCGAGTCGTGAGTTGAGCTCCTCGAGCGGAAAGCCCGCATCGACGCGGGCCTCGTGGTCGTTGAGGATCGTCAGCATGTCCTCCTCGCCGGAGTCGTACTCGTCGCGGATCTCGCCCACGATCTCCTCGAGCAGGTCCTCCATGGAGACGAGGCCGGCGGTGCCGCCGTACTCGTCGACCACGATCATCATGTGAACCTTCTCGGTCCGCATCTCGAGCAGCAGCTCGTCCACCTTCTTCTGTTCGGGCGTGAACCTGATCGGGCGCAGGATCTTCTCGATGTCGAATTTCTGAGCGCTGCTGAGCGTGTAGTAGAGCAGCAGGTCCTTGGCATGGAGCAGGCCGACGATGTGGTCGAGGTCCTCTTCAAAGACCGGCATTCGGGTGTGCCGGTGCTCCTTGAAGATCTTGACGATCTCCCTTAGCGTCGATGTCTTCTCGATGGCCACGATGTCGGTCCGCGGGATCATGATCTCGCGCACGGTCTTGTCGCCGATTTCGATGATCCCGTGGATCATCTGGTGCTCCTGCTCCTCGATCACGCCCGCCTCCTCGGAGACGTGCAGCAGCGTGAGCAGCTCTTCTTCGGTAAGGAACGGGGCGCGCGCAGCGCGGCCGCCGGTGAGGGCGCGCGAGATGATCGTGACCGCCCACAGGATCGGGCCTAGGAAGCTCGCCAGCCTGTCGACCGGACCCGCTGTGGCGAGTGCCACGCGCTCCGCATAGCGGATCGCGAGGGTCTTCGGCGTGACCTCGGCGGCGATCAAGAGCACGACCGACAGCACGAAGGACACCACTAACGCGAGCCATAACCGCCACGCGCTGGGCACCCCCCAATGCGAGAACAGCGAGTCGGTGAGCAGCGTGGTCGAGGTCGAGGCGACGATGAGGGCGAGGGTGTTCGTGAACAGGACCGTGGAGAGGTAGCGGTTGGGGTCAGATCGCAGCTTCTGCAGGATTGCCGCGGACTTGCTCCCCTGCTCGGCCAGGAAGCGGACACGCAACCGTCCGACCGAGGTGAGCGCGGTCTCGGTGCCGGCAGCCAGCGCAGCCGCCACGAAGCAGACGATCAAGACGACTACTTCGATCCATTCCTGTGCGTTCATGAGGAAGGACTAACTGAAGAGCTCGCTGACGCTCCGGTTCTCGTGTACCCGGATGATCGCCTCGGCGAGCAAAGGCGCAACCGAAAGGACCGTCACCAGCTGGGGGTCGAATTTCTCTGGGGCGATCGGCACTGAATCGGTGACGATCACCTGTTCCACATTGGCCCTCTTGAGACGCTCGACAGCGTCACCCGTGAGGACCGGGTGGGTGGCTGCAATAAGGACGCGCCGGGCACCTTGCTTGTGCAGCGCCTGCGCCAGCTTGGAGATGGTGCCGCCGGTGGTGATGATGTCTTCCACAACCACGCAATCGCGGCCTTTCACGTCACCGGAAACCGCGATCACCTCCACCTCGTCGTCACCCGAGCGGCGCTTGTAGCCGAACGCGATCGGCGCCTGGAGCTGGTTGGCGACCGCCTCGGCCCGGCGTCCTCCACCCGCGTCGGGGGCGACGACCGTGAGGTGCTGCAGGTTCAACGTTTGCAGGTATTCGGCGATGATCCGGTGGGGCGAGAGGTGGTCGGTCGGCACGTCGAAGAAGCCTTCGATGGCCTCGGCGTGGAGGTCGAGCAGCAGCAGCCGGTCGGCGCCGGCGAGCGTGATGAAGTTCGCGACCAGCTTGGCGGAGATGGGTTCCCGGGGCTGGGTCTTGCGCTCCTTGCGCGCGTAGCCGTAGTAGGGGACGACGGCTGTCACCCTTCCGGCGGAAGCGCGTCGGAGAGCGTCGAGGATGATGAACAGCTCCATCAGGTGCTCGTTCACGGGGGGCGAGGTGGGCTGGATCACGAACACGTCGTGCCCGCGCATCGAGTCCTCGATCTTGACGTTGATCTCGCCATCGGGGAACCGGCGCAAGCGGGGGTCGGTGAGCGGGACGTCGAGCTTGTCTGAGATGAGCTGGGCGAGAGCGGGGTTGGCGCTGCCCGCGATCAGCTTGAGGGCGCCCCACGGTGAGGCCTCCTCGCCTGTGAACTCGACTGCGGTGGTCAATCTGCCGATCACTTGCTCATCCTTTCTGCTTCACGCCCCTCTCCCTAACAGCGCCGTCGGGGAGAGGGGGTTTCTTTCTTATCACCCTAGCTGGAACTCCGACCGCTGTCGCGCCGTCGGGGACGTCTTTGGTGACGACCGAGCCGGCCCCGGTCCGAGCTCCTCGACCAAGTTTGACGGGAGCCACCAGCATCGTGTCCACGCCTACGAACGCGCCGTCGCCGATCTCGGTGCGGTTTTTGTGGGCGCCATCGAAGTTAGCGGTGATCGTGCCCGCGCCGATGTTGGCATCTTCGCCGAGGTCGGTGTCGCCGAGATAGGAGACGTGCGGAACTCTGCTGTTTCTCCCCACCCTGGTCCTCACCAGCTCCACGAAGCTGCCGATGTGGACGTCTTCGGCGATCTCGGTGCCGGGCCTGATCTTGACGAAGGGGCCACAATCAGAGCGGTCGCCGATCTTCGCGTCCTCTATATGCGCGTGCGGACCGATGCGGCACTCCTGTCCGATATGGGTGTCGCCTTTGATGACCGAAAACGGTTCTACGGTCGTGTCCTGGCCGATGGTGACGGTGGCGTCGATGAAGGTTGAATCCGGGTCGACGATGGTGACACCGCCTTCCATCAACCGGTTGAGGATTCGCCTTCGGAGGATGCCCGTGGCGGTCGCCAGGCGGACACGGTCCTTGATGCCCATTGCCTCGTTGGGGTCCGCAAGCCGCACGATGTTGACCGGCCGCAGATGGAGGAAGACGTCGGTGAGGTAGTACTCACCGGCATTGTTGTCGTCCGATATGCGCGCGAGCGCTTCCTGAAGTCGACCGCCATCGAAGCAGTAGATGCCGACGTTGAACTCATGAACCGATGCTCGCAGCTCGTCGCTCGCATCCTTTCGTTCGACGATCTTCTCGAAGTCTCCGTTCTGGTTGCGCACTATGCGGCCGTCATCGCGCCTGGGGTCGTCGACGCTGGCGAGCGTGGCCGGCCGCTTTGCATTTCGGTGTGAGTCGACGACGAGCCGGACGGTTTCGGCCGTCAGCAGGGGTGAATCGCCGTTGACTACGAGCACGTCGCCATTGAGGCCTTGGACCTGCTGGAGGGCGTGAGCGGTGCCGCGTGGGTCGCGCTGGAAGACGACCTCCACCTTTCCGTCGAGGTGCGCGGCCACCTCGGCGTGATGGGGGTTGACGACCACATTGATGTGGTCCGCACCGGCTTCCTTCACCGCGTCAATGACCCAGTCGATCATCGGGCGGCCGCACAGCACATGCAGGACCTTCGGAGTCCGCGACCGCATGCGGGTGCCGTGACCGGCGGCCAGAATGACGGCCGTTAGCGATGAGCTCAAATTTTCGCCCTTGCGGGCTGCCGGAAATTATACGGGCGGGTAGCAATGACCCTACCGAAGGGCTCGTTAGGCTTCCTGAATGACAAGGCTCAACCGCCTCGCGGCTCTGGCCGTACTCGTGACCGCCTGTGGCTCGGCCGCCCCGACCGCGGCCAATTCGCCCTCTCCCACCCCAAGGGCGACGATCTCGACCCCGAGTCCGACGCCCAGCTCCTCTCCTACACCGAGTGCAGCCCCCCAACCCACGCCAGTTCCGCTGGCCACGTGCCACAACGGCGCGCCCACGGGGCCGATGTTTCTGATGAGCTCAGCGTGGACCGCCGTACAGGTGCTTTATGACGTGACGGATCCGGTGCGGCCGCGACTCCTCTGCAAGATCGCGAACACGTCGGCGCACCTGTTCACCGGCGATACGTTTGAGTATTTGAAGCCCGTTTCGGCGACCCAAACGGACGTGATGCTCCATTCGCTCGGGAGCGGCAACGAGAGCCACGCGGGCCAATTCCCGTTTTACGTGACGTCCGGCTCGTGGCTGGCGGACCAGACCGTGATGGCGTACACCATTCCGCAGGCCGCTGACAACGCCAACTACCCGTCCGGAGGCACGCAGGTCTGGCTCTACGCGCAGCGACGGACGGCGCTCCTGTACACGTATCGGACCGGGATCGGTGACTGCATCTGCCGCTTCGGCCTGCCTCCCCCTGTGCTGGCGGTGTCACCCGACGGCCAGTACGTGGTGGCGGGCTGGATCGCCGGCAAAGGCTCGGAGCCCCTGGCCGTCTATCGCGTTTCCGACCGTACGCGGGTGACCTCGTTCGACCCAGGCGTCATGGGGGCGCTTTGGGACCGGACGGGCCACCGCCTGTTTCTGACCAGCTTCGCCCCGACCGCAGCGCAATCGTGGACGCCTGAGACAGGCATCTCCACCCTGACCGGGGCCGCTGCCTGGTCTTACTTGCCGGGCGTGGCGCCGAACGGAAGCCAGGTCGCCTACACCGCGTACGTCGACCCGAACAACCAGGTCAACCCGCGCATCTACGCCTACGACGTGAAGGCCGGGGCCACCCGGCTGCTGGTCGACCAGCTTCGAACCCAGGTCATCTTTCCGAAGGATGGTTGGGTGTGGTCGCTCGACGAGCGTCCGTGCCTACCCGCCGACCAGTGCCCGGGGGCGACCATACCCACCGGGAGGGTCTACGCGATGGACCTGTCCACCGGGGCGGAGAAGGAGATCGTCTGGGGTTTCGGCGACGACCCTCACGGCCAGGCGGGCATCTACGGCTGGGGCGTGTTCGGCCCTGGGGAGTTCTGGCCGGCCACCTGATCAGCGTGCATCACGCCCCTCTCCCTAACCCTCTCCCCTTTGGGGAGAGGGGATTCGCGTGAGTGGCCCGCGGCTGGGGAATACTGTGTTGCTGTGAGCGAGATGGCGGCTGTGAACCTTGAGGGCATCGTGCCTTCGCACCTGCCCGTGCTGCCGCTCAAGTCCACGGTCGTCTTCCCGCGGATCTTCATTCCTTTGTCCGTGGGGCGGCGCCGGTCGCTGCAGCTGCTCGACGACCTTCCCGGCGCCGAGCGCCACATCGCGGTGGCCACCCAGCTTGACGAGACGGCTGAAGAGGTCGGGTTCAAGGATCTCCACCACATCGGCTCGATGGTGCGCGTGCAGCACATGCTCAAGCTGCCCGACGGCACCGTCCAACTCGCCGTGCTCGGGTTGCGCCGGATCAAGCTCCTCTCCGCGATGACTGAGGAGCCGTACCTCAGCTGCCGGGTGGAGATGCTGCCGGAAACGCCCGATTCGCTTTCGCCGATCGAGCGCGAGGCTTTGCTGCGGCGCGCGATCTCGTCGTTCCAGCAGCTCGTCACGCTGTCGCCACATCTGCCCGCAGAGCTGGCAAGCGCCGCCGGCGCGATCGACGACCCGCTGCACCTCGCCTACTACATCGCCAACCACATCCGGCTCACGACCGAGCAGCGGCAGGAAATCCTCGAGATGAACTCGGTCCAGCAGAAGCTCGAGCGCCTGCTCGGAAACCTCGCCCACGAGCTGGAGGTGCTGGAGCTGGGACGAAAGATCCAGTCACAGGCCGAGGAGCAGATGGGCAAGGCGCAGCGCGAGTACTTCCTGCGCGAGCAGCTGAAGGCGATCCAGCGCGAGCTGGGCGAGCTGGACAGCGAGCATGGAGAGCTCGCCGAGCTGCGCGAGCGGATCGAGAAGGCGGGGCTGACGCCAGAGGCGAAGCGCGAGGCCGACCGGGAGCTCGCGCGGCTGGAGCGGATTCCATCGGCGTCACCGGAGTCGTCGGTGATCCGCACTTATCTGGAGCTGATCGTCTCTCTCCCGTGGAACACCTCGACGGGCGGCGAGGTCGACGTCGCCAAGGCGCGCGAGATCCTCGACGCCGACCACTACGACCTCGACAAGGTGAAGCAGCGGATCGTCGAGCACCTCGCGGTGCGCCGGCTGAAGCAGGTGCGGGGGCTGACCGAGCGCGGCCGCGAGCCGATCCTGTGCTTTGTCGGCCCGCCCGGAGTCGGCAAGACTTCACTCGGCCACTCCATCGCGCGCGCTATGGGTCGCAAATTCGCACGAGCTTCCCTTGGTGGCGTTCACGATGAGGCAGAGATTCGCGGCCACCGGCGCACCTATATCGGCGCGATGCCCGGACGCATCCTGCAGGCGATCCGCCGCGCCGAGTCGAACGATCCGGTGTTCATGCTGGACGAGGTCGACAAGATCGGCTCGGACTGGCGAGGCGATCCGTCGTCCGCTTTGCTCGAGGTGCTCGACCCCGAGCAGAACAAGGACTTTCGCGACAACTACCTCGACGTGCCCTTCGACCTGTCGAAGGTCATGTTCATCACGACCGCGAACTCCCTGGAGACGATTCCCGCCGCACTTCGCGACCGGATGGAGGTTCTCCATCTTTCCGGCTACACCGAGGACGAAAAGGTTCAGATCGCGGAACGGTTTCTGGTGCCGAAGCAGCTCGCCGCGCACGGATTGCGGCCGGGCGAGGTCGGGATGGACGAGGAAGCAGTGCGGTTGATCATCCGCCAGTACACGCGCGAAGCCGGCGTGCGCAACCTCGAGCGTGAGATCGCGTCGGTGATGCGGCGAGCGGTGGCGGAGATCGCCGTGGGCAAGCGTCCGCGCAAGGCCGTGGACGTCAAACGGGTGCGGGCCGCGCTGGGCAAGCGCCGGTTTCACGACGACGTGCGCGAGCGGATCGATCGTCCTGGTGTGGCCACGGGCCTCGTCTGGACGCCAACCGGAGGCGAGATCGTGTTCGTGGAGGCGGCGCTGACCCCAGGCAAGGGCGAGCTGCGCCTGACCGGTCAGCTCGGGGACGTCATGAAGGAGTCGGCTTCCGCGGCGCTGTCATATCTGAAGGACCGCGCGGCGGTCCTGGGCATCGACCCTTCGCTGTTCGAGAAGAACGACATCCACGTGCACGTACCCGCGGGCGCGCAGCCGAAGGAAGGCCCGTCTGCGGGGGTGACGGTGCTGACGGCGATGGCATCGATCCTGACCGGCCGGCCGGCGCGCGACGACGTGGCGATGACGGGCGAGATCACTTTGCGCGGCAAGGTGCTGCCGATCGGCGGGGTGAAGGAGAAGGTGTTGGGCGCGCATCGGGCGGGCATCCGTCGGGTGCTGTTGCCCTCTCACAACGAGGCTGATCTCGACGACATCCCTGCTGATCTGCGCAAAGAGATGCAGCTCGTGCTGGTGGAGTCGATCGACCAGGTGCTGCGCGAGGCGTTGACGCCTGCGCGGGCCGGCGCAAAGCCGGTTGTAGCTTTGAAGAAGACGGCGTCCGAGCCCGCAGCGGTGAGCAGGTCGAACGGGGCGAGCAAGGCGGGCGTGCGGCCCGCGGTTCGGACCGCCCGTCGCGTTGTGAAGACGCCTCCGAAACGCCGCTAGGCTCTTAACAGGCGGGGTTTTTCTTCTTGGCTTGATTGCGGATGCTGCTCGGTGCAGTGCCGCTATCTCGAGTCGAGCTCGCCCGATATCTCCGCCGCACGATGAGCGGCGTCGAGTGGGACCTGTGGTCGTGCCTGCGGGCCAAGCAGCTCGAGGGTTTCAGGTTCCGTCGCAAGGCGCTGATCGGGCCTTACATCGTTGATTTCGCGTGTCTGTCGGCGCGCCTGGTGGTCGAGATCGGCGGCGAGATGTTCGATCGGTCACCGCCCAGCGACGCAGCCCGCGCGGCGTGGCTCGAATCTCGAGGCTTTCGCGTCGTGCGTTTCACTCCAGTAGATGTCGCCGAGCGCATGGACCATGTGCTGGCGACCATCAGCAATGCGCTACACGCCCCTCTCATCTTCGGGGAGAGGGGACTTAGCCGCGGTGGGCCCGGGCCAGGATCCTTTCGTGCGCGGCGATTTCGGCGGCATCGTCCAGCGGCGCGAGCTCCGTGATGCCACGCCGCGCCAGCGCGCTCCTGACCAGATGGTCGGCCAGGTGCGGGTTCTTGGGCAGCAGCGAGCCGTGAAGGTAGGTGCCGAGGATGCCTCCCTGGATGCAGCCTTCGGTGTGGTCCTCACCGTTGTTGCCAAAGCCCATGCGCACACGTCCGAGGGGCTTGGCCTTGGGCCCGAGATAAGTGCGGCCGCTATGGTTCTCGAAGCCGACGAGGGTCGCCGGCTGGAGGTCGGGCAGGTTGGCATCCACGATCACGTCGCCGATGAAGCGCCGCTTGCCGGCCTCGGTGCGCACGTCGATGAGGCCGATGCCAGGGAACCGCTCGCCATCGGCGGTCTGGTAGTAGTGGCCGAGCAGCTGATAGCCGCCACACACGGCGAGCACGCTCGCGCCGTCGGCCACCGCGCTCGCGAGTGGAGCCTGCTTGGTCTCGAGGAGGTCGTCGTACACGAGCGCCTGCTCGCGATCCTGGCCGCCCCCGAAGAAGAACACGTCGACCTCGTCCATGCCCTTGGCGGTTCCCCGCCCGAGCTCGATGAGGCGCGCATCGTAGTCGCGCCATTCGGCGCGCTTGAGCAACGTAAGGATGTTGCCCCGATCGCCGTAGATGTTCATGAGGTCGGGGTACAGCCAACCGACGGTGAACGTTTTCCTGGCCACTTGCCTACATCTCCCAGTAGGGCCTGGCCCAACCACGCCGGACGAGCTCGGCCCGGAGATCGAGCATCGCTGTGTAAGTGCAGAGCAGGTGCGCGGTCTCGCCTTCGGGCGTAGCTTGGATCAGGGCGTCGAGGGCTCGCGCGGGATAGGTCTCGGGTGGCGCAGCCTCCACGCCCGCGTATTTGAGCCGGACTGCGAGGTCGTGGGACCGGTTGCCGGCGGGCACCAGCACCTGGGCCCGGCCCCGCAAGCGCTCGAAATCCACATCCCAGATCCAGGAGATGTCTGTGCCATCGGCTCGGCGGTCGTTCAAGCCGATCAAGAAGTTGCGGCCGCCCGCGAGGTCGACCGCGGTGCGGAGGGTCTCGTTGAAACCGGCAGGGTTCTTGGAAAGGACGAGGTTGAGCGTTCGCCCCTTCGCCTCGAGACGCTCCTGCCGGCCGAAGGCCGCGCTGAAGGTGCGGAGGCGGTCGGCGATGAATGCCGGGTCCAGGCCGATCACGTCACCGGCTGCGAAGGCGGCGAGCGCGTTGTAGCAGTTGTACAGGCCGCCCAGCGGCAGCTCGATCCGCACGCCGCTGACGCCCATCGCCAGGCTTTCGAACCCGTTGAGCTCGATGTGTGTCGCGGCCAGGTCTGGCGCGGGTCGGGCGAAATCTCCGTTGGGGCAGCGATAAACGCCGTCGTGGCCGACATAGACGGCGTCGAACAACAGACTCGCGCCGCAGCGCGGGCACGTCCTGGCATCGGCGGCGTGGGGCAGATCGCTCATCGCGACCGAGGGGTCGTCGAGCCCGAACCAGAGCGGCGCCCGCTCGAGGCTCATTCCGATCTCGGCGACGCGGGGATCGTCGCCGTTCAGCACGGCGCGGCTGTCTTCGGGGAGGCGTTTGAGCGCCACCTCGATCCTCTTCGCGATCGCCTCCAGCTCGCCGTACCGGTCGAGCTGGTCGCGAAAGAGATTGAGGACGATCGCGGCGCGCGGCTGGATCTCGTCGACGGCGCGCTCCAGACTGGCTTCGTCGATCTCGAAGACGCCCCAATCAACTTTCAGTTTGCCGTTGGCGCCAGCCCTTTCCAGCGCGGCTGCTGTAGCGCCGAAGATGAGGTTGGCGCCGGCGCGATTGGAGACCACGCTGTAGCCCGCGCCTTCGAGGAGCCAGCTGACGAGGCGCGCGGTCGTGGTCTTTCCATTGGTGCCGGTGATGACGATGGCGCCGTGCTTGAGGTCGCGGGAAAGCTTGCGGAGGACGTCGGGATCGATGGCGCGGGCCACGTCCCCGGGCAGGGTCGTGCCGCCGCCGAGGCGGCTGATCCTGGAGAGCGCACCGGTGGCCTTGCCGGCCCAGACCGCCGCAGTACGACGCATCAGGCCCACGCCCGGACGCTGTGGGTGACCGCCGTCCAGCAATCGAGCGAATCGACTGCTCTCCGCGCCTCGCTCTGCCTTGCGAAGCTTCGGAAGAAGGCCGAGCCGCTGCCGGTCATCTGCCACTCACGACCAAGCCGCTCCGCGAAATCCTTCACGCGATTGTCGGCATGCTCGGCAGCGCGCCGCAGCTCGTTGGGCGGCCCGCCCTTCATCTCGTCCCACGCACCGTAAACGCTTGCGGTCGAGAGTTCGATACCCGGCCAGGCGATCGCGAACCAGGCGAGTTCGGTGGGCAACGGCTTGAGGCGCTCGCCGATCCCCTCTGCCAGCGCGCATCCGCCCGCGAGAAAAAACGGCACGTCGGCCCCGATGGCGCGCGCGATTTCGGCCAGGTTTACGTCCACTCCATGAATGATCTTCACCGCCCTCAAGGCGGTGGCCGCGTCGGAGCTGGCTCCCCCTAAACCCGCGCCCGGCGGGATGCGTTTGTGCAGATGAAAATCCGTGGGCAGCTCGTGACCGACAGCAGCTTCGATCGCCGCGAGGGCCTTGACGACGATGTTGCCGGCGGCCGCGGGGACCGGCAGGCCGTCAGCCACGAAGGAGGTGCGCCTCGAGGACGCGGCCTCGAGAAGGTCGTGGAGCGCGACCGATTGCAGATGCGTCTGGATGTCGTGAAATCCGTCGCTGCGCCGCCCGATGACTTTGAGGTCCAGGTTGAGCTTCGCGCGCGCGGGCAGCGCGATTTTCAACTGCGGCTGGGTCGAAGGTTCGCTCGGTACCTGGCGGCGCGGTCCTGATAGTGCTTTGCGGAAGTGCCCACCCAGCTCTCGGACGATCCGTCCAGTGGCTTACGCACCGTGGCCGGCACGCCCGCCGCCAGGTGGCCGGCAGGCACCGACTTGCCCTCGCCGAGCACCGCTCCAGCCGCCAGCATCGAGCCCGCGCCGAGCCGGCTCCGCTGGAGCATGGTCGCGCCCATTCCCACCACGGCCCCCTCCTCGACGACACAGCCCTCGAGCAGTGCGGCATGGCCGATGGTTGCGTTGCGTCCGATCAGCGTCGGGAGGTCGTGCGCGCAGTGCACGACCACGTTGTCCTGGATGTTGGCGCCGTCGCCGACCTTGATCGCGGCCTCATCGCCACGCAGCACAGCACCGAACCACACGCTCGCGCCGGCACCGACCTCGATGTCACCGATGAGGACTGCAGTCGGCGCGATGTAGGCGTCGGGATGCACTGAAGGGCGCTTCCCGCTGAGCTCGAACTCCACTGGCCTCTATAATCCTAACTTCGTGCTCTTCTCCCACCTGGAATCGAAACGTGGCTAAGCGAACCGCATCGGCCAAGAAGCAGGCGCGCGCGAGCGTGCGCCGGACGCTGCGCAACCGAGCGGTGCGATCCGAGGTCAAGACGAAGATCGTCAAGGCCCGGCGCTCGCTGAGCGGGGGTCCCGTCGCGGAGTCGGACCGTTACGCGATCGCCCTGGAAGCCATACGCGCGCTCGATCGCGCCGCGTCCAAGGGCATCCTCCACCGCAACAACGCGGCGCGCCGGAAAGCCCGCCTCACCCGACAGCTTGTAAAGCTGGGTGGCGTCCCCGCGGCCGCGGCGGCTGCGGGCGCGCGCGGCCAGGCGAAGAAGGTCGCAGCGTCCGCCAAGGGTGGCGCTGCGGTCGCGACCGGCAAGGCCAAGGCTCCCGACAAGAAAGCAGCGGCAAAGAAGCCCAGCTCGAAGTAGCCGGCGCTACATTCGGGCCAGGAGCACATCGAGCCCCAGCTCAGGGTCGATCTGTCCCGACTTCACCTCCCACTCGTAATCGCGGATCGCCCGCAGCGCCGCCTCCAGGCTCCCGGGGTCTGTGTCGCGAGCGGTTTCGAAAGCCTTCTGCAACACGAAGGGGTGCTCGCTCATGTGCGACTTGACGTCGGACAGCGACTCACCCCGATCCTGGCGGGCGCGCACCGCCAGAACGAGCGCGACGTGCCGCGCCATGCGGTAGGCGACCGAGGTCGGCTGCATCCCGCCCCTGGAAAGCCCGCGAGCGATGTTGAGCGCCTCCGGGGTCGGGTGCGGGAGCAGATTGTCGGTGAGCTTGAAGATCTCGTCTTCGCGTCCTCCCGCAAGCAGCTCCGTGACGACCTCGCCCGTCAGCTTCGAGCCAGACGCCTTATACGCGGCGAGCTTGGCGAGCTCGGAATCGATCACCGTGAGGTCGGGCGGCGTCACCCGCACGACCTGGGCCGCGATCGCGGGCGTCAGACCGTGATCGTTCGCTCGCCGGGTGGCCCACTCGCTCAGCGCCCTGCCCTTGAGGTGAACCATCTCCTCGACCGCGCCGCCGGCGGCGGTCACAGCCTTCACGAGCCGGTTGCCCGTGCCCAGCCGGCCGGCGACTGTGATCAGGACCCGGGTGGTGGCCGGGACCTCGGCCAATGCGGGCGCGAGGCCCTCAGTGCGGGCGGCGGGCACCATGGTCGCGGCGACGACCCGATACGGATCGAGGAACGGCGCCTGCAGCACGGAATCCTGGAGGCGCGCCACGGTGAGGCCCTGGCCTTCCAGGCGGTCGAAACCAAAGTCGGAGATCAGCTCCGACCGCCACGCCTGCAGCGTCGTCTTTGCCTTCTCTTCGACAAGGAAGCGCTCCTCGCCGTGGAGCAGAAGAATCGCCGCGCGGTTCTTGGGGTTCGCCATGCTGTGCTCCTGCGATCGTAACCCCGCCCTGCGGGTGTCACATGGGAAGCGTGATGGTGCCCTCCTGGTCCGTGCGTAGTAGGGTCTGAGGAAAGCCGCGCGCGAGCCTCCCGGACGCGAGCGAGGCGACCAGCTGCGCGTTCGAGGTCGCGCGCTCCAGATCCGGCGAAAGGCGACTCCGGCCGCCCGCGGGCACGAGCAGATACGTGCACGAACCGGCGAAGCGAGCGGCCGCGACGGTTTGAGCGTCGAGGTCGAGGTCGCTCAAGTCGCAGAAGCTGCGGCCGGACGGGGCGACCACGCGCAGCCCGAGGTAGGCGGCTCCGACCTGGTCCCCCGGAGCGCCCGGCTCTGGGGCGACCACCTCGAGCCTGAAGCCGGCTGCCTCGAGCAGGTCCCCGGCGCGCGCTCGGACGACGCGCGCGCCACGCGCGACAGCTTCGTACGCTGCGGTCCGCCAAGCCGAGCCCGTGAGGTTGGCGTCCGGGATGAGCACCGTCCCCGCGGAGCGGTTCAGGCCTGCGAAACCTGCGATATGGCCCAGACCCGGTGCGGTGATGGCCACCAGGTCCAATTTCGCTTGCCACGGCGGAAGGATCTGTCCGAGCTCGTCGCTGAGTCGAGCGGGACTCGGCCCGGCGTCAATGAGGACGGCCCCCTGCGCGCTTCGAAACAGGACAGCCTGCCCGTTGCCGACGGCCAGCACGCTGACCTGCGGCGGCGCGTATGCCCACATGCAGAGAGCTGTGCCAGCGATCAGCGCGGGGGCCGCGATCGCCCCGGCCAAGGCGAGGGAGCGGCGGCGCGGACTCATTTGGCCACCACCGATGACGGCGCCCAGGCCGGCGTAGTAGGCGAGGCCCGCCCAGGGCGGGAATCGCACGACCGGGATGGCGGCTGCTGGCAGCCTTGCGAGCAGGTAAGACAGCTGTTCGATGTAGGCGAGGAGGCCGGCAACCGGAAGCGCAGCGATGCGCGCCAGCTCGGGAAATGGCGAGAGCGGGCCCAGCGCGAGGCCGGCGGCGACGATCGCCGGCAGGATCGGCAGCACCAGGGCGTTCGCGAGGGGCGCCACCGGCGAGAGCAGGTGGAAGTCGGTGGCCATCATGGGGAGGGTTCCCACCAGGGCTGCGCACGTGACCGCAAATGGCTCTCTGGGGATTCGGGGAACCCAGTGGAGGCGCCGCTCGATGCAAGGCGTAAGCAGGATGATCGCGGTCGTGCCCGCGAACGAGAGCTGGAAGCCGACGTCCCACGCGAAGTCTGGGCGCCAGGCGAGCATCGCGGCCGCGGTGGTCGCGAGTGACGTCCAAACGTGGGCTGGGCGACCGAGGTTCGCCGCAGCGATGGCCATGCCTCCCATCACGGCGGCGCGAATCGCTGCGGGGGTGGCGCCGCCGGCGAGTGCATAGAGCCCGATGAGACACAGGGCGGGCCAGGTCGCGTGGGCGCGGAGCACAGGCCGCAGCGCCCCCTGAACGATGCGCGCGAAGACGGCGACCTTGAGTCCACTCAGGACCAGCAGGTGGACGAGCCCGGTGGCAATCAGCGCTTGCTGGAGGGTGGGTGGAATTCCCTGGCGGATCCCGAGCACCAGGCCCAGGAGGACGGCCGCATGTGGCGCCGGCAGCGCGGCGACGAGGGCGGCGATGTAGCGAACTCGCAGCCACGACGGCAGCGCCGCAATCCCGGATGCGGGGTTGATCACGTTGATGCCGGTCGTGTCCAGCTCGAGATACGCATGGCGCTGCGCCAGGTACGCGCGGCGATCGAAGGACGGCAGGTCGCGCGGGAGCGCGAGCTTCCCGGTGGCGTTCACTTGATCGCCGAAACCCGCCTCCGCAGGCCCTCGCCACCTCACCATCACATTGCCGACGCCCGTGACCTGCGAGCCGCCGACCAGAATGAGGTCGGGTTCAACGAGGATCTCCGAACCTCCCGCAGCCGCGCGGCTGTCGTCCGCGACACGGCCGGTGATGGTCGCGGTCTGGCCCGCCAGCGCCACGGCGCGGGTCGCGGCGCCGGCGTCCAATGCGGGGAGCTCCGCCCGCCCGACACCGAGGAGCGCCGCCATCAGCGCGAGCGCGAGCACGGCGGGTCGGATCGCGAGCGCGAGGGCCAGGCACGGAATGGCGAGCGCAACAGCGATCGCGCCGAGCCACGATTCCGAGGGCGCGATGACCACCGCGGCCGCGAGCGCGACCGACCATGAAAGCGCGATCACCAGAAGCGGGACGCGCGCGAGCCCGCGCAGATCGCTGCCGCCGCGGGCCTCGTTCACAGCGTCAGGTAGCGGCGCGCGACCACGAAGTCGGCTTCGCTCATTCCGAGGATGTCGACCAGCTCGCGCGTGTTTTGAAATCCGCCGAAGTTCGTGCGGTAGTCGATGACGTTCTGCGCGAACGCGCTGGTGAAGCCGGGGATGACCTCGAGCTCTTCGAGCGTGGCGGTGTTGAGGTTGGCCCGGACGATGACTGTGGTTCCGGCGGAGCCCTTCGCAAATGGGACCTTGATCTGCTCGCCGTCTTTGAGCCGACCGGCCAGGTTGGGAAGGCGTGTGATGTCCGCTTCCACGGAGAGCCCGCCCGCGGAAGCGATGGCGTCGTAGACGCGATCCCCGCGATTCATTCGGTACAAACCGGGATGCTCGACTGCACCCACCACGTGGACCAGGAGGCCGGCCGGCGCGGGGACGTCGAGGTTGCCGGGGGCGGCGGCGGCGGCGCCCACCGAGGTCACCGGGGTGGGGTGCGTGGTCGCGGACGTGTAGAAGTAGGCTGCGGCCACCGCGCCGATTCCGAGCAGCACCGGAAGCCCCAGGGCGAGCAGCGGCTTCCAACCAGGAATCACTCTGATGTGGTTGCGCATGCCGGCGAGGCTAGGGCGCGCGCGTGAAGACGAAAACCCAGCCTGTTAAGGGGCTCGGCAAGCGGCTGGTTCCGGGGGAAGGATTCGAACCTTCGGTCGAGGATCCAAAGTCCTCTGCCTTACCTCTTGGCCACCCCGGAAAGGTGCCTGGTTGCCAATGGGGGCCCAGCGACGAGATGCGGGGTCCTGGCGGGCCCTAAAGAGTATGCGGAACGCTCTTACCATCAGGGTCGTGACCTCAAGCGGGCCCGGGACGTTGGGTCTTCAAATGCGAGCTCTGCTGCTTTTGCTCCTGCTGGTGGCGACCGCGGCCTGCGGCGCCTATCGATTTCCGAGCGAGAGCCCGTCCGCGAGCGGCATGGTGAGCGGCCACGTATTGGCGGCTCCTTGCGCGCCCATCCAGCCGGTGAACCAGCCCAAGTGCACCGGGCGGCCGGTGGCCGGTTTGGAGATCGATTTCAACGGCAACGGCGCCACCGTGGTCACCCACACCGATCCGAACGGCGCCTATTCAGTGGAGCTCGCCACCGGGACGTGGAAGGTGAGCCTCAAGAGCTACCTGCGGATCATCAGCGGCCCGTCCTCAGTGACCGTCCAGGCGGGTGCCAATGTGGTGGCGGACTATCTCGTCGACTCGGGGATGCGCGTTCCGGTCGCTTCCGATCAGTAAGGAACCATCCCAAACCCCCACCCACCCAAGGGGGGGCGAAGCGTAGGGCGGGGCCGGTGATGGCCGCAACCCAGCCTGTTAAGGCTGCCTCAGGGGACCAGGTTGATCAGCTTGTCCGGAACGTAAATGACCTTGGACGGGCGGCCGCCGTTGAGAGCCGCCCGGACCTTCTCGCTCGCCAGCGCCAGGGCGAGCGCATGCTCCTCCGACAACCCCGTCGCCGCCGTCAGCCGGTCCCTCACCTTCCCGGCCACCTGAACCACCAGCGTTACCTGCGGCTCGATGGCGGCCGCCGCGTCGTACTCCGGCCATGCCGCATCGGCGACCAGCCCCGTACCCCCCACTCGCGCCCAGAGCTCCTCGCCGGCATGCGGGGCCATCGGGTTCATCAACAAGACGAGCGTCCGGATGGCGAACCGCCAGTGTTCATCGCGCGCGCCGCCCCCCTGGAGGTGTTTCTGGAGCGCATTGGCGAACTCCATCAAGGCGGCCACAGCGGTGTTGAAGTGAAATCCGTCGTAGTCCTCTGTGACCTTCTTGATGGTCTGATGCACGCGCCGGCGCAGTACAGCCGCGGACGCATCGGAGCCCGTAACTTGAAACGACTCCGGTGCCTCCACCAGGCGCCATACGTGCTGGAGAAAGCGAACCGGTCCCGCAATCGCCGCATCAGACCACTCCGCGTCCTCGTCGGGCGGCCCGATGAACAGCTCGTAAATGCGCGCCGCGTCGGCGCCATCTCTTGCCACCAGATCGTCGGGCGCGACACCATTGCCCTTCGACTTCGACATCACCATGCCACCCCGCTTGATCATCCCCTGCGTGAAGAGCCTGGTGAACGGCTCGGTCGCCTCGAGGCGGCCCGCGTCGTGCAGGAACTTTTGAAAGAAGCGCGAGTAGAGCAAATGCAGGATGGCGTGCTCGATTCCACCGGTGTACTGATCGACCGCCATCCAATGGTTGGCCAGCTCGGGGTCGAATGGCTGCGTTTCGTCGTGCGCCGACGTGTAGCGCAGGAAGTACCACGACGAGTCGATGAACGTGTCCATGGTGTCCGTTTCGCGTCGCGCATCGCGGCCGCATTTCGGACACTTGGTGCGCCAGAAATCAGGGTTGTCCGCGAGAGGCTTGTACTCGCGCGGCAATAGCACCGGCAGCTCCTCGCGCGGAACCGCCACGATTCCGTCCACCTCGCAATGCACGACCGGGATCGGGCAGCCCCAATAGCGCTGCCGGGAGATCAGCCAGTCGCGGATCCGATACTTCACCGATCGCTTGCCGATGCCCTTCTGCTCTATGTAGTCCGCGACGCGTTCGAATCCCGTTTTGCTGTCGAGGCCGTCGAACTGGCCGCTGTTGACCATGACTCCAGGCTCGATATGAGCGCTGTCGACGTCGCGCGAGGCGTCCGCGCCCGGTGGCACGATCACCCGGCGGATGGGCAGGTCGAACTGACGCGCGAAATCGAAGTCGCGCTGGTCGTGCGCGGGAACGGCCATGATCGCGCCGGTGCCGTACGTGATCAGCACGTAATCGGCAACCCAGATCGGCACCTTCTCGCCGTTGAGGGGATTGATCGCATACGCACCGGTGGCAGCGCCAAGCCGCCTGACCTCGCTCGACATACGATCGATCTCGCGCTCCTTGCGCGCCGCCTCGACCACCTCGTGGACCGCCAGCCGCTGCTTGGGCACGGTCAACTTCTCCACCAGCGGATGCTCCGGCGCCAGCACCATGAACGTGACTCCAAACAGGGTGTCCGGCCGCGTCGTGTAGATGCGCATCGACTCGCCAGGGTGCCCATCGATCGGAAACTCGACCTCCACGCCCTGGCTGCGCCCGATCCAGTTGGCCTGCATGACGCGCACCTTCTCGGGCCAGTCTTCGAGCAGGGCGAGGTCGTCGAGAAGCCGGTCGGCGTACGTAGTGATGCGCAGGAACCACTGCTCCAGGTCGCGCTTCTCGACCTCCACATCGGGATGCCGCCAGCACCTGCCGTTGATGACCTGCTCGTTGGCAAGCACGGTCTTGTCGACCGGGCACCAGTTGACGGGGGACATCATCCGGTGAGCCATTCCCCGCTCGAGGAACAGCAGGAACAGGTCCTGGGTCCAGCGGTAGTAGGACGGATCGCAGGTGGTGACCTCGCGATCCCAGTCGTACAGGACGCCCATGATGCCGAGCTGGCGCTTGGCGATCGCGATGTTGCCCCGCGTCCAGTCCTCCGGATGCACGCCACCGCCGCGCTGGATGGCGTCGTTTTCCGCCGGCAAGCCGAACGCGTCCCAGCCCATCGGGTTGAGGACCTCGAACCCCTGCATGCGCTTGAAGCGGGACAGGAGGTCGCCGATGACGTAGTTGCGCATGTGACCCATGTGCAGCGGCCCCGACGGGTACGGAAACATCACGAGGTTGTAGAACTTCGGCTTCGACGAGGCGTCGTTGGCCTTCATCACCCCGCGCTCGACCCAGACCTTCTGCCACCTGGGCTCGATCTCCTGGGGGACGTAGCGACTACGCGGGGTGCTGCTCATGTGAATCACCAATTCTATTTTTTCTTTGCCGGCGTCCGATCAGGGGGCCCAGCTCGTGGCCGACGATGGCGCCAAGCACGAGCGCGGCGCCGGCCGCCTGAAGCGCGTTCAGCCGCTGGCCCGCCAGCACGATCGCCGAGGCCAACGCCCACGCAGGCTCCGTGGCGAGGATGAGCGCGGTGCGGCTCGCGTCGAGGTGCGCCTGCGCCCAGGTCTGGATGTAGAAAGCCACCGCGGACGCGAACACGCCGGTGATCACGATGGCGAACCACACCTGCCCTGATGGGAAATGGGTCAGCGACGGGGTGCCGCCGATGCTGAACAGCACCGCGCAGGTCACCATCTGCACCATCGCCAGCGGGGCGGCGCGCAAGCCGGGAGACCATTGGCTCAGGAGCACGATGTGCAGCGCGTAGAGGACGGCACAAACCAGGACCAGGAGGTCGCCCAGCCCGATTCCGGCCCCGCCGCCCGCCAGCATGAGGGTTCCGGTGAGCGCGAGGACGACCGCGATCGCCGTCCGTCGATGCACCGAAACCCCGAAGAGCCGGTCGATCAGGGGCGTGAACACGACGAACAGGCCGGTGATGAGCCCTGCGTTGCCTGGGCTGGTCATCGTCTGGCCGACCGTCTGGAAAAGGTAGCCGGCTGCGAGCACGGTGCCGGCGACGACTCCCACCCATAGCTCACGCCGCGAAGGCAGCCTGTGCACGACGATGACCATCACCAGCGCGGCGAGCAGGAACCTGAGCTCGAGGAAAGGCAGGACCGGGTAGTGTGTGATCGCGTCCAGGACCAGGACGAATGTCCAACCCCAGACCGCGGTCACCAACAATAGAAAGAAGACGTAGATCAATGGAGCGACTGTGGGCGCCGTGGCGCATGGAGTACATCACCGGCGAGCAGCGGCCGGGATGCCTGTTTTGCCGCGTGATCGAAAACCCCGACGACCCTGATGCCGAGTTGGTGGTGTGGCGAGCGCAGGGCGCGATCGTGATGCTGAACAAGTTCCCTTACAACCCCGGCCACGTGATGGTGGCGCCGGCCGCGCACCAGGGAGAGATAGAGAACCTCGACGACGCCCAGACCGCCGACTTCATGCGCGCCTTGAAGCGAACGATCGTCGTGCTCCGTGGCAGCCTCAATCCGCAGGGGTTCAACATCGGCGCCAACACCGGCCGCGCCGCCGGCGCTGGGATTCCAGACCACGTGCACTTTCACGTGGTGCCGCGGTGGAACGGCGACACCAACTTCATGCCCGTTTTGGCCGAGGTCAAAGTGGTCAACGAGCACCTGCTCCAGACCGCGGTGAAGCTGCAGAAGGCTTTTTCAGCCAGCTGACGCGGCCGTCGACGATGGTCGTCACCACGCGGCCGCCGTCGACCACCGTGAAGTCGCACAGCATCCCCTGATGCAAGGCGCCGAGGTCGCGCTCCATTCCAACCGCATGGGCCGCGCCTGACGTGTACGCGCGCAGCGCCGACGCGCGCGAGACGGCGAGGTCGGGGTGCCATTTCGCGCGGCGACGCCACGCGGTCGCCGCATCGATGCCGAGCAGCGGGTCGGCGGTTTCGACCGGAGCATCTGAACCGAACGCCAGCCGCGCGCCCGCTCGCTCCAGAGCACCCCACGCATATGCGTGCGCGCTCACGGTGGGCCAGTACGTATCGGCGAGCTCGCGGTCGGCGACGGCGTGGATCGGCTGCATCGAAGCGATCGCACCTACACGGGCGAACCGCTTGATGTCCCTGGGATCGACGCACTGCGCGTGCTCGATGCGCGGCCTCCAGTAACGCCACGCGTTTCGGTGCGGGGCCAGCGCGTCGAGGGCCCTGCGGACCGCGCCGTCCCCGATCGCGTGCAGGCACACGTTCAGCTCGGCTCGCGCGCACCGCTCGACCATGTCGAGCAGGTCTTCCTCCGCGAGTCGCACTGTGCCCGAACCGTCGAGCATCTCCGCGGTCCGGCTGCCCAATGAGCCGTCAAGGAAAGCCTTGACGCCCCAGATCCGCAGCCACGGGTCGCCCCATCCCGAGCGAACGCCGATCCGCTCGGCGTGGTGGAGGTCGGCGAGCGGAAGGTTGTAGGTGATTCTCAGGGGCAGCTTGTTTCGAGAGTGGAGGCGTTGGAATGAGCCGAAGCCTGCGGCGCTGTCCATTGAATGCACGGATGTCAGGCCCAGGCGGGCGAGTGCCGCCAGCGCACGGGCCATCGCGGCATCGAGGTCGCCGTCGGTCGGGCACGGCACGATGGCGGCGACGAGCTGCATCGCGGTTTCGCGGAGGATCCCCCAGGGCTCACCCTGCTCGTCGCGGTCGATGACGCCGCCGGGCGGGTCTTCCCTGGTCCGGTCGATGCCCGCCTGCTTCAGGGCCGCCGAGGAGACCCAGGCCGAGTGGCCGTCCTTGCGGCGCAGGTAGGCAGACCGGCCGCCGACGGCCTTGTCGAGGTCGTGGCGTGAGGGGAATGCAGGGTCTGACCATGCGTCGTTGTACCAACCCGAACCGACCACCCAGCCGTCTTTCGGCAGCCGCGCGGCCCATTGCTTTACGCGCGCGAGGGCATCTTCGAGGCTGCGTGCGCCGGTCAGGTCGAGCATCAGGTGGCGTTCGGCGAGCCCCTCCAGGTGGATGTGCGCATCGATCAATCCAGGCCATGCGGTTCCGCGTAGCCGGACCACCTCGGCGCCGCGACCCGCCGCCTCGCGTGCCCGCACGCCGACTCCGATGATCCTTCCATCGAGGCCTGCGGCGACCTCCGGCTTGCAGCCCGCGAACAGAACGGCCCCCTTCATCAGAGGCCGTACGTCTTGGCGATGATCTCCTTCATGATCTCGTCCGAGCCGGCGCCGATGCGACCCAGACGCGCGTTGCGCCATGCCCGCTCGACGGGAAACTCGTGCATGTACCCATGCCCGCCGAGGATCTGGATCGCGTCGTCTGCGACCTCGACCGCGACCTGAGTGGCGAGCAGCTTGGCCTGGGAGATCTCCCGCACCGGGTACTCGCCTTTGTCCCACTGCGCGGCGGTCTGGTAGACGAACGCCTGGACGGCGGCGATCTTGGTGCCCATGTCGACGAGGCGGTGCTTGATGACCTGGAACTCGGAGATGGCGTGGCCGAAGGCGTGCCGGTTTTGGGCGTAGTTCATCGTGTACTCGAAAGTCCGGGCCGCCCCCGCGATGGCTCCGGCGGCGGCGATCATCCGCTCGCCCTGGAGCTCCCACATCAGGTTCTTGAAACCGTCGCCCTCCTCGCCGATGAGGTTGCCGACCGGGACCCGGCAGTCTTCGAACAGGAGCTCCGCCGTGTCCGACGAATGCATCCCGAGCTTCTTGAGCGTGCGCGTGACCTGGAATCCAGGCGTGCCCTTCTCGATGACGAACAGGTTGTAGCCCTTGTGGCCCCGCTCGCGGTCGGTCTTGGTGACGACGAGGGCCCAGTGGCAGCGGGCGCCGCTGGTGATGAAGATCTTCCGGCCGCTGACGACGAAGTGATCGCCGTCGCGCCTTGCGGTGGTTGTGATGCCGGCCACATCTGAACCGGCGTCGGGCTCGGTGATCGCGAGGGCCGCGATGTGCTCACCGCGGATGGCCGGGACCAGCCATTTGCGCTTTTGCTCGTCGGTCCCGAACTTGAAAACCGGTGGCGTCGCCATCTCGGTCTGGACGTCGATAGCCATGCCGAGCCCGCCCAGGCCGGCCCGCGCCATCTCCTCGGAGAGGACGACGGCCGAGAAGTAGTCACCGCCCTGCCCGCCGTATTCGGGCGGGTAGCGCAGGCCCAGGAAGCCGAGCTCTCCGAAGCGTTTGAAGATGGAGTCTGGAAATGTCTTCTCCTCCCACTCCTCGAGGTGGGGCTGGACCTCGGTGACAAGGAACTTCCGAATGTGCAGCCGGAGCTCCTCGTGGGCGTCGGTGAAGTACATCGGGATGGAGTGTAGGCCGGAACGTGCTTAGGGCTGCTTACGGTATGATTCGCCGCCTGGATCCCCTTCGGGAACTGACGCACGCCTTGGAGGCAGTTTGGGCTCGGTAATCAAGAAGCGGCGCAAGAAGATGCGCAAGCACAAGCACAAGAAGATGCTCAAGAAGACACGATGGGCTCGACGCGCCCACGCGTAAGATGAGGCGCTAGATGGGCTGGGTCGTACTTGCGATTGTCCTCCTCCTGGTCCTTTGGCTTGTCTTCACGTACAACGGGCTGATTTCGGCCCGCAACCGGACCCAGGAAGCCTGGTCGGAGATCGACGTCGAGCTCAAGCGGCGCCACGACCTCATCCCCAACCTGATGAACACCGTTTCGGGCTATATGGGACACGAGCGCGGCACCCTCGAGGCCGTGACCAACGCCCGGGCCAACGCCGTCGCGGCGGGCGCCACCGGCGACCCGGCCAAGATCGGCGCCGCCGAGAACATGCTGAGCCAGAGCCTGCGCAGCCTCTTCGCGGTATCCGAGAACTACCCGGACCTGAAGGCGATCAGCGCCTTCACCAATCTGCAGGAGACGCTGACCGCGACCGAGGACAAGATCGAGTTTTCGCGGCGGTTCTACAACGGCAACGTGAGGGACTACAACATCAAGCTGCAGACCCTCCCCACGTCGCTCATCGCCGGGGCGCTCGGGTTCAAGGCGTTCGGCTTCTTCCAGGCCGACGAGGCTGACCGGGCGGTGCCGCAGGTGAACTTCGGCAACACCCCGTCGGCCGGCGGCCCACCGGGGCCGGGTTCGCTCCCTCCGGCGGCCGGCTCGGGTCCGCCCCCGATGGGATCGTCAGGGCCTCCGCCCCAGAGCTAGCCACCGGCTGACTTCGCCCAGTCGGAGTCAAACCGCGAGCTGTACGCCGAAACGGCGTGCGAGTCCTGAGTTGCGATGTCGAGCTCGTGGTTGACGCCCAACCCGGACAGCGTCCAGTTGGCTGAGCCCAGGATCAGCTCCCCGTCGAAGAGGCCGATCTTCGCGTGCAGCAGGGCACCTTTCGGGACTGGATACCAGCGCACCGCCACGCCGCTCGACGAAAGCAGGTCATAGGCATGACGGTTGTACGGCTGGTTGGGGTCGAGAAGGACTCTGACCAGTGCGCCGCGGCGGTGGGCGGCCGCAAGACCGGCCATGACCTCCGGATCGGTGAAGGTGTAGACCTCCGCCAATACGCGCACCCGCGCGCGGCCTAGAGCGCCCTCGAGCATCGCCCTGATCTCGCCGCCGGGCGCGGTCTGCGCTATCTCCGACGGCGCCGGCGCGAGCGGCGCCGGATGGCCCCCGGCCAGCTCCCAGTCCTGGGCGAAGATGCGCGTCAGGCGTGCGATCTCCGCTTGCACGTGCGTCTCGAGCACGTAATCGTGGTTGCGGCTGCTGTGCGCGCCCCAGTTCATCCCGCCGACCACCGCCTCGCCGTCCGCAATCAGAAGCTTCACATGGTCGATCTGATGGCGGACGTCATCGACGGGGTAGACGCGCTCGGGCACGTGCAGCTTGTCGAGCAGTACGACTGACCGGCGGCTTGCGTTCACAGTCGGATCTGTGATTACCTGCACCGCCACCCCTCGAGAATGGGCCGCGCCAAGGGCGGCTACGAGATCTCGCCGGCCCAATTCGTACATCTCCACCATCACCCGTGTGTGTGCTGATTCGATGAGGCTCGCGACCAGCTGGAAGATGGCAGCGTCCTGCCACAGAGCCACGGGCTCAGGGCGCCCCGACCCCGAAGTCGGGAGCGCCCCGGCCAAGCCCGGCGCATGTGTGACCTGAGCTGCGTTCGCGACCGGCGCCGCGGCAGGGGGGACCGAGCACGCCGTCAGGCAAACCGTCAGCAGCAGGAACGCAAATCGCGCCATGGCGAGGCGAACGGTATCGAGGTGAGCAAGAGACGCCAACCCAGCCTGTTAAGGCGGGTCAGATCAGAGCAGATCCACCCGCATGCCCGCCCTCGCGCCGAGCACCCTGTCCGCGCGCGCCTCGCGGATGCCAACCTCGAGGTACCCCATGCTGCCGACATACACGAACGGCTCGTTCGGCCGGGCTTCCGCATAGGTCTTGGCAGACGCGGTGATGTAGTGGTTGTGGATGCGCATCGGCCGGACCGGCGGCTTGAGGTTGGTCACGAGGTTGCCGAACCCGTCGGTCCACAACACCCGAGGGCCCACGTCGTCAAGCATCGTCGGCGGCGCTGTCGGGTGGCCGAGCGACTCGAGCGGCACGCCCGACGCCAGCGCGGCGGCCGCGGGGGCGAACACGTCCCGCCCCTCGAAGGTGGGCGCGCCCCCCGGCACGGACGGTAGCTCGACCGCCTGCTGCATGCCCACTTCATCGATGACGATCCCGAACAACCCGTTGTCGGGACCTACGTAAAAGCGCCCGCCCGCGCGAATCACGAGGCGCCGCCGCGAGCTGCCGACGCCCGGATCCACCACCGCCATATGCACCGACCCGGCGCCGAAATGTCGCGTGCCTGCGAAGAGCATGAACGCGCCGGCGAAGACATCGAATCGGGGGACCTCGTGACTGACGTCGACCAGCGTCGCGTGCGGGCAACCCGCGAGCACCACTGCCTTCATGGCCGCGACGAGCGGCGATCCGGTGCCGAAATCGGAGGTGAAAGTGACCAGTGGCGGCCCGGCCTGCATGCCGTGGCTACCAGTAGCGTGTCTCCTTCCAGGGGTCTGCTTCATCGTGGTATCCGCGCTGCTCCCAGAAACCGAGCCGGTTGCGATCCATGAACTCTAGCCCGCGCAACCACTTTGCCGACTTCCAGAAGTACTTCGAGGGCACGAAAAGACGCAGTGGCCATCCGTGGTCGGGCGTCAGGTCCTGTCCATTCCACGCGTAGCACAAGAGATTCTGCTCGGCGTCGAGAACCTCGAGTGGGACCGAGGTCGTGTACCCGTACTCGCAGTGAGCCATCACGTACTTGGCTTCGGGCTTGGGCTTGACGCGCTTGAGGATCTCGCGAATCGGAACGCCGGTCCAGGTGTCGCCCAGGCGGCTCCACCCGGTGACGCAATGGATGTCTGCGACTACGTCTTTGGAGGGGAGGGCGCGAACCTCTTTGTAATCCAGAGTTACAGGGTTTTCGACCGCGCCGAACACCTTGAAATCCCACGTCGCGATGTCGGTCTTCGGCACCGGTCCGAAATGCAAAAGCGGCCAGCGGTCGGGCGCCGTGAGGGTCTGGCCGGGCGGGATGCGGGCCGGGTCGACGCCTTCCGGCACGCGCTTGCCCTTGAACAGGAACGACATCTGGCGAGTGTAGGAATCTCCTCGCGGCGGACGGTTGTTCCCGATTCGGATGCCGAATGAGGCGAGGCTATACTGGCGTTTCCCCTCGATTCCGCGAGCACGTGGGTCCGTAGCTCAATTGGGAGAGCGCTTGAATCGCACTCAAGAGGTAAGGGGTTCGAATCCCCTCGGATCCACCATTTCGACATATTCGGCCGCGACCCGCTTCGGCACGACCATCCGCCACGCATCCAGCACCAGTTCGCGCATCTCTCTTTCGTCGATCGCGTCGAGGCGGACGAGCACCCAGTGATAACGGAGGTCGCCTCGACTGGGCAGCATGAATTTGTGCGGATCCCCACCCACCAACCAGTCCCGCTGTTCCTTTGGGAACCCGAAGCCCATCACGGTCTCGTCCCGAGAAAAGGCCACGTAGACGATGCGACCGACCCGGAACTTCACCCGGCCCGCCACGAGCCCCTCGGTCGTACGGGGCAGCGTCATTACAAACCGCCGCACGTCCGCGACCGTCACCACCCGGCCAGATTAGGACCCCACTGCAGCTCTGTCTCCCCTACGATTCCCTGAACTCGGCAAACGGCCACGGGAGGGGGTCACATGGTTGGTGGTTCTCAACAGGTGGGATCGGCGCCTGGGCTCCAGAAGGATGCGATCGGCCTCACACAGGTCCTCTTCCAGTCCATCACCCACATGGCCCCCGCGGCAGCGGTGGCCTTCTCCATCATCTTTGCCGTCACGTATGCCGGTGGCGCCACACCGCTCGCAGTGCTCCTGGCGCTGGTGGCCTGCCTCCTCGTCGCGATCAGCATCGGGCAGCTGGCGCGCCACCTGCCCTCCGCGGGCGGCCTGTACACGTACAGCGCGCGCGGCTTGCACCCGACGGCCGGGTTCTTCGTCGCCTGGGGTTTCATGCTCGCCGAGCCGATCGTCTCGCCGCTCCTCTACCTCATCTTCGGGAACGTGATCGCGGTATTCCTGACCAACCACTTCAACACGCCCACCTGGCTTTGGGCGCCGTTCGCAGCGGCCGCCGGCCTTGGGGTCTGGTTCCTCGTCTATCGGGGCGTGCGCATCTCGACCGAGGCGGGTGTCGTGCTCGGCGCATTCGAGATCGTCGTCTTCCTGGCCCTGGCGATCACCCTCATCATCCTCGCCGGTTCCAACAACACGCTCAGCGTGTTCAATCCCAACACCGGCAACGCCCACGGACTGGGCTCGGTGTTCGCCGGCATGGTGTACACGGTGCTCGCGTTCATCGGCTTCGAGGCCTCCGTACCGCTCGCCGAGGAGACCAGGGACCCGCGACGCACTCTGCCAAGGGCGGTGATCCTCTCTTGCGTACTGATCGGCGTGTTCTATTTGATCTGCTACTACGGAGCCATGGTCTACTTCGGCCCTAACGTCGCAGCCGATCCCAAGAACGGGTTCTTCTTCTTCAACAACGGCGATCCGTGGGATGGGCTCGCGTCCAAGGTCTGGGGACCGTTCGCAATCCTCGTGCTGCTCGCCATCATCAACAGCGCCTTCGCCAACTCCAACGCCGGCGCCAATGCGGCGACCAGGGTCGGCTTTGCGCTAGGCAGGGTGGGCATCCTCCCGCGCATGCTGGCCCAGGTTCACCCTCGCTACAAGACCCCATACATCGCAGTGCACGCGCAGGGCGCGCTCGGAATCGCGGTGGCCCTGATTCTCGGATTCGCCCTGGGCGGGCCGCTCAACGCCTTCGCCCTGCTGGGAACAGTCGCGACGCTCGTCATCGTGTGTATCTACATCCTCACCAACCTGAGCAACCTCGTCTTCTACATGCGCGAGCATCGCGATGAGCTCAACCCGATCCTCAACGTCGCAGTCCCGATCCTGGGCACATTGATCTTCATCCCGGTCCTGCTGGCCGCGTTCGGAATCGACTTCGGCGGCCTCGGGATCGCCGGGCTGACGGCTCCGGCCAACGCTGCACCGTGGATCGTCGTGGCCTGGCTCGTGCTCGGCGTCGGGCTCTACATCTACCTGTCCGTGCGGGCGCCCGGGCGGATCCAGGAGACCGCCAAGACGTTCATCGAAGGCTGACCGATCGCCGGATAGCGCCGCTCAGCTAAGCCTGAAAGGCGGATATTCATCGGTCACCAGCGCGAACGCGTAGCCGTTGACTCGATTGCCCCAGCGAAACACGCCGACGACGAAGTCAAACAAACCCCGTGGATACGTGCCCGTGAAGAGGATTGCAAACCAGGCCAAGATCACAGCAGCCAGGGCGCCTATGACCAGGAACAGGAGCACGAAATAGTGCGGAATGGCGAGGAACCACTTGACGATGGGCAGCCAGCGATTCAGCTGCTGAGCGTCCGGATAGGGGAAATCGAGGTGTACGGCCTGCTCCTCATCGGTTGATGGATAGCGATCATCGAGCAAGGCGAGGTAGGCCGAGACGCGGTTCGAGAAGCGAAGGAGATTGAGGTTCCAGTCAAACCACCAGCGCGGATACTTTTGACGAAACACGATCATCAGGACCAGCGGTACGAACACCAGCCCGCCTCCGATGGTCATGTCCGTCATCGCCTTGTTATTGGCATCCAGCGTCTGGGTCCCCAGCGCGCCCAGCACGATGAGAATCGGGATCGCAGCGAAGATGCGGAAAGCGGTCGAGACACGATCCAGGGGTCGGGCTGGATAGTCGACGTCGAACGTCACCGGATAGTTGGCTGCCATTCGTGTTCACCTCTCTGAATCAATCGATGTCTCATTCTGCGTGCAGGACCTCGACCACGTTAGTGCGCGCCGCCCATCGGCCTGGAATGGCAGCCGCGGCGATGGCCACGGCCACGCCAACGATCGGGATGGCGATCAACTCCCAGGTCGCGAAGACGTCATAGAACGAGGGTGGCGTGGTGTTGCCGCCCAGGTTGCTGAGCTGGTCGAAAAGCACCCTGTACACCGCGACGCCTGCCGGCACCGCGATCAGACCGCCCACCAGCGCCAGGAATCCTCCTGACGTGGCGACCATCGCGATCATCTGTCGCGGGCTCATCCCGAGCGTTTTGAGGGTGGCGGTGTCGCGCAAGCGCTCGCGGGTGTTCAACAAAACGGTGTTGAAGACGCCCGCAACCGCGATCAGCGCGATGAGGCCGGCGATGGCCAACAGGACAACTGCGATCACGCTGAGGAACGCGGTGTTGCCGCTGCTGGCGACCTGGACGTCGAGCAGGTCCGGCTGCGCCGCCGCCAGCCGCCGCACGTAGGCATCGACGTTCGAATCGGGCTTGAGCGTGACCATGTAGCTGGACGGAGACAGGTCCGGGACAGACGCCGCGAGGGTCGCCCAGTCGAGCATCATGATGTGGCCGCCCGGGCCGGCGGTGAAGTCGTAAACCACGCCCACGATTCGCAGCTTCAAGGCCGAACCATTGACCGTCCCGGTAAAGCTGTCGCCCACCTTGAGATGCGCATCCTGGAGGAAGCCCCCGTTCGTGACCACCTCACCCGGGCCGCTGAACCATCGGCCCGAGGTCAGCAGGAAGCCGAGCGCCGCCGAGTCCCCGCGGAAGGTCAGGGTGTTGACCGGATCGGCGATCCCGTGAGCCGTGATGTTTGCGGAGGCCTGGGCGACGACCCGCCTGGTCTCCGGCTGCGAAGCGATCAGCTGGGTGGCAGCTGCGTCGGCCAGCGCCGGGCTCTTCGCGACGACGACATCCACCTTTCCGATGTGTCCTTCATAGGAGTAGATCTCGTTGAAGGTTCGGGTTTCTCCCAACGCAACCACAACCGTGGCGACGCCAAGAACCACGGCCAGCAGGGTCAAGAGCGCCCGCACCGGCCGCGCCGCCGAGTCGCCGAGACCGAGAACCATGGGCCGCGGCAGCCTGGCCATCGAAGCCACGCGGCGCAGCCAACGGCCACTCTGACCCCGCGGGGCCGAAGCGTTGGCGATCACGATCGCGGGTTTGAGTCGGCCCGCCCGAAACGCCGGAATCATCGCTGCGACTGTCACGATGAGCAGCGCGCCCGCAAGCGCAAGCAAGCCCAGGACGGGCGAATAGGTCGGCTGGTAGGCAAGACCCAGCGCCTGCGAGTTGCTTGCCAGCAGCGGCTGGCTGAGAACCATGGCCCCCGGAATGCCGACGAGGCAGGCGGCCGCGGTCGGAACCAGGATCTGGAGCACGAAGACACCGATCACTTGCGTCGGGGTGAAGCCGACGGCTTTCATGATCCCGATCTCGCGATATGCGGAGATCACGATCCCCGTCACGAGGTTGGCCACGATCGCCGCCGTCGCCGCGAGCGCAAAGACGCTGAAGGCGACGAGCACCCCGGTGAGGATCTCGGTGGAGATGTGGAAGACCGTGCGGGCAAAGATGTAGCTGATCGAGCCCGTGATGCTGTCCGGCGGAAGGGAGGCGCGAAGGGTGGTCAGGTGGGCCTGCACCTGCGCGCTGGTCGGGTCGCTGGCGAACCGGTAGTCCATCTGGTAGAAGGACGCGCCCTTTGTCGTCAGTGAGGCGAAGGCCGATTCGATGACCCACGCATGCTGCTGGCCGCCGACGTCCGCGCGGAGCTCGTCGATATCGACGACCAGGCCCACCACGGTGAGGCTGGGCGCTTCCGGAACGCTGAGAACTCTGAGCCGGTCACCAATGGACACGTGGTTGAGGTCGGCGAATGATCGGGTGAGCGCAATCTCGTTTCCGTTGGACGGCCAGCGGCCGCCCGTGATGCGCAGCTGCCCAACATCGCCCCCGGGGTTGTCACGAGCGATCGTGGTCACCGTGTACTTGTGGCCACCCGACTGAAACTGCATATCGGTCGCGCGATATGGACCTGCGAACGCCGAGGCACCGATCGCGGCCGGCGTCCCCGCGAGCGCGCCCGGATCCACCCTCCCGTCGAAATCAACCACCAGGTGGGCGCCCTTCTGCGCCTCGAATGCGGTCTGGTAAGGGTCACTCGTCTGCGCGATGAGCGTCAGCGCGATCGTGCCCGTGCCGACCGCGAGCAGCGTGGTGACGAAGACGACCGCGACCTGCAGCCGGCGCCGGCGAATGTCACGCAGAGCTTTGACCAGGACGGCGGTCATCGCGAGACCTCCTCGCCCCGGACGCGGATCACCTCAGAGGCAGCCCGCTCCGGGCTCTCGAGGCGCGCGTCGTCGACGATCTTTCCGTCCATCACGCTGATCACACGCGCTGCGTGCCGCGTCGCCAGCTTGGCGTCATGGGTGACGAGCAGAATCGTCTGCCCGGTGCGGTGGAGCTGACCCAGCAGCTCCATCACTTGATCGCCCGTGTGCGTGTCGAGCGCACCCGTGGGCTCGTCGGCAAGCAGCAGCGTCGGATTGTTGATCAACGCTCGCGCGATCGCTACCCGCTGCTGCTGGCCACCGCTCAGTCGTGCCGGATACCGGTCCGCTACTTCTTTGATGTTGAGCTGCGCGAGCAGCTCGCGCGCACGCCCAGGCACAACATTGCCCTTGAGCTGCGCTGGGATGAGGATGTTCTCGAGCGCGGTCAGGTTCGGCAGCAAATAGAAGAACTGGAAGACGAAGCCGATGTGGTCGCGCCGAAACCTGGCCAGCCCCGCCTCGCCGAGCTTGCTGAGATCTGTGCCACCCACCGTGACCGTGCCCGAGCTCGGCCTGTCCAACCCGGCGACCAGGTTGAGCATGGTGGACTTGCCGCTGCCCGAGGGGCCCATGATCGCGGTGAACTCGCCCTTCTCCACGGCGACCGAGACGCCGTTGAGGGCGCCGGTGATTCCGCCCTGGTACACCTTGGTGACTTCGGTGAGCCGGACCAGCTCGCTCATTCCGTTGCCCGCTCCGCCCCGAAACGTTCTGAAGAAAGTTCGTCTATCCATTTGAGGTCTGCCTCCGTGTGCAGTAATGCGCCGCGCACAAGCCGCGCCAGGTCGATGCGGCCGTCACGGCGAGCCCGTTCTTCCAGCCGGTTGAGATCCCGCAAGCGCTGTAGGTAAGAGCGCTTCTGGCGAGCGAGGATTCCATCCAGGTCGCCGTTCGCGATGCGGGTCGCGAGTAGGAGTTTCACGTAGATGTCCTCGTGGAGCTGCTGCGGCCCGGAGTCAGGCTGGGCCAGCCACTGTTTGAGCGCCTTCTGGCCCTCGGGCGAAAGCTCGTAGAGCAGCTTTCCGCGGTCGCCGCGGGGACCAGCGGGCCGCACGAGCCCGTCTCGCTCGAGGCGCTGAAGCGTCGTGTAGATCTGGCCGATATTGACTTCCCAGGTCCCACCCAGCATCGCCTCAAAACGGTTTTTCACCTCATAGCCGTGGAGCGACTCCTCCGCCAGGAGCCCCATCACGCCGTACTTAAGCGACAACGCGCTCTCTTACATACACAGTATGCATGCGTAGTATGCATAGCCGGTTCGACCTGTCAAGCCCCATATCTGCCGGACCATCGAAAATCCCTCAAATGCCCTGGCGACGGGAGTCAGGTCCGGCTGAGGTACCCGTCGTGCCACAGCTCGAAGACGAAAAGCGTCCAGAGCTGCTTGCGGTTGTCGCGCCGGCCGGACAGGTGGTCGCCGACCAGTGACGCCACCGCCGCTGGATCAAAGAAGCCTTTGCGCGCGACGCGCTCAGGCGACAGAACCGAAAGCATCTGCTCCTTGAGCGGGCCGCGGAACCAGTTGGCGACCGGGATCCCGAACCCCTTCTTCGGCCGGTTGAGGACGCTGTCCGGCAGCAGCCCGCGCAGCGCACGCTTGAAAAGGAACTTCGAGCGAAGGCCGCGCAGCTTCATGTCCAGCGGAAGGCGTGTCGCGTACTCGACGAAGTCGTTGTTGAGAAGAGGGACGCGGCCCTCCAGCGAGGCCATCATGCTGGCGCGGTCCAGCTTGACCAGGATGTCGTTCTCGAGGTACAGCCGCATGTCCATAAGCAGGACCTGGTTGAGGGGGTCGCGCGCCCCCGCGCCGTCGTGGTCAGCAGGGGGCATGTGCGCGCTCGAGACGTGATCGCGCATCTCCGCCGACAGCAGCGCCGTCCTCTCTTCGGCCGCGAACGATCCCATCCAGCGCTGGTGCCGCTCCGGCAACGGGTGCGAAGCGCTGCTGACAAACCGCTTGGCGCGGAAGTCGAAGCTCAGGTTGTTGCGCGAAACCGGCAGCCGGCGCACGACGGGCTCGATAAGGCCACGGCGGAGCAGCCGCGGAGCGCGGTTGTAGTAGGCGGCAAGCCGATGCGCCTGCACGGTGGGATAGCCCGCGAACAGCTCATCGCCTCCGTCGCCGCCGAGCGCGACCTTCACGTGGCCTCGAGTGAAGGCCGACAGCAGGTACGTCGGGATGATGGAGGCGTCGCCGAGCGGCTCGTCGAGCAGGGCCGGCAGCTTGGGGATGAGGTCGAGCAGCATCGAGGGCTCGAGGGTCAGCTCGTGATGGTCTGTGCCCAGATGCGCCGCCACCTGGCGCGCATAACGCGACTCGTCGAACGACCGCTCGGCAAATCCGACCGAGAAGCTCTTCACGTCGCCGCCCAGCTGGGACATCATTGCGGTCACGGCGCTGGAGTCGATCCCGCCTGAAAGGAAAACGCCGAGCGGGACGTCACTGATCAGCTCCTTGCGCACCGACTCGCGCAGCACTTCGCGCAGCTCCTCACAACGCTCTTCGAGGCGAGGCCTGCGCGGCGCAGCCTCCTCCTCACCCAGCGTCGGCGACCAGTACCGGTGAAGCCGGTGGATCCCGCTGCCCAGCCACCACTCGAGCGTGTGGGCGGGTGGGAGCTTGCCGATGCCGCGCACGATGCTGCGGGGAGAGGGCACGAACTCGAGAGCGAGGTACTCGTCCAGCGCGACGGGGTCGAGGTCCCTGCGCAGGACGGGGTCGCAAAGCAGCGCCTTGAGCTCGGAGGCGAACACCAGCCGGCGGTCGTCGACCGCGTAATGCAGCGGCTTGATGCCCATTCGATCGCGCGCCAGCAGCACCCGCCCGCGGCGGAGGTCGAGCACCGCGAAAGCGAACATCCCGTTCAAGCGCTCGACGAGCCGCTCTCCCCACTCCTCGTAACCGTGAACGAGCACCTCGGTGTCGGACTGGGTGGTGAATGAATGGCCGGCCGCCACCAGCACCTTGCGCAGCTCGAGATGGTTGTAGATCTCGCCGTTCTGCACGACCCAGATCGTCGAGTCCTCGTTGTGGATGGGCTGGTGGCCGCCCTCGACGTCGATGATCGAGAGGCGGCGCACGCCGAAGGTCACGCCGTCGCGGTGAACGCTCCCGTCCTCATCGGGGCCCCGGTGCACCATCGCGGCGCACATGCGCCCCACCAGCTCGCGGCCCTCGTCCGGCTCGCCGCCGGCGACACCGCAGATCCCACACATCTATTTGCTACGAGTTCGGACCGACGGCCTCCCATTCGTCGCTGTCTGCTTGCGCGGCGATTGGGCTTCGATCACCTCGCGCACGACGTACACGGACTTGCCCTGCGACTCGTGATACGTGCGGATGGAGAGCTCGGCCAGCAAGCCCATGAGGATGAACTGCACCCCCACGATCGCCAGGAAGACCGCCAGCAGCAGGAGTGGGTTGTTGTGCGCGTACGGATACGGCGGGAGGAGCTTCTGAATGATGACTATGGCCGCGAAGATCAGCGAGACCGCCCAGAGGCCGAAAGCAGCGAACCCAAAGAAGTAGATGGGCTTGGTCGAGTAGCTGCCCAGGAGCTTCACCGTGATCAGGTCGAGGAGCACCCTTGAGGTGCGCGAAAGCGAGTACTTCGAGTGTCCGAACACCCTCTGCCGATGGTTGACCGGCAGCTCGGTGATGCGAGCGCCCACCCACGATGCGTACACCGGGATGAAGCGATGCATCTCGCCGTAAAGCTTCACGTCCTGGAGCACCTCGCGGCGATAAGCCTTGAGCGTGCACCCGAAATCGTGCAGGGGAACGCCCGTGACGCGGGCGATGATCCAGTTTGCAATTTTCGAGGGCACCACTCGCGAAGCGTCGTCCCTGCGGTCCTTGCGCCAGCCGCTGACCACGTCATACCCCGCTTTTATCTGATCGAGCAGCCGTGGGATGTCCTGCGGGTCGTTCTGCATGTCGCCGTCCATGAGGACGACGATCTCCCCGCGGCTGTTGTCGATTCCGGCCTGCACAGCGGCGGTTTGGCCGAAGTTGCGTCTGAAGCAGACCACGCGCACATGGGGGTCCTGGAGCGCGAGCTTGGCCATCTTTTCGGTGCCCCCGTCTCGGCTGCCGTCGTCGACGTACACGATCTCGTACGACATATCGAGTTCCCCGAGAACTCCGCTCAGCTCATCGTGGAGAGGCTCGATGCTCTCGGATTCGTTGTAGACCAGCACCACCACTGACAGTCGAGGATCCGCCATTTTTCCAATCATGGCGGACTCGGCGAGAAGGTGGCGACGCAGATCGTGTTGAAGCAGTCGTAGTGGCGGAGGGTATATCCGGACGGCGGGACCGGCAGCTTATGGCCGGCGTCGTCCACCCAGTAGATGGTGCCTCCCTGCTGGATCGTGCTCGCTGGGAACTCCGGCGTCAGCGCATTGGGCGGAAACGCGGCAGTGCCCCAGAACCAGGCGATGTGGTGCGCAACCACCTGGGTGTGGGCGCGCTCGTCCGCATCACCGTAGTAAAGAAGGAGGAGATAGTCGCCGGCGGACGCCCAGATGAAGTCGTTCTCGTGAAGGCGCGGCTCGAGATACGCCGTCAGGGCGGGCGTGTCGGGGTGCGTGACCGCGACCGAGAACGCGGCGGTCGGCGCCACGAGCGCGATCGCCAAAAGAGCTCGCAAGAACAGTCGATTCAATCCCGCGATCCCAACCGCCAGCAGCACGAAGAGAGGCCCCCACAGAACTCCGGCGTACCGCGCCTCGAGCAGAGGGTGCCAGGCGCTGGCGGCAGCGAGGAAAGCCAGCGGCACGCCGCCGCACAGGGCGACGAATCCGGCGGCGCTGTCAAGGCGTTTGCGAGCCCGGAGCAGAAGGAACGCGCACACCAATCCCGCCACCACCGCCAGCAGCTGGACGGCCTGAATCGCGAGCTTGCCCTCCGTACCTGGTTCGATGGCGGGCCCGGATAGGAACTGGGCGAGCGTGCCGCTCACGTTGATCACGGTCAAGGGAGCCACCCAGAAAGGGGTCTCTACATGGCGGAACTGGGGCGCCGCGTACACCAGCCAGGGGACCAACGCGGCCAATGCAAACCCAGCGACCGCGGCTGCCGTGGCCGTCGTGCGCCACGACGAGCGGAGCGCCAGCCGAAGCGCGATGAGCTGCGCGGGAATTGCAAGAATCACGAAGTACTGGGTGTAGAGCCCAAGCAAGATGGCCACCCCGTAGACAGCCCAGCGCAGCGGCGTGCCGCGCTCGGCCGCGCGCCATAACGCCAGCGTCGAGACCGCCACCAGGGTCGTCGCCATCGCGTACATCCGCGCGTCGCGACCGCTCATCACGAGGGCCGGCACCAGGGCGAATATCGCTGCGGCCCACAACCCGCCGCGGTCGCCGGCGCAGCGCCGTCCAAGGGCGGCCCCAACCGGGACGATCAGCGTGCCCGCGATCGCGGATGTCAGACGGAGCGCGGTCGGCGTCTGCCCAAGGAAGAAGAGCGAGGCGTGCGTGAGGAGGTAGCTGAGCGGCGGCGCGGAGTCGTTGTGAATCGCATCGAGCATTCCCGCGATGCCGCGCTGCTCGATCACGGCGGTGAAGGCTTCATCACGCCAGATCGGTTCGTGGTTCAGCCACAGGATGCGCACGGCCAGGCCGACCGCGGTCAGCGCCACGACGCCACGCGCATAGGGGCTCCGGCCCACAGCGATATCCACGTCCGCCCTATTCTCCTGGGATTCTGAGGCGGCCTTGATTTCGCACTCTCGTCTTCCCGCCAGGTTGTTGCTTGCCGCCGCGATGCTTGCGGTCCTTGCCTGCGCCGCGGCGGTCAGACTGTTGCCGCTGCTCCAGGGGCAGCCAGGCGGCCTGTATCCCGATGAGGCCTCCGAAGGGATCGCTGCGCTTCGCATCCTGGCTGATCCGGCCTACCACCCGGTGTTCATCGACGAGAACGGGGGGCGCGAAGCCCTCTTCGCATATCTCGTCGCGGGCACATTCCACTTCTTCACGGGGCCTACGGTCATCGGCATCCGCTTGACCTCGACCCTGGTCGGTCTCGTGGGGATCGCGGCCGCGTGGCCGCTGCTCCGGCGGTACGGCGTGGTGGCGGCGCTCGCCGGAATCGTCTGGATGGCAGGATCGCCCTGGCTCATCGCAACTTCGGTCCTCGGGCTGCGCAACGGCCTGACCGTGCCATTCGCCGGGCTCGCGGCGGCCGCACTGCTGGCCTGGTCGGATCATCCTGGCCGGCGCCTTGCGTTTCTCGCCGGGTTCGCGGCGGGAGCCGGGTTGTGGACATACCAGCCTCTGAAGCTGACGCCCCTGCTGGTCGGCGCGTGGCTGCTGTGGCTGAGACGCGTCGACCGTCCGCTCTTCGACCAGCTGTGGGCGGGCCGGCTCTGGTTCGTGTTCGGGTACGTGGTGGCCGCCGCGCCCTACCTGTGGACCATGGTCACCGACCCGCTCAACTATTTCGGGCGTATCGCCGGTGTCTCGGCCCTCAGTCCTGGAATGCCCCGCACCACCCTGCTGACACACAGCCTCCAGACGCTGGGCATGTTCTTCGTCGCCGGCGATCCCAACCCGCGGCATGACATCTCCGGCCTTCCGGTGCTGCTGTGGCCGCTGCCGCTGCTCGCCGCTCTAGGCCTGTGGCGGGTGTTCCGCGAACGCCGGGACCGAGCGTCAGGCTTGGTCCTGATCGGGCTGGTCGTGTATCTGCTGCCACCCCTGTACGCGGTCGAGGGTGGCGCGCCACACCTGCAGAGGAGCCTCGCCCTGGCCCCGTACGTCGCCGCGCTGATCGGCGTCGGCGTCGTCGAAGCGGTGCGGCTTGCGCGCCGGGCGGGAGGCGGCTATGCGGCGGTCGCCGCCACCGCCTGCGCCGTCGCGCTCCTGCTCACCGGCGTCTACGGCGGCCTGGCATTCGCCTTCCGGCCCCTGTCAGAGCGATACGCGGCGTTCGACTTCCACTCGGTGGCGCTGGCGGCGGCCGGCGCCCAGCCCAACACGGCGGTGATCGTCAACGCATACGACGCGCAGTCCGTGCGCTTCCTCGACGGGCCCGCGGTCCCGATCCTCGCGCCGGGCTCACAAGCCCCGCCCGGCTTCCGCCTGGCCGCCCTGAACCTGAACGACCTGCCGCCCGGCGCTCGCGCATCGGCCACCGTGTACGCGCGAGATCCCAACGGCGAGCCGGCGGTCTGGGTCGTGCCGCCCTAGACGACGCTCCCGGCCGGCCGCCGGATTGGGCCGCGGGGCGCTCCTCGTACTCTTAATGGTCCACATGGCGACCGCCACCTCGGCCTCATCCGTCCGCGAGCGTCTCGATCGGCTGTTCAAGCAGCGGATCGTGATCTTCGACGGGTCGACCGGGGTCCTGCTCCAGAAGCAGGGCCTGACCGAAGAAGACTGGCGGGGCGAGCGGTTCCGCGACCACCCCAAGCTGCTCAAGAACAACGTCGACATCCTCAACCTCTCACGACCAGACGTGGTCAGCCGAATCCACCGCGAATACCTCGAGGCAGGCGCGGACCTCATCACGACGAACACGTTCACCGCGACGCCTGTCTCGCAAGCGGACTATGGGCTCGAGGACCTGACGTACGAGATCAACGTCGCGGGCGCGCGGCTGGCGCGGTCGGCCGTCGACGCCTACGAGAACAGGTTCGTGGCCGGCTCGCTGGGCCCCACCAACGTCACCCTCTCGCTCTCGCCCAATGTCGACGATCCGTCCTTTCGAGCTGTGACGTTCGACCAGCTTCGTGACGGCTACGCCGTGGCCGCGCGCGGCCTGCGCGACGGCGGCGTCGACTTCCTCCTGATCGAGACGATTTTCGACACCCTCAACGCCAAGGCCGCTATCGCGGCCGTCAAAGAGGTGGCGCCGGAGCTGCCGCTCTTCATCTCGGTCACGATCGTCGACCGGAGCGGGCGCAACCTCTCCGGCCAGACCGTCGAAGCCTGGTGGAACTCGATCGAGCACGCCGACCCCTTCGCCGCGGGCATCAACTGCTCGCTGGGCGCGACCGAGATGCGCCCCTATATCGAGGCGCTGTCTCGAGTGGCGCCGGTTTACGTCACGTGCTACCCGAACGCGGGCCTGCCCAACTCGTTCGGCGGTTTCGACGAGGACCCGCCGATCACGAGCCGGCTCCTGCGCGAGTTCGCCACCAGTGGCTTCCTCAACGCCGCCGGCGGGTGCTGCGGCACCACGCCCGATCACATCCGCCAGATCCGCAAGGCGGTGGCCGGCATCCCGCCCCGCCATGTCCCCAAGCGCGTCGGGAAGGCGAAGTTCAGCGGCCTGGAGCCATTCGAGATCGGACCTGACACCAGGTTCGTCGTCATCGGCGAGCGGACCAACGTCACGGGCTCGATCAGGTTCCGCCGATTGATCGAGTCGGGCGACTTCACGGGCGCCGTGCAGGTGGCGCTGGACCAGGTGCGCGGTGGCGCGAACGTGCTCGACGTGAACATGGACGCCGACCTCCTCGATTCCGAGGCCGCGATGACCCGCTTCCTCAACCTCATCGCCACCGAGCCCGAGATCGCGCGCATCCCGATCATGGTCGACAGCTCGAAGTGGACCGTCCTCGAGGCTGGCCTCAAGTGCCTGCAGGGCAAAGGCGTGTGCAACTCGATCAGCCTCAAGGAAGGCGAGGAGGCCTTCCTCGAAAAGGCCAGGCTGGTCCGCGAGTATGGCGCCGGGGTGGTCGTGATGGCCTTCGACGAAAAGGGTCAGGCGGACACGCTCGAGCGCAAGGTCAGCATCTGCCAGAGGGCATACAAGCTGCTCACCGAGCAAGCCGGCTACCACCCTGAAGACATCATCTTCGACCCCAACATCCTCGCCATCGCGACGGGGATCGAGGAGCACTCGGGTTACGCGAAGGCGTTCATCAAAGCCACGACCGAGATCAAGAAGAAATGCCCGGGGGTGCGCATCTCGGGCGGCGTTTCCAACCTGTCGTTCTCCTTCCGCGGCAACGACCGGGTGCGCGAGGCCATGCACTCCGCATTTCTGTATCACGCGATCCAGGCGGGCCTCGACATGGGCATCGTCAACGCCGGCCAGCTGGTCGTTTATGAGGACATCCCGAAGGACCTGCTCGAACTGGTCGAAGACGTCATCTTCGATCGGCGGCCTGATGCCACCGAGCGCCTGGTGGAATTCGCCAAGAACGTGTCGGGAGGCGGCACGAAACGGGAGATCGACCTTACCTGGCGCGAGGGCCCCGTCGAAGAGCGGCTCGCATACGCGGTGCTGCACGGCGAGGTCGGGTTCATCGAGGCCGACACCGAGGAGGCGCGGCAGAAATATGCCAAGCCGCTGATGGTCATCGAGGGGCCGTTGATGGACGGCATGAAGGTCGTCGGCGACCTGTTTGGGGCGGGCAAGATGTTCCTGCCGCAGGTGGTGAAGAGCGCGCGGGCGATGAAGCGGGCGGTCGCTTACCTGCAGCCGTTCATGGAGGCGGAAAAGGAGGCCTCCGGGAGCCGGCAGGTTCGAGGTCGGCTGGTGCTCGCCACCGTCAAGGGCGACGTCCATGACATCGGCAAGAACATCGTCGGCGTCGTGCTGGGCTGCAACAACTACGAGGTCCACGACCTCGGCGTCATGGTGCCCGCGGAAAAGATTCTGGACACGGCCATCGAGCTGGGCGCCGACGCGGTCGGGTTGTCCGGCCTCATCACGCCGTCGCTCGACGAGATGGTCACCGTCGCCAAGGAGATGACGCGGAGGCAGTTCACGATCCCGCTGCTCATCGGGGGCGCCACGACCTCCAAGCAGCACACGGCCGTACGGATCGCGCCCGCATACAGCGGCGCCACCGTGCACGTGCTTGACGCGTCGCGTGTGATCGGTGTCGTCTCGGACCTCTTCGACGACGAGCGCAGGTTGACGTTCGACCGCGACAACCGCGCCCTGCAGGAGAAGCTGCGCGCCCAGCACACGACGTCGAAGCGGCCACAGCGGACGCTGGCCGAAGTTCGTGCCAAACGCGCGCGCCCCGATTTCAGCGACCTGCCCGTGCCTCCGTTCACCGGCACGCGGGTGATCGAGCCCAAGCTCTCGGAGCTGCGCGAGTACATCGACTGGACCTTCTTCTTCCACGCTTGGGAGCTCAAGGGCAAGTTCCCCGCGATCCTCGAGAGCCCGGCGTACGGTGCGGCGGCTCGCGAGCTGTTCAGCCACGCCGAGGAGCTGCTCGACGAGATCCAGACGAAGCAGTGGCTGCGCGCGAAGGGTGTCTATGGATTCTGGCCGGCATTCGCTGAGGGCGATGACATCGTTCTGGCGGACGGTGTTCGCTTCCCGATGCTCCGGCAGCAGGTCGACCACGGAGACGACAAGCCTTATTACTCGCTGTCCGATTTCGTGGCCCCCGAGGGCGACCACATCGGCGCGTTCGCGGTCACGGCCGGCCTCGGCGTCGATGAGCTGGCGGCGCGATACACAGCCGAGCACGACGACTACCACGCGATCATGGTCAAGGCGCTGGCCGACCGCCTGGCTGAGGCATTCGCGGAGTACCTCCACGAGGTGGTGCGGCGCTCGTGGTACGAAAAAGGCCCGAAACACTCGCGCGAGGAGCTGATCGGCGAGAAATACCGTGGGATCCGCCCCGCGTTCGGGTATCCCGCCTGCCCCGACCACACCGAGAAGCGCACCCTGTTCGACCTGCTCGACGCACCGAAGATCGGGATGGAGCTGACCGAGTCGTTCGCGATGACGCCGACCGCCGCCGTCGCGGGCCTGTACTTCGCCCACCCCGACTCTCGGTACTTCATGGTCGGCAAGGTCGGCCGCGACCAGGTCGCCGACTACGCCCGCCGCAAAGGCATGCCGATCGGCGAAGCCGAGCGATGGCTCCGGCCGATCCTCGGCTACGAAGAAGAGTCATAGCCCGCCTCGTCGTGGACGTCGACCTCGACAGCATCTCCGGTCCCATCCCTCGCCGGCCGCCCGAACTTCACGGTCGGCGGGATCGCGAGCATGCGACCGTCATCCGATCGGACCAGCTGCCACTTGCCTTCGTGGACCATCCAGTGATGCCGATGGCAGAGCAGGATCAAGTTGTCGAGATCGGTGGTACCACCGTGAACCCAGTGGACGACGTGATGCGCCGCGCTCCAGGAGGCCGGCCGGTCGCAGCCCGGCCAGCGGCAAGATCCATCCCGGGCATTGAGCGCACGGCGCGCCGGTCCTGACACCACCCGCTTGGCGCGTCCGACGTCGATCACGCTCGAGTCCGAGCCAAGCAGGACACGCGTCACATTGCAGTCGCAGGCCAGACGCTCGACGATCTTGGCCGAGATCGGCAGCGAGAACTCCATGTCCGCCGCCGCCGCGCCGGCCAGGCCGAGCAGCGTCTCGACGGAGGTCGTGACCTGGAGGCTCGCCCGCTGCGGGCCGCCTGACGCCAGCTCGACCAGCGCGTCCGCAAGCCGCTGCTCGCGCTCACGGCGGTCGTGGTCGCCTGACCTGTGAGCGAGCGGCTCGAGCGCCGCTCGCAGCGCGGCGCCGCCAAAGGCGTCCAGCACGCCGCTCAACACCATCGAGCCGTCAATCCACGTGCTGAGCGACAGTCGCCGCTCGTGGACCTGGTCAGCCTCTTCGGCCGCGTATCCGTCGGCGTCCGCAGCATGCCGGGCGTGGCGACAGAAGAAATGGAACTTGCCGGGCGAGTTCTCACGCGCGAACTCGATCAGCGGCCGCTCATCGAAGCGGTCCTTGAGCGTCTCTGCCGTCCTGGCCATCACCGTCACGTGCGCCAGGCCGATTTCTCCTTGGCCGACAGCCTCGACACTCCTCGGCATGCGATTCATGGTCTTGCCCACCGCGACCCGGTCGGCCGCGGCGCCGCTCGTCATGTGGCAGTTGAAGCGGATCCAGTCGATGGCGCTGACGAAGCCCAACTCGTCGTACTCGTCCGTGGCCACGAAGCGGGCCGCGTCCTCGGCGAAGGAAAGCTCCATCAGGTCGATGGCCTTGCGCTTGCGGATCATCCGCTCGCGCAGCTCCTCGCCCGAGACTTCCAACTGGACTGCCGTCTGGTCCATAAGGCGAGATTACGAACATTCGTTCGAACCGACAACCCAGCCTGTTAAGGCCCGGAACGGACGAGCGCCGGGCGCCCAAAACGGGATTAGCGCTGGGCCGCCCGGATCGCCTCCCACACTCGCATCGGATGCATCGGCATGTCGATGTGCCGGACACCGAGGTGCGCCAAAGCGTCGATGACCGCGTTCTGCACCGCCGGCGTCGAGCCGGTGGTGCCGGACTCGCCGATTCCTTTCGCCCCCAACGGGTTCAAAGGCGTCGGCGTCTCCATGTGCAGGGTTTCGATCCAGGGCAGGTCGCCGATCCCGGGGATCGCATAGTCGATCAGGCTCGTGGTCAACGGGTTGCCGTCCGCGTCGTACACGAACTCCTCATACAGAGCCTGCGACGCCCCTTGCGCGACGCCCCCATGCACCTGGCCTTCCACCAACATGAGATTGAGGATGGTCCCGCAATCGTCCACCGCCACGTGCCGCACCAACCGCGCGTCGCCCGTCTCCACGTCGACCTCAGCCACCGCGACATGACATCCAAAGGAATAGGACTGGTCGTCCTGGGTGAAATCGTGCTCGGCCACCAAGGCAACCTCGGAGGACGCGAGGTCCGCCCAGCTCAATGCCGAGCCGGGCACGCCGCTGACCCCGAAGCGCCCGTCATCGAAGCGAACGATGTCCTCGGCGCCGGCTTCCAGGCGCCGCGCGGCCTCCTCGCGAGCAAGCTCAACCAGCGCCACGCACGCACCCCGAATCGCGCTCCCGCCCAGCTGGAGCGAGCGTGATCCGAAAGTCCCGCGACCGGTGCCCACCTTAGCCGTATCCGACTGCACGACGCGGACCAGTTCGATTGGCACGCCCAGGAAAGCTGCGGCCAGCTGCGCGTAGGCCGTTTCATGGCCCTGGCCGGTAGAGGTCGTGCCCGTGCTGACGACGATCGTGCCATCAAGCTCCACACGCGCCGACGCGGACTCGGAGGGTGGCGGGACCGCGGTCATCTCCACGTAAGCCCCGATGCCGATCCCGAGCTGCAGACGATCACCAATATCACGCCGGGCCTTCTGCTCCCGCCGCAGCTCGTCATAGCCTGCCGCCTCGAGCGCCATCTCCAGCGCGCGCCGATAGTCGCCCGAGTCGTAGGTGACCTCGGTGGCGGTCGTGTGCGGGAACGGGCCCGTGATCATGTTGCGGCGCCTCAGCTCCGCAGGATCCATGCCCAGCTCGGCCGCGAGCATGTCCATCGCGCGCTCGATCAACGACGCCGCTTCGGGTCGACCGGCGCCGCGGTAGGCCGACATCACGGTGGTGTTGGTGATGGCGACGCGTGTGCTGAACCTGATCTTGGGGATGTCGTACACGCCTGAGCTCATCTGCCCGGTGGTAAAGGAAAGGATCGCCCCCAAACCGGGATAAGCGCCGGCGTCGCCGATCACGGCCACCTGCAGGCCGACCAGCTTGCCTTCCCGTGTCGCGCCCAAAGCCACGTCCTGGATCTGCCCGCGGCCGTGGGTCATCGCGACCATGTTCTCGCTGCGAAACTCGAACCACCGCACGGGCCGATCTAGCTTCAGGGCCAGTGCACCCAGCACGCTCTGCTCCGGGTAGGTCATCAGCTTCGCGCCGAAGCCGCCGCCGACGTCCGGCGCAATCACCCGCACCTTGGACTCGGGCAGCCCGACTGCCGACGCGACATCCATGCGCACGCTGAACGGCACCTGGGTCGAAACCCACATTCGGATTCCACCCTCCCCGTCGGGCTCGGCCAGCACGGCGTTGGCCTCGATCGGAACCCCCGCCAGCCGCTGATTGAGAAAGCGTCCCCGGACGATCACCTCGGCGCCGGACAGAGCACCCTCATCGCCGAGCTCGCCCGCGAAGGCGAGGTTGTCGCCTCGATCGGGGTGGATCACGGTCGCGCCCGGAGCCAGGGCCGCCTCCGGGTCGACGACCACGGGGAGCGGTTGGTAATCGACGAGAACCGACGCCGCGGCGTCGACGGCTTGCGCGCGAGTTTCCGCCACCACCACCGCGATGGCATCGCCCACAAAACGAGCGGGTTCGGACGCCCGGAGCGCGCCGAGTGCATCCACGGGCTCGAGGCCGAGGTCATCCGCGCGAAACACTCCAAGCACGCCTGGCATTCGAACGGCCGTCGCGACGTCGAAGTTGGTGATCCGGGCGTGGGCGAACGTCGAGCGGACGAAGACGGCGTGCAAGCCCCCGTCGCGGCGCACGTCGTCGGTGTATAGCCCCGCGCCAGTGACCAGACGCGGGTCCTCGCGCCGGCGGACTGCGCCCCCCAGCGCGGCACGCATCACCACTAGAGCTCCTCTAGGTTCTCCACGATCGCCTCTTGCGTGGTGCGGGCGATCACGACCACCGCCTCCTCATCCGAGTGGGCGTTGGACTCGATGTGATGGACGAAGGGTGGGATGTAGATGTAATCGCCGGGCTTCGTGCGCAGTCGCACCTCATGCCCGTCCTCCGAATAGACGAACTCGGGGCTGCCCGCTACGACGTAGATGCCGGTTTCGCTCTTGCCGTGGTGATGCGGCCCAGAGGCAACGCCCGGCGCGACTCGCGTCTCGCCCATCCAGATGGCTCGGCTGCCGACCGTGTCGCCGGACAGCGCCGCCGTGCGGGACATTCCAGGCGTCTGCGCCGTGGCAGGCGTGCACGCCTCGGCCGGCACGTGATGGAGCTTGTCGCCCGTACCTCTCGTCATCCGGCCGAATGGTAGCTTGGCCGGTACATGCTTGACGGTGCCGGGCGCTGGGGGATCCTGCCCGCCTATCACGGCTGGCAGGGTGACCTGGTCGAGACCCTTCCCGCGACCACCGACGCCATCCTCGCCGCCATGGGCGCCGCGCAAGACAGGCCGCCGCGCATCCGGCGTCTCAAGCTCCAGGACGACCCTTGCGCGGCAGCGCCGGACCGCGCCTGGGGCTGGGCGATCCAGCTCTATGCGCTTCGGTCGCGCGACAGCTGGGGCATCGGGGACCTGGCCGATCTCCGGCGGTTCGGTCGGTGGTCGCGCCGGCGCGGTGCGTCCGTGATCCTGCTCAACCCGCTGGGAGCACAAACGCCGACCCTGCCGTACGAACCATCGCCCTACTACGCATCGTCGCGCCGCTTTCGAAACACCCTCTACCTGCGCGTCGAGGAGATCGAAGGAGCAGACCGATGCGCGGCGGAGCTTCAGCCGCTACGCGCCGCCGCGGTCGAGCTGAACCAAAAGCGCCTGATCGACTACGACCAGGTCTTCCAGCTGAAGTCGCAAGCGCTCGAGCGCATTTTTCAAGCCGTGCCCGAGCCGCAAGGGCTCGAGGCATGGGTCCGCCGGCAGGGCCGGGCCCTGCACGACTTCGCGACCTTCAATGCGCTGGCCGAGGTGCATGGGCCCGCATGGCGAAGCTGGCCTGCTTACCTAATGCATCCGCGCAACGACGGGATCGAGCCCAGCCGCCGTAGGCTCGCGGACCGCATCAAGTTTCACGAATGGCAGCAGTTCCATGTCGATCGCCAGCTCGCGCGCGCAGCGCGTGAGATCGGGCTCATCACCGACGTGCCGGTCGGCTTCGCATCGGACGGGTTCGATGCCTGGCGATGGCAGGACCTGCTCGCGCCGGAGATGCGCGTGGGCGCGCCCCCGGACGAGTTTTTTCGCGACGGCCAGGACTGGGGGCTGCCGGCGTTCAACCCCTGGCTGCTGAGCGGCGCGCGCTGGGAACCGTTCGTGGATGCGATCCGCGGCGCCGCCGTTCATGCGGCTGGCGTCCGGCTCGACCACGTCATGGGTCTTTTCCGGCTGTTCTGGATTCCAGACGGCAAAGTTGCCGCCGACGGAGCCTACGTGCGCTACCCCGCCGCGGCCTTGCTGTCGCTCCTCGCCAACGAGAGCAGACGGGCCCGCGCATTCGTGGTCGGCGAAGACCTCGGCCTGGTGCCGCCGACTGTGCGTGAGCACCTGCGCCGGCGAGGATCGCTGTCCTATCGCCTCCTGTGGTTCGAAGGTTCAGAGCCTGCGCGCTGGCCGCGCGACGCGATCGCCGCGGTCGGGACCCATGATCTGCCCACGGTGGCGGGCATCTGGACGCTGCGCGAGCCCGAGCATCGGCTCCACCACCTGCGCGAGAGGCTGGTGGGCATCACCGGCCTACCTGACGCAACCGCGCCGATCGACGTTGCGGTCGCGGTTTACACGGCGCTTGCCCGCGGACGCCCGCGAATCGTTCTCGCTTCGCTCGAGGATGCGCTCGGTGTGATCGAGCGCCCCAACGTCCCAGGCACGACCACCGAATTTCCGAACTGGCGGCTCGCGCTGCCCAGCCCTCTAGAAGAAATCGAACGTGCGGACGGCGTGAACCGAATCGCCGACGCGATGAGGGCCACGGGCCGGTCGGCTAACCTCTCGCAGGCATGAGCGCCCGCTTTGTCGCCACCGTCGGTAACGGCAGGCTCCTCGCAAGGATCGGCGCGGACGGCAGCCTGATCGGCCTATGTGCTCCTCATCTCGACCACGAGCTGCTCGAGAAGCCTGTCCATTCGGTGCTCGAGCTAGGCGCGGGGCGAAGGCGCCGGATCGGCGGCCGTGGCTGGAAGCATCGCCGCGAGTACGTGCGCGGCACCAACGTGCTGCGCGTGCTGTCGCGCCACTCGACCGGCATCAAGGTCGAGCGGCGCCTCGCCGCCGTGGGCGAGAGCTTGCAGCTGGCCTTCCGATGCGACGGCGAATGCACCGTGGGCTGGGAGCGCGAGCTGGGTGAAGTCCTGCCCGCAGCGGGCATTCGCTTCGACGGCGCGTGGCCTGACGGGTTCGATCCGCCGCCGCTGGGCGGGGCCACGCGGGCGTCGGTGGTGGCCCGCGTCCCCGACCTCGCGGATCGTGCCGCGATTGCAGATCTCTACGCGCGCAGCGTCCTGGTTATCGCCCAGCACCACGACCGCTCCGGCGGGTTTGCGGGCGATGGCAGGGAGGACGTCCTGCTGGCTCATGCCCTCGATGCTTGTGGCGAGCGGGGCGCCGCCCGGGCCTTCTTCGAATGGGCCGCCGAGCAGGGTCGCAGCGTGGAGCCGCCGTCATCGCCCACGACTGGTACGGGCGCCGCCCTCTGGTCGGCGTGGCAGGACGCGGTCGCCGGTCGTCGCGCCGGCGCGGTCGCGGCGTTGGAGGGGGCGGCGGCCAGGCGATCGTCGCTGAGGCTGTTTGTGTCCGGTGGCGGTGTGGACCCCGCAGCCCACGCGTTGCTCCTGCTTACCGTCCACGCTTTGATCCCTCCGACCGCAGCCATCGACGACGGCTTCTTCGAGCACCAGGCGACAGTCCAGAAGGCGCGGCATGCGCGCGCCCTCTACGGCGGTGCGTTCCACTCCGGAATGCCCGACCCGGGCGGAAACCGCCTGACCGCCGAGGTGCGATCAGATCTCGACGTTTCGGCGGTCACTCTGGAGATGGACGGGAAGTCCACCGGAGAGCTCGAGCCGTCGCCGCCGAGGCACGGTCATCCTATTCAATGGAGCGGACCGGTCCCACCCGCCGAGTCGGGTGAGGCTTCACGCTATCGGTTGCGGGTCCACCTTCGAGATCCGGACGCAACTCCCATGTGGGCGTCGGACACCGATCCCCGGCCCGGCGGCCAGGAGTTCGCCTTCGAAGCGGCGCCTCCTCCGCCGCCGGATTGGCTGCGCGACGGGGTCTGCTATCACGTCATGGTCGACCGATTCGCGCGGCCGGGTGAGAGCTTGCCCGCTCCAGGCGACTCCACCGCGTTGTATGGCGGAACGCTGGATGGCATCCGCGAACGCCTCGATCACATCGCGGGGCTGGGCTGCAACGTGCTCTGGCTGAGCCCCGTCCATCAGAGTCCTTCGCATCATGGATACGACCACGAGGACTTCCTCATCGTGGAGCCTCGCTACGGCGGCGACGCGGCGCTGGTCCGCCTCGTGGAGGCCGCGCACGATCGCGGCATGCGCGTGCTGCTCGACTTCGTGCCCAATCACACCGGGCGCGGCCATCATCTTTTTCGCGACGCGATCGAGAAGGATGGCGACGCCGCCGGCTACTACCGCTTCTGGCAGTGGCCTCACTACTACCGCTGCTTCAACGATGTGATCTCGTTGCCCGAGCTCGACACCGGCGATCGCAATGTGCAGCAGCACCTCGTCCGGGCCGCGCAGCACTGGCTGACCGCGTACGGCGCCGACGGCATCCGCTGCGACCACGTGGCCGGGGTCGATCCGGCCTTCTGGGTCGAGCTCCGGCGCGGCTTGCGCGCGGTCAAGGCGGACGCGCTTGTCCTCGGCGAGGCCACCGGCCTTCCGGATTGGCTGGCCCGCTACGCAGGTCGCCTCGATGCGATCTTCGACTTCGACCTTGCGTATTACGTGCGCCAGGCCCTGGCGCGAGGCCGGATGGACGCGGCAGGATTCGCGACCTGGCTCGACGAGCATGATCGCGCGTACCCGGGCCTCGGCCTCGCGACCGTGCTCGACAACCACGACATGAATCGCTTCTTGTGGATGGCGGCGGGAAACGTCGACCGCCTCAAGCTGGCGGCGACACTGCTCCTCACCTTGCCAGGTATGCCGGTCATCTACTACGGCACCGAGGTCGGGCTCAGCCAGCGCTTCGATGGCGCGATCGAGAACGCCGAGGCGCGCCTGCCGATGCTGTGGGGCGAGGAGCAGAACCCGGACTTGTTGACGCATTTTCAGGCTCTCGGACGCATGCGACGCGATTCGGTCGCGCTGCGCCGCGGCGAAAGACGAACGGTGCTGGCCGACGCCGAGGTGTTCGCATACGAACGCAAGGCCGGCGGCGAAAGTGTTGTGGTCGCACTCAATTTCAGCGAGAAACCTCAGCGTCGCGATCTGCCTGGCCTCGACGAGCCGATCGAGCTAGGCCCGCTGGGATCAGCGGTCGTGCCGATGGAGGCTAGTACGATTCGATCATGACCGCGGCCCGCAAGCAGCTCTCCGGCACCGACCTCGACTATTACCCGCTGGCCGCGCTGCCCGACGCCGCGGGTCTGCCGATGACGGTCAAGGTCCTCCTCGAGGGCCTGCTCCGGCTCAGCGAGGCCGGGACGTCCAACGAGCAGAGCGTGCGCGCGCTGGCCGCCTGGCCGGCCCCGCCGCCCCACGGCGCAGAGCTCCCCTTCCTCCCCGCGCGCGTCCTCATGCAGGACTTCACCGGCGTGCCGGCGGTGGTGGACCTGGCGGCCATGCGCTCGGCAATGCAGCGCGCCGGCAAGGACGCAGGCAAAGTCGATCCGCTCGTGCCGGTCGACCTCATCATCGACCACTCGGTGCAGGTCGACGCCTTCGGGTTTCGCGACGCCTACACCCGCAACATCGAGAAGGAGATCGAGCGCAATCGCGAGCGGTACTCGCTCCTGCGCTGGGCCCAGCAAGCCTTCAACAACTTCTCACTCGTGCCGCCAGGCATGGGCATATGCCACCAGGTGAACCTCGAGTACGTCGCCAAGGTCGTCCAGGTCCGCGACGCAGGCACAGGCCGCAAGATCGCGATCCCCGACACCTTGATGGGCACCGACTCGCACACGACGATGGTCAACGGGCTCGGCGTGCTGGGCTGGGGCGTCGGCGGCATCGAGGCCGAAGCCGCGATGCTCGGCCAGCCTGCGTATCTCGCCTCGCCCATCGTCGTCGGCGTGCGCTTCCAGGGCGCGCTTCCGGCTGGATCGACCGCCACCGACCTCGTGCTCACGCTCACCGAGATGCTGCGCAAGCACGGCGTCGTGGACAAGTTCGTCGAGTTCTGCGGCGACGGCCTGTCGACTCTTTCGGTGCCCGACCGAGCGACGCTCAGCAACATGTGCCCGGAGTACGGCGCCACGTCCGCGCTGTTCCCGGTTGATGCCCAGACCCTTCGCTACCTCGAGGTCACGGGCCGCAGCCGCGAGCAGATCGGCCTCGTCGAGCGGTACACCAAGGAACAGGGCCTGTTTCGTGTCGATGGCAGCGCGGCGCCGAAGTTCACCGAGATGCTGGAGCTGGACCTCAGCAAGGTGGAGCCCAGTCTGGCCGGACCGAAGCGTCCCCAGGACCGCGCGTCGCTGCCGAATGTTTGGGCGAGCTTCACCGCCGCGTTCGGCAATGGTCCCAAGCCCGACTCTGAGGCGGTGGGAAGGCTGTCGGATGAGGGCGGGCCGGTCAACGGCCGCTCGGTGGTGGCGGTCGCGGCCAAGCCCGCCGCGCGGGTGCAGGACGGCTCGGTGGTGATCGCCGCGATCACGAGCTGCACGAACACCTCCAACCCCACCGTCATGGTGGCCGCGGGACTCCTGGCGAAGAAGGCGGTCGAGCTCGGGTTGGAGGTGCGCCCATATGTCAAGACGAGCCTCGCGCCCGGCTCGCGCGTGGTCACCGACTACCTGCAGATGGCGGGCTTGATGGAGCCGCTCGAGAAGCTTGGCTTCTTCCTGGTCGGGTTCGGATGCACCACGTGCATCGGCAACTCGGGCCCGCTGGCCACGCCAGAGATCGAAGCCGCGGTGGTCAAGGAAAACCTCAGCGTGGTCGCGGTGCTCTCGGGCAACCGCAACTTCGAATCCCGCATCCACCCGCTGGTCAAGGCCAGCTACCTCGGCTCGCCACCTCTGGTGGTCGCCTACGCCCTCGCCGGCACCGTCCACATCGACCTGACCAAAGACCCGGTAGGCAAGACTCGCGACGGCAAGCCGGTGATGCTTTCGGAGCTCTGGCCGTCGCCGGCGGAGGTCAACGCGGTCGTCCAGAAATGCGTGCAGCAGGACATGTTCAAGCGCGAGTACTCGCGCATCTTCGACGGTGACGAGCACTGGAAGAAGATGACCGCGCCCACCGGACCGATCTTCCAGTGGGACTCCAGCTCCACCTACGTCAAGGAGCCGCCGTACTTCGAGGGCTTCGCGCCGCAGCCCAAGCGGCTGACCGACGTCGACGGCGCGCGCGTGCTGGCCATGCTCGGCGACTCGGTGACGACCGACCACATCTCGCCGGCCGGTGCGATCCCTCACGAGAGTCCCGCCGGGAAATACCTCATCGAGCATGGCGTACAGAAGCCGGACTTCAACAGCTACGGGTCACGGCGCGGCAACCACGAGGTGATGGTGCGCGGCACATTCGGCAACATCCGGCTGCGCAACAAGCTCGTCGAACGGGAGGGCTATTGGACGCGGCACTTCCCCAGTGGCGAGGAGCTCACCATCTATGACGCTTCCGAGCGATACCACGCCGAGGACGTCCCGCTGATCGTGATCGCCGGCAAAGAGTACGGATCCGGGTCTTCGCGCGACTGGGCGGCGAAGGGTCCGCTGCTGTTGGGAGTGCGCGCGGTCATCGCGGAGAGCTTCGAGCGTATCCACCGCTCGAACCTGGTCGGCATGGGCATCCTGCCGCTTGTCTTCGCACCCGGCGAGAACCCGCAGTCGCTCGGGCTGACAGGTCGCGAGCGATTCGCAATCCTCGGGATCGACGCGATCACGCCCGGCCAGACCGTCGAGGTCGTTGCCACTAACGACGATGGCGAAACGACGACCTTCAGAACGCATGCGCGCGTCGACAACGACACCGAGGTCGGCTACATGCACCATGGTGGCGTCCTGCCGCTGGTTCTACGCGAGCTGATCGGGGGGAAGTAGGTGGCCAGGCAGAGCATCGCCACCCAGGCCGCTCGCCTCAGCCATCGCGCGCGCTCGCTCGCGAATGCCCGCCGTCACCAACGGCACGGCCAATTACGGCGAGCCGCGAGTGCCCTGGGGGCGATGGCGGTGGGCGCGGTTGCGGTCGGCGCCCTGGCGATCGGCGCCGTCGCGATTGGTCGCCTTGCGATCGGTCGGGCGCGCGTGCGCCGATTGGAGATCGACGAGCTGGTCGTGCGCCGGATGACGCTGCCGGATCAAACCAGCGGCGAGAGAACCCGAAAAACGCCTACGAGCTAGGCGGCGTCCTCGGTCCGGATCGGGAGCCGGCGCTCGTAGCCGCACTCAGGACACTCGTACAGCCCGACCACCTTGTCCGGCTGCGACGAGTCCGAGTGCAGGGTTCGAAGCTGCATCGGCACCGATGACTCGTGGCGCTCGCACGCGGGCGCATCTTCGTAGGTCACCCAACCAGAGTACGAGCCCCAGCGAAACGGGCCTAGTGCGCCCGCCACAACCACTGAGGCGCAACAGTTGTCCCCCGCGCACACACATAATGGGTGAGCCATGGCCACCAAGAAGGCTGATGACGAGCTCACCGAGCCTCGGCCCACCGTGCGCGAGGCGATGCGCTTTGGCGCCTTCGCCAGCGCCAAGCTGGTCGCGGGCGCCGAAGGGCTGGACCGGCCGATCGAGTGGGTCCGGATGATGGAGACGCCCGAGGTCCAGCCTCGAGCCGGCGACCTCATGCTCACGACCGGGTTCCCGATCAAGGACGACCGCGACGCTCAGGTCCGCCTCATCGGCCGCATTGCCGATGGCGGCGGCGCCGGCCTGGTGGTCCGGCCCCACCCCTACCTCCGCAAGCTGCCGCCCGAGATGCTCACCGAGGCCGACCGGCTGAACGTGCCCGTGTTCACTGTCGGCGCCGACGTCCAGATGGTCGACCTGATGACCCCGCTCCTGGAGCGGATCATCAACGCCGAGCACTGGCGCCTGAAGCGCTCGCTCGACATCCACCGCCGCTTCACGGAGCTCGTGCTCGACGGCAAGGGCGTCAACGAGATCTGCCGCACGCTGGCTGAGCTGCTCGAGAGCGCGGTCGTCATCGAGGACGCGAGCTTCCACCTCCTTGCGCACGCCGGCGGCTCGGGCGACCCGCATCGCAAGGAGACCATTCAGCGCCAGGGCACGCCGCAGCGTGTCCTCTTCGATCCCCAGATCCAACGCATGCTCCGCGAGGTCGAGCAGAAGCGGGGCCCTGTCAAAGTGCCGGCCTTCCCACACGTAGGCATGTCGCGGGAGCGCCTGATCGCGCCGATCCTGGCCGCCAACCAGGTGCTCGGGTATATCTCGGTGCTCGATCACCCGCCGCACCACGAGGAGCTTGCCTTCATGGCCATCGAGCAGGCAGCGCTCGTGCTCGCCCTGGCGGTGGCCAAGGAACGCGAGCTGGCCGAGGTCGAGGGCCGAGTTCGCGGCGAGTTCCTGGAAGACCTTCTCCACGGCACGTACGGCGATGAGGCCGCGGCCCAGCGCAGGGCGCGCCACCTCGGCTTCCCGATGCATGGGAGCCACATCGTGATGCTCGTCGACATCGACGACTTTCGCGGCTTCAACAAGGCTCGCCAGGTCTCGGAAGACGCGATCCAGGCCCTCAAGCGCGAGTTCCTGCGACGGGTCACCGGGGTCGTGCGGACCAGCTACCCGCGCGCGCTGGTGCAGGGACGTTCGGACAGCGTCGTCTCCCTGCTCCCTCTCGGCACGGAGCCCGGCGACCACCAGGCACGAGGACACGCCCTAGGCATCCAGGTCCGGCAGACGATCGCCGAGTGGAAGCCCGGCTTCACCGTCTCGGTCGGTTTCAGCGGTCCCACCGAGGCGCCCGCCGGCGTGGCGGCCGCGCAGCGCGAGGTCGTGTCGGTGATGGACTCGCTGGCCCGCTTCAAGCGCTGGGGGCAGGTGGTCTCGGTGCCGGAGCTCGGGCTCACCGGACTGCTCGCCGCCGTGACCGACGAACGGCTCGTCGACTACAGCCGCCGCCATCTCGGACCGCTGATGGAGCACGACCGCACGCGGAAAGGCAGCCTTGTGGCTACGCTGCGGGCGTACCTCGAGTCGGGCGAGCAGCAGCAGGCGGCGACGCGGCTGCGCGTGCACCCGAACACGCTTCGCTACCGCCTCGATCGCATCCGCGAGATCAGTGGCGTCGACCTGGAGGACCCGGAGACGAGGCTCAACCTCGCGGTGGCCTTGCGTGTTCAGGCTCTGTTGGGCATGTGAGGGCCACATAACGTTTTCGGATTTGTTTTGTCGCTTGCGCACTAGGGGTGCCAGGCAACCCTCGGTAAGCTTCCCGCAGTGTCCCCCACACACGCTTCCACGCGCCGCGCCTGGCCCGGGGAGATGCGCGCGGACCGGGCGGCGTGCGGCATGGGCTTTGTGGCCACGCCGGAGCTCGGCCATGAATCGGTCGCGCTCGGAGTGCAGGCGCTGGCCCGGCTTTCGCACCGCGGCGGTCTCGATGCGGACGGCAAGAGCGGAGACGGCGCCGGCCTCCTGATCCAGGTCCCGCACCGCCTCCTCGGCGGGGAGTTCGCGGTGGCTGTGCTGTTCGAGTGGGACGCGAGGGCCCGAGCGATCGTGGCCGAATCCGCCGACCAAAACGGCCTGACGCTGGTCGGTTGGCGGGCCGTGCCCGTGGATCCGGACAGCCTTGGCGACCGCGCACGCGCGACGATGCCCGGTGTCTGGCACGGCCTGATCTCCAGGCCGGACCTCGATCCCATCGAGTGGGAACGCCGACTTTACCTCGTGCGCCGGCAGGCCGAACGGCGCGCTTCAGAAGAAGGCGTGCGCATGTACCTGCCGTCGTGCTCGAGCCGCACCGTCGTTTACAAGGGCTTGATGGCCGGCACGCGGCTAGCCGATTTCTATCTCGATCTACGCGATGGGTCCTGCGAAAGCCGCCTCGCGGTCTTCCACCAGCGCTACTCGACCAACACCATGCCGGACTGGCGCCTCGCGCAGCCGTTCCGGATGCTCGCGCACAACGGCGAGATCAACACCATCACCGGCAACCGCGCGTGGATGAGAGCGCGCGAAGCCGAGCTCGAGCCGGACCTGCGCGGCGCTGTCTGGCCGGAAGGTTCGGACTCCGCTTCGCTCGACAACGCGCTCGAGCTGCTTGTCCAGCGCGGCTGGGAGGTGTCGGAGGCCCTGATGAGCCTCGTCCCCGACGCATGGGAAGGACGAGGCGACCTCGCTTCGGCGGTGCGCGATTTCTACCGCTATCAGTCGATCCGATTCGAGCCCTGGGATGGTCCCGCCGCGCTCGCCTTCAGCGATGGCGTGGTGGTGGGCGCGGCGCTCGACCGCAACGGGCTGCGACCCCTGCGCTGGCAGCGCACTCGAGATGGACTGGTGGTCGCGGCCTCGGAGGCAGGCGTGGTGACGATGGCGCCGAACACGGTCGTGGAACGAGGCCGGTTGGGCCCGGGCCAGATGCTGCTCGTGGACACCAGAGACGGATCCGTGCTCAGGGACTCGGAGGCCAAGGAGCGCGCGGCGGCGCGTCACGACTACGGGCTCCTCGCCGACCGCGTGCTGGTTCCGGTTGAACGCCGGCACCTCGACGTCGAGGCGCCAGACGATGTCGCTGCCCAGCAGAGGATCCACGGCTGGGGCTCTGAGGACGTCAAGATCGTGGTCGCGACCATGGCCGAGACCGGCGCGGAGCCGGTGTTCTCGATGGGCGACGACATCCCGATCGCCGCGCTCGGCCGCACCCCGCGCCGCGTATACGGCTATCTGCGGCAGCGGTTCGCGCAGGTCACCAATCCCGCGATCGACCCGCTCCGCGAGAAAGCGGTCATGTCGCTCCGAGTGCTGATTGGGCCCCGGCATGGCACGCTCGAGCCGGAAGGCGGAGCCGATCGCGAGCTGCGGCGCAGCCACCACCCCGCCATCCCCGGCTCGACACGGCTGCTCGAGCTGGAATCGCCGGTGCTGGGGGCTGCCGAGCTGGCGCGGGTGCTCGAGGACGCGACCGTGCTCGACGCCACGTATGCGCTGGGTGAGTCTTTGCACGACGCCCTGCGGCGGCTGTGCCGTGAAGCGTTGGAAGCGAACGGCGTCATCGCCCTCAGCGACCGGCGCGCCGGATCAGAACGAATCGCGATCCCGATGGCTCTGGCCGTCGGCGCCGTGCACGAATCGCTGCTGAAGGGGGGCGGGAGGATGGCGAGGGACCTGGTCGCCATCGCAGGCGACGTCGTCGACGTGCACGACGTCGCGTGCCTCATCACCATCGGCGCGAGCGCGGTCCATCCGTATCTGGCGCTGGCGACGGCGGCCGCTGCGGCACCCGAAGGGGAGACGCACTACCGCAAGGCGCTCGAGGCGGGCCTGCTCAAAGTCATGGCCAAGATGGGAATCTCGTGCGTCGACAGCTATCGCGGCGCGCAGGTCCTCGAGGCGCTCGGCCTGGGCGCCGAGGTGATGGAGCTCTGCTTCCCGGCGGTGCCGTCGCATATCGGCGGCGCGGACCTGACCGACATCGAAAGGATGGCGCTCCCGAGGCTCGTTGACGCGGCGTCGCTGACCGACCACGGGCGGGTGCGATTCCGCAAGGCTGGCGAGCACCATGCGTACAACCCGCTGGCCGTGCGCGCGGCGCAGAAGGCTGCGCGCGAAAACGACCACGCGGCCTACCTCGAGTGGCGCCGTCTCTCGAGCATGAGCGAACCGCAGTCGCTGCGCGAGCTCCTTCACATCAAGCCCGCTCAACAGCCTCTGCCCCTGGATGAGATCGAGCCTTCGACCGAGATCGTCAAACGCTTCGTGAGCACCGCGATGTCCTTGGGCGCGCTGTCGCCGGAGGCGCACGAAGCGCTGGCCATCGCGATGAACCAGATCGGCGCACGGTCGAACTCGGGCGAGGGTGGCGAGGACCCTGCTACCTATGACGACGACGGAGGACGGCGCGACAACCGCGTGAAGCAGGTTGCTTCCGCGCGGTTCGGCGTGACTCCGCGCTACCTGAAGCGAGCGGACGAGCTCGAGATCAAGATCGCGCAGGGCTCGAAACCAGGCGAGGGAGGCCAGCTGCCCGGGCTGAAGGTCACGAGCCTCATCGCGCGCTTGCGGCATGCGCAGCCCGGGATGCAGCTCATCTCACCTCCGCCCCACCACGACATCTATTCGATCGAGGATCTCGCCCAGCTCATCCACGACCTCAAGACCGTCAATCCCGGCGCCCGCATCGGAGTCAAGCTCGTCTCGGAGGCAGGCGTGGGCACGATCGCGGCAGGCGTCGCCAAGGCGCGCGCCGATTACATCCTGGTCTCGGGCCACGACGGCGGAACTGGCGCGTCGCCGCTGTCGTCGATCAAGAACGCCGGCGTTCCGTGGGAGCTGGGACTTGCCGAGACCCAGCAGGTGCTGGTGGCGAACCGCTTGCGAGAGCGCGTGAGCCTGCGCACCGACGGCGGATTGCGAAGCGGGCGAGACATCGTGATCGCGGCTCTGCTCGGCGCCGAGGAGTTCGGGTTCGGGACGGGTGTGTTGGTCGCGCTCGGCTGCGACATGGCCAGGCAGTGCCACCTCAATACCTGCCCGACCGGCATCGCCACCCAGCGGGACGACCTGAGAGCCAAGTTCGCAGGCCGGCCCGAGCACGTGATCAACCACCTGTTTCACATCGCCGACGAGACGCGCGAGCACCTCGCGGCGTTGGGGATCGCGACCCTGGACGACGCGGTGGGCAGGGTCGACCTGCTCGAGCCTGCCGGAGAATCGGCGCTCGACCTGTCTTTCATCCTGCGCGAATCAGATGCGAGTCTTCCGCGTCGCCGCACCTGGACCCGCAACGGCGACGCGCCGGCGCCGCCACCACCGACCGGCGTCATCGACAACTCGCAGCGCACCGTCGGCGCCGCGTTCGCCGCGGGCGAGTCGCGAGCTTACCGCGGCAGCGCGGGCCAGAGCTACGGGGCGTTTATCGATGAGGGCATGGAGCTCACGCTCGAAGGAGAGGCGCAGGACTATGTGGGCAAAGGCATGGGCGGGGGCGTGATCGTCATCCGCCCGTTCGCAGACGATGCCGCGCCTGACCCGGTCCTCGCCGGCAACACCATCTGCTACGGCGCGACCGGCGGGCAGCTGTTCGTGGCCGGTCGAGTCGGCGAGCGTTTCTGCGTGCGCAACTCCGGTGCCACTGCCGTGGTCGAAGGCGCGGGCGACCACTTCTGCGAGTACATGACCGGTGGCGTCGCAGTCGCACTCGGCGCGGTGGGTTGGAACGCCGGCGCGGGGATGACCGGCGGCGTCGCCTACCTGACCGAGTGGCGACAGCTCAACGCCGATAGCGTCATCGCGCGCGACGTGCCCGAAGAAAATGAAGGCGAGCTGCGTGCCCTGGTGGAAGAGCACCACCGCAGGACCGGCAGCGCTCGCGCAGCCGCGATGCTGAAGGACTGGGAAGTCGCGCTCGCCGGCTTCCGCCAGGTCGTTCCAGTCGCCAGGATGCAGGCGCAGGCGGCGCCCGAACTTGTGGCCGATCCATCAACTGAGAACGCCCCCAGGACAGCAGCCTAAGCCGGCGCCTGGGAGACCTTGGAGTTGCAGAGCCCGCAAACGGTTTTGAAGACCGCGGGTCCAGCGTGCGGAATCGTCCATCAAGGTCCGCATCAGTTCAAGAATTGGCGTCGGCAATCCCCCGATCGTCCGTAGTCGTCCGCAATCATCCGCCGGCTTGGCTGTCATCTTGGCTGTCACCCGACCGCGCATTAGGCAGGGCCGCAACAGCCACCGAAGCTTTGCCTCACCCGTAATGACGTGCGAATAGCATGTGTCCATTGCAAGCCACGAACGTAAGGAGCATCGTCAATGTGGACATTTGAGCACTCGACGGTGACCACAGCGAATGCAGAGGCGCTCTGGTCCATCTGGACCAACCCGAAAGGCTGGCCGGAGTCAGACCATAATCTCGAGTGGGCGCGACTCGACGGCCCATTCGCCGTTGGATCGCAAATCGTCCTCAAGCCCACCGGCGCGTGGCAGAACTCGATCACCCTCACAGCTGTCACTCCGTACGAGCGCTTCACGACGGAATCAAAGATGCCGTTCGGAAAGCTGACGTTTGACCATATCGCGACTCCCGATGCCAAGGGGACCTCGATCGTCTTCACTCACCGCCTGAGCATCACTGGGCCGCTGACCCGGGTCTTTCGCCGTCTGTTTGCTGACAAGATGGCAAGCTCCCTGCCACAGACGATGGACCGGATCAAGCATCAGGCGGAAGGCGCCAGTGCGGGGAAGGAAGCTCAATAGAAAGGAGGGCGCCTTGCCTGTTCCTGATAACCAGCCCGATTGGCTCGCGAATCCGCCCTGAAACAATCCGAACTAGCCCGGCAATGCGTTTCGCGGTCCCATAGTGAGCTACGGCCCTCGGCATGGGTATCGCTGGCTTCGCGCTGGTCGCCCCAGCACCTGCTCCGTGCGGCTGGAGCCAGCAATGCGGAAGCAGTCGCGCGGGTTGGCAAAGATGGATCGGGCTCTTCAATTTGCGCTGGCGAAGTTCCCGGGCCTATCCGCTTAGCTCGTCTCAGCGACCCCTTAGCCAGGCGAGCACTGAGGATCTCGATAACTTCTGATTATCGACGGCCTCGAACGGTTCGCCGCCTTCGGGTTCTGTGGCTGTCACCTTGGCTGTCACAGGCGCGAATTGTGGCGGGGATGGATGAGAATCGAACTCACCCGGGACGCCTCAGCAGCGCCCCGCAAACGGTTTTGAAGACCGCGTTCCCACGTCCGCAGACGGGGGCCGGTCACTAGCATCAGGCCCGTGCAAAATGGGACGCTTCACACACTGGAGGACTGCCATGAGTGACAAGAAGAAGTCGGCCCGGAGCACCAGAGCCAGGGTGGCCAATTTACTCTCGGACGAAGAACGAGCCGCGATGAAGGAGACCCTCAAAGAGCGACGGCGCGCGCTCTCGGGTGAAGCGGACGGGGAAAGCGACGTGCTCGCGAAGATCGCCGAGATGGCAGAACCGGATCGCGGCATGGCCAAGCGGCTCCATAACGTCATCAAAGCCAGCGCGCCGACCCTCTCACCGAAAACC
>Ga0209117_1000049_pt1 | contig 99859 bp, 98 predicted proteins | sample BlaSpr_A8_OM2_M2_FD_187978 | JGI IMG/M metagenome (GOLD analysis project Ga0209117, IMG submission 187978) | Forest soil microbial communities from Thunder Bay, Ontario, Canada - Black Spruce, Ontario site 2_A8_OM2_M2 (SPAdes) (version 2) | ecosystem: Environmental > Terrestrial > Soil > Boreal... | reverse complement strand
CCGGCATCGACAACCCCCTCTACTACCTCGACCAAACCCTAATGCTATTCGGCGACGCCAAAAACTTCGTAGGCAACATCGTCCGCGAACTAGCCGGCGGCGACCACCACTAGCTTCAGTTGACCGAATTGTAAGGAATACGATCTATTCGAGATCGGGCGGAGTCACCTTGGCAATCCAAGAGTCGTAGTCGGAAGTGAAGCCCGCTTTTTGCTGCAGGGCATGAACTTGGCGCTCCACCTTCGCCAGCTGGTCGTCTGAAAGCTGTGGGATCACTTCAATCTGCTTCCCAATCGCGTTCATGGCACTCGCGACTTGCTGTTCAGCACTGCCGGCTCCAGCGCCAGCGTTTCCATCGTCGGCCTTCATGCAATCCACCACGCGCTTGGTCACTTTCTGGCTGTGCACCAGCGACACACGGATGTTCCCCTGTCCGGTGACGACGTTTCCGACCCCGAATACGCGGTCCATAGCGGTGTACCGCGGCACATCCTTCCCAGCGAATGTGTAGTATTCACCATTCATGTTGATCCCAGAAAGTTTCTCCGGCACCGAGCCGATCGAAGAAACGACCAGCGGCGCGCGGAGTTCGTGTTCCGAGCCGGGGATCGGTTCAGCCTTGCGGCCCTCGATTTTCGTTTCAACCACCTTCAACCCTGCGAGCCGTCCATTTTGCACGATGATCCCGGTCGTCAGCCTGCAATCCTGGAAGCGAAACAGGTATTTGGCGCGCGCCAAGCGCAGCATTTTCTGCCGAATCTGTTCCGTTTTGGCGATCTGCTCGGACGTCGCGTTGTCGGGTGGTTGCGCCAGCGGCATGTCCTGTTCGCGGCGGCGATAAATTAGGAGGCAACCCATTACTCCCAACTCTTCCGGCTTGATGCCGTGCTTTTTGCATACCTCCGGAATACCTTTTTCCAACTCATGCATGCTGGTCTGAATGCCGCGAGCCCTTAAAGCACGTTCGTAGTTTTCGAGCTGGAGCACCTTAACCACGTCAAGTGACGCCAGCCCGCCGCCCACGACCACCGCTTCGTCGGGCGTTTCATAGCGCGGTCCGCGATAGTCCTTTTCGTTCTTGTGGTTGTACCAGTAGATAAAGGGATTTTGGTAGACGAGGCCTTTGTCGACGTACTGCTCGGCTTCCGGCACGCCCAATTCTCGGTCGCGCCACGCGCCATTGGCGAGAATCACCGCCGAAAAGCCCCACTCGAGAAGCTGGGGGAGATTAAAATCTCGGCCTAGCTTGGTAGAGGGGATGAAATACACATTCGGCTTCTTCATGCGCGCGTCGATTCGGCCATATTCCTGTTTGCGCTGCTCGACGTGCCAACGCGGCAGACCGTCTTCGATCTTGCCGTACGGCCGCGTGTTCTGCTCGAACACGGCGACTCGAATTCCGTGATCCGCCAGAATTTCGGTCGCCACCGAGCCTGAAATCGCGCCGCCAATTACCGCCACGAAATGATGCCCAGAATTCGTCATATATCTGCCACCCCGTGTATTGGAGCGCGATTGTACAACGCAAATCGTACAAAGTGTCCTCAACCACCGAGGGTTTGCCCATCATCCTCATCGCGCGGGTTGGGTGGAACTCCGATAAGCTTCACCCTGTCGCCGGACGCATGAGTCGAGCGTGTGGTCGGAACGTCTGAACGTCGGAATGTCTAAGAGAGACCCCTCCCCCCTCCCCCCCTTTTTTCACAAGTGTTCATTCTAAAGGGAGTTAAAGTCATTTGTTTTGATACACTTTTGCAAGTGTTGATTCTAAAGGTAGTTAAAGTTGCGGTTTTGGTGCGACGACAAGGAGTGATGGGGCGGGTAAAACGATGCTGGGGCGCCAATTCCATGGGGAATGGTAGCGCCGAACCTGAAGGTTGTCAATAGGAATCTTTTACTTGTAAGGTACTCGCTCGAACGAATTGCTAAGTCATTCAAACGCGGAGAGTTGTAAAGAAGATGGGGTGGAAAGGTAACCATTGGGAAGACCCGGAGCAAAAGCGAGGTGCGGGGCAAGCGAGTCAGGGGAATGGCAGGAGTTGTTCAAGCTGGTCAGGGCGCTTGCGTAGTTGGTTGCTGCGAAGGTGACTCTAAACCCGCACACGCAAGACCGGCGTATGCGGCACTCAAACTCTCTGCAGGAGCCTGTCGGGCACCCGCCCAGGAAGAAGTATGGGAAGTACAAAATCTGCGGTGAGCGATTTTATTCCTACTGGGTTCCCAGCCTGGTAGAGCTGATTTTCCCAGATTGGTTTTGAGGTCATCGAACGGGGTGAAAATAGGCCATCGACATTCCTTCTCTAAAACCAAACCTGACTTGAGGAAAAAGGGTGTGCCTCCCAAGCAACTCGCGCTCAATGTCTTGCTCGCTAAAGGCAACTTCGCACTCAAAGCGATGACCAGCAATTTCGAGTGTTACCGGATGGATTCTTGCCATGAGACCGCCCGCGAGACCTGCGAGTTGCTGTGGTCTGCCAACGTCCAGTTGAAGACCTATGGCAGCAGCACGAACTCCATTAAACAAACAATAAGTCGCTCCGGTGTCGACTATTGCCAGAAGGTCATCTTCGTCGGCCGGGCCGATTAACGTCACTTCTAGTGCTGGCAGAAACGCGTTTCCGAAATATCTGTATTGAAATTCGTGGTCGAAATCGATCCGGGGGCTCATATTCCCATGAAGCCACTACTTGGTGTCGATGGGACAAAGACTATGAATGGCCGTTTGATTCCTCGCTCCTTGGCGATAGCTCGCGCCTTGGCGTAATCCCTGTCACTCGCAATTAGCTCGTTATTTTCCACTACTATCCACTTTCCCCGGTACTCCTCTGAGATCTGTGTGTTGCTCTTGATCCAATCGACCTCAGTTTGCCTCCGAGGCACGCTGAGATGCTTAGCAAGTTGCTCGCGGATTTGCGGCACAACGCGCAAGCGTCTGCCCGAACTCGCTATCCCTAATTTGTTTGACTCAAACATATCAAGAATTCGATTCCCATCCTGCGCGTCAAGCACCTTTATGATGGCCCCTGCAAGATCGACAAGAGATTTCTTGCACTCCATGAGCAGGTCAACTTTATTGTCAGTCGTGGGCTCGGCGATCGAGCCCTCAAGCACGAGGAATATCGCGGTGAGTCCGTAATCAAAGCGAGTCCCCCGGTGGACACAATCCACGATCAAGGAGAATCGTTCGAAGGTCAATTCCTTTTGTTGAGTGGATGGGATTTCTGATGCCACGCGCTCGAATAGATGAAGATAATCTCTAACCATAGCGGCAATCAGCTCGGGGGCCATATCCATTTCACGCGCCGCATTTAGGAGCGGTCCCAACATGTCTCTCAAAATGCGCCCGTAAAAAGCGAAGAGATCCCTGTTCTGGAAGAATTCTACTAACCTGAACATGAGAAATAAGCGAAACGGTTCGTAATTGCGAGCTAGCTTATTAAACCGGCCTTTGAAACCGTCCCTTTTGGCCGAGACGGGGAGCGGCACAAAGAATCTTTCCATGACCGCTTCGACGAATGGTTCAAGTCCCCTCAGGGCGGACGCAAGGTCAGCTAGGTCGGCTTCCTGCAGCGCGCTTGCAAGCGCCGTTACCGTTCGGGGAGTTAGAACTGGAGCAATGGTTACAGGAGCGGTAGCCATAACTATATTGTACCGCCATGAGGGCCCGATATGGTTAGTTTACGACACGGTGGTTAACCGGGTGCACGTGTGGAATTCTTGCGACTGGGCGCGGGAAATCGAATGCTTATAACGATTGTTCCACTTTGGGATGCAGCTTGGGATCTGCGCAAAGATTTGCCTTGCGACCTCGGTCACGGTTTTTCAGTTAGGGACATGAGCACGCTTCTAAAGTCCACGGATTTGAGTCTTTGGAATCGCTACGTGGCTGAAGAGCAGCAAAGAAAAATCACAGAGGCAGGGATATGCATGGCCCATGAGTACGCTGCTGAAAGCCGCCACGATCCCGAGTCTGAACACTCCCTTCGTTTGCTGAGATTCGTGCTGGCACATCTCCGATTCATTGTTCCAAACAGGACCGCTGCCGATTTGATGATTCAAGGCAGAGAGGAACAGGGTGGCCTGCGCGATTTTAGATTTGGCTACGAGCAGCGCGATTTGATCCTAGAAGACGCTGAGCTTTCTGCCTCAGAAATTGAGGTGAGTGATCTGGCAGAACTTCGGGAAATAATGCCGTGGATAGTTCGATTTGAAGAGAGTTGGCGGGATTTTTTTCCCCTATTCATCTCACTGCATTTTTCCGAGAAGGCGTATGCAGAGGAGGATCCAAGAATCAGAAATCTTCTCAGAGTGATGGCGCTTGAGGCGCTATTCGCGTCTGGAGCCGCTTTTGGAAAACAGGCCCTTGTGCCTAGGTTGCCAAAGTTCATTGGAAGTGCGACAAACCTAAACGCGCAATATCGCAGTGATTGGCGAGGCGACCTCGCACGATTGACAGTGGCAAGCGTTATCGAAGACGTTTGCAATTTGCGAAACAGAATCGCCCACGGTGACTCCATTCCCAAGGCGTGGCTGCAGGCGGACTATAGACGGGGCATCAACTATGGTCTGTGTTACGCGGATGCGCTTCGCGAAGCTGCAACGAGTATGCTTTCGCTTTCATGGAAGAAGATATTGAAAGACGGTCTTCAGGAGACCTTTGCGGACAAATCGAAAATGGAGACCTATTTCAGCTCTCTGCTGTAAATTGACTGGGCGAACGGCGGTCTTTGACCTTGTTTTTTCTTGTTGATCACGCGTGCCCAGCGCGCGGCGGGGAGATGGCCGCTTCGCCGCGTGAATCAAGGTGCGCAAGGCGGTATTGACGGATTGCTCGTCAGGGAAATACTCGGCGACGTCTGGTGAGAGGAGTACGAGATTCGCGCCTGCTCGATAGCGCGGGGAATTATTTGCCGCGGACGCGGCCCTCAGCGGCTAAAGCCTTGTTGATTTGACGTCGGTTACGGCACGGCTGAGCAGGCGTCGGAAAAGGACCAAGAGAGATTCCTCCCTGCGCGACCCGGCGCCCAGAAACCGGGCGGAAGAAAAAGCCGGGTCGCTTCGGTCGGAATGACGTGTGTGTTTGGCGTTGCTTTACGGCACGGCTGAAGCCGTGCCCTGACGAAAAACAAGAGTTGCCACGCAGACTCTGAAGCCCGGCCTCCTAAAGACAACTCGCCGGAGGCTCAGAGCGCGAGGTAGGCGACTTGGACGAACTGGTCGGAGTTGAGCATGCCTTTGCCCCAGACGGGGTCGAGATCGGCGAACGGTTTTTCCGCGACGGCTTCGTCGGCGGATTTTCCCGCGGACTTCAATTTTTGCAGGCGATCGCGGGCGGTGACGAGCATGTCGCGGAATTTCGCGAGGTCCGCTTTGTTGCCGAGCGGCCCGTGCCCCGGAACAATCTTGGTGTAATTGCCGGCGAGGGGGAGAACTTTGTCGGCGGCCGCGATCATGCCGCTGATTTTGCCTCCCGTGCTGGAGTCGATGTAGGGATATAAGCCGTTGAAGAAGGTGTCGCCCATGTGGATGACGTTGGCCTTTTGAAAAAGAACGTAGATGTCCGTGTCCGTATGCGCGGGGGCAAAGTGTTGGAGCCTGAGCGTCTCGCCATTGGCTTCCAGCTTGTAACTGGCGGCGAAAGTCTGCTGAGGCAAGGCCTCCGCGGGCGAGGGGTCGAAATGCAAGCCAAAGACCGGTAGATCATGCGGCTCGGACATGCGCTTCTTGGTGTTTTCGTGCGCAAGGACGGTGGCCCCCGCGGCGTGCAGAGGGGCGTTGTTGTCGGTATGGTCGAAGTGCCAGTGGGTATCAATGACGAATTTCAGAGGGGCGTTGCCGATGCCGTCGAGCGTCTCCTTGAGCTTGGGCCAAGCGGGCGAAAGAAAAGTGTCTACGACGAACTTGCCGTCGGGTCCGTTGAGCACCAGCACGTTTCCGCCAGGGCCCGAGAGCAGAGTGAGATTGTCCGCGAGCTTTTGCGCTTGAATGGGAACCGCCCCCATCTGCGCGCGAATACTCGCAAGATGGTCGGCCGCCGAAGGCGCTTGTTGCGCGTAGTCTACGGCCGAGGCGCGGAGAAGCGTCGCGGGAAAGAGGTGGGCCAGGAAAGCGCTGCCCGCCAGCGTGGCGGAATCTCGCAACATTTCGCGGCGTGAGGTTTGCTTCTGCAAGAAATCGGATTTCATGTTCTTCCGGCCTTTCGACTGAGGTTTCGATTGCGGTCCGCTGGGGTCCCGCAATATACCGCAGTTTGCTATTCCGCGACGCCAAAAACTTCGTCGCCAACATCCCGCGGACTAACCGGCGCCTCCGACTTAGTTGACAGGCCCGGTTTCTGCTTCCGGATGTGTGGCAAATAAAGGACTTGCGCGCTACTGGCCGATGGGACGGTGTTGGGAAGGAAACGCGGGGCGCAAATGCGTGGGGACTCCATCTACCGGATTTTGTACGCTTTATACATAAGGGATACCCGCCGGTTTCGATCTGTACATTGATTAGGGGAAGGGGTCAAACCAGTCACCTCGTCCCATTCGCCTCAAGGGTTCCCGCTTTGGAGGTGTGAAATGTTTAACTCTCAGGGCCTTCGCAAACTTTCCCTTGCCGTAGCAGCGGCAGCGTTTCTTACCGTTACAGGCTGCTCGAACCAGGCCACGGACCAAGCCAAGAACCAGACTCCTGCCCCGGCCAAGAAAGCTGCGGCAGCGAAGCCCGCGGCCAGCAAACCCGCAGCAGCCAAGCCTGCCGCCAACAAACCCGAGGCGGGCAAGGTTGTCGCCGCGAAAGGCGCGGCAGCCAAGCCGGTCACCATCTCAAGTAAAGTGACGCAGCAAACGACGCTGGTCACAGTGCCGAAGGGCACGACTGTCAGCGCGACCATCGGCCAAGCGCTCGCCAGCAACAAGAACCACGCGGGTGATACCTTTGCCGCGATCCTGTCTTCGTCCATCAAGGTGGACGGAAAGACGGTGATTCCGAAGGGTACGCACATCACCGGCCGCGTCGTAACGGCCCAGAAGAAGGGTCCGGCGCAGTTGACCGTGGCTCTCGCTTCGGTCGACCTCAACGGAAAGTCCTACAAGCTGGTAACCGACACGATTAATCCGTCCGGCAAAAGTCCGGCCAAGAGCAATGCCACCGACAGCGATGCGGCGAAGGCAAAGGACACAAAGGACATAACCCTTGCCGCCGAGCGCCGCCTGAAGTTTAAGCTGGCCAAGGCCGTCAAACTTCCGGTCAAAAGCTAAAAAAATAGTCCTTAGCTGCCGCGCTCACCAGGCCAATTGTCCGGGCGCTCGCTGCGCCGCCGACTACTACGGACCGGTCAGAGGGATTGAAGAATTTGATAGTTACGAAGGAAATTTTGCATTAGAATCGCGCCGTTGGAGCATAAGACGGGCGACGAACCAAGCAGCGCAGCCCAGTTAGAACAGGCCGAACACCAGGGTAGAGACGAAGGCTGTGACCGGACAGAGTGTCCCGAGCCGGCCGCTGGAAGAGTCGCCGCAACGAAAGGGGGCTCTCAACACATGAATCGGATCCCCGTTTCCTCGGAAGGCATACTAGAAGTTGGATACCATCAAGATACGGACACCCTTGGGACCCTTGAGCTGAAGTTCTCGAACGGCGGCGTGTACGAGTTCTTTAACGTGCCCACCAAGATGTACGACGAATTCATGCACGCGCCCTCGAGAGAGGACTATTATTTCGCGAAAATCGGCAAGCGCTTCCCGTGCACGCGCGTGGCGTGAAGGCGCGCTGAGGCCTGCTGGGGAACTGAGGACGGATGCCAAGCGAGGTCCGGTGCCCGCTTCAGAAGTACATGTGTGACAAAATGATTGTGACAAGAGGATAGCCGAGGCGCATGGCAGCCGAGCGTGAAGTCGCGAAGGCCCCCGGAATGGTTCCCGACGAGCAGAAGCAAGAGCCTCGCTCCAAAGGGATCACCACAGCGCGCAAGAAGAAACCAAAGGAACTTGCGGTCATAACGGAATGCTGCACGGGCTGCGCGGGCTCGCCGGCTTGCGTGGAGTATTGCCCGGTGGAAGACTGCATGTTCTGGGTGCCGGACGAGGATAATTTTCCATTTGGGCGCATCCAAGTGGATCCCATCCAGTGTATCGGGTGCAAGAAATGCGTCAGCAAGGGACCAGACGGATGCTTCCTCGATGGTTGCCCGTGGGACGCCATTGTGATGGTCGACATCGCCGAAGTGGAAAAAGTCGTCGGGGCGATGACGTATTGAACGGCAGTGACTCGTGAATCGTGAGAAACCGATTGTCACCACGATAAGGGCCGAGGCCATTTTTGTGGCGGCCCGGAATAGCGAACCCTGAAAAGAACAGATATTGGAAGCCTAGGGCTGGTGCATAGCTCTGTCTCGAATGGCCTTTTCGGTGAGGCGGGCTTGCTCGCGTAGGCGATCGGGGATTTCGGGGACGTTGCGCTCGTAGATGCGGATAGCTGCGAGATCATCGAGTTGGCCGACCAGGTAGAGCGCGCGAAGCGCTTCCCACACTTGCTCTGAGCTGGGGTCGATTGCGGCAACTTCCGTGCCGGCGGCTACGGTTGCCCCAGTCGCGACGGAAAGCGTGCGAATGCGGCCGCTGATGGGCGACCTTATCTCCGTCGTGCGCGATCCATCCTGAAGTTTGGCGATCAGGCCGCCCTGTCGTATTGAGGTTCCCACCTTGTCCGCGTCAATGACGCGGCCGGCGACAGGAGCGCTGACGGACGCGGGCTGCAAGAGAGAAACGATCTGAGGCCGGCCGGTGGCGTCGCCGAAGCGAACTAGAGATAGGGCGGCGTTGCCACGCACCATCAGCGAGGAATCCTGGAACATCTTCAGCAAAGTTTCGTGGAAGGCCGCGGCCGAAGTGTCCTGGCCCATCACCCAGGCATCCGTGTTGCGGACTTCTTCCACGGGGTGCGAGGCAAGGCGCAGCAGTTGCGGATACCACAGCGTCGCGCCGCTATCATGGCGAGCCATGCGCTCGCCCAATTGCACCAGCGCGTGCTGGATGTGACGCGGGTGCTTGTCGTCGTTCAGGTATTCGGTGATCTGCTTGTCCGAAAGCTGGCGTCCAAACCAGGTGCTCCACCAAAACAAGAATGGCATAAGCACAATGAGCCAGGCGGTGACGAAGAAAAGGAGGCGATTGCGAGTGGACATGCGGTGGCGAATACGCGCAGGACGCGCCGGAGAATTCTCTACGACTGCAGACGGATTCGCTGCTTCCGGCGTTAGTGGGTGGCTCGCCATGTGTATTCGGTTGATGGGTTCTTGGATTTTAGTCCGTCTTCGCCGCCGGCAGGCCCTTTGACGAAGCACCCTTATTTTTTCCGATCAAGCCATGATCACGACATTCCAGGAGAACATTCAGAAAGAAGATGCCGGATACGGTGAGAAGAATCAGGCTCATGAACAGGCCGTCGACGCTGAGAAGAGAGCCGACGATGATGATCCAGGCAACGCCGGCGAGCGAGATAAGGCCGAGCAGTAAGGAAAGCAAGAGCATCAGTAGAAGCAAAAAACCTCCTTACTTCCAAGTTGGGGCGTGGTCTCGCAGGTCCGCGTCTCGTCCGTCCCAAAACTCGATCATGCTCAAACCGTAAAAGAGGCGGCGGCCCTTCGAAGCTCCCCTCGAAGCTCGGGGTAAACAGGATAAACAAGACCGCCGCACTCCAAAAGTTACGTGCCGGGCTTGAAGGTGACGTCGACGGTCTTGCTGTCTTTTGCGGCGAGCGTCACTTTTTGATCTTGCTCTCCGAGCTTTTCATGCACGAAGGCAATCGTGTAATCGCCTGGCGGCAGGCCTTTGATTTCGAACTTGCCGTCCGGACCGCTGACCGCATAGTAGGGGCTCTTGACCACGCTCACGAACATGCGCATCCAAGGGTGCTGGTTGCACTTCACCGGCAGCAGGATTTCTTCGCGGGCAAAGCTCTTTTCTATCGGCGCGGCTTGCGGAGCCTGCGACTCGTTCCACTCGCGATTATCTTTCGGAGTGGGGTGAATGTTGTGCGTGGTGGGATCGCCGTTAACGATCTTAATGGTCTGGCCGGCCATCACGCCGACCACGTGGGGCTTGTACCTGCAACCGCTCTGCGTCAGAGTGACGGCGTCTTTCGGAACGTCGAAGGTGCGACTGCCGAGTCCCTCTTTCACGTAGATGAAAACGTTTTCGAGGCGCCCTCCGCTCACGACAATGTTCTCGGCAGTGTTTGAGCCCTGACAGTTGGAATCCTGGCTCATGTCAATTTTTGCGGGCTTCGGCGCGGCGCCCTCGAATTTTACCGTTCCGACTACGATTGCGACAGTGGCGGGATCAATCGGCGTGGCTGCCGGGGTTGCTGCGGTGGGAGCTGCGGGCTGCTCCTCTGCGGTTTCCTTCTTGCCGCATCCGGCCAGCAGAACCAGTCCGAGCAAGACCGATAGGCTCCAGATTGCTAGCGATTTTTTAGTTTTCATTTTGTTCCTGCCTCTCCCTTGAAATCTGACCCTTGAAACCTGAAAGGTCAACTAAATCCGGGCTCCTATTCGGGAGCGCGATTAGCGGAGCCGCGCGCTGCGCTCACCCCAGAGGAAGTGCCGCTCGCCGCCGGCATGCGCGCCATCGATGCGCTCACTCGCCGCTGCTCCTCCGGAGTGAGCTGGAAAATGTATTCCACCAGGAGCTTGGTGTGATCCTTATCGTATCCCACGAAGGATGAAGGCGTGGGGCCGGAGAAAGTCCAGCGGTTATTTTCGCGCTTAAACAAGCCGGAAGGCATTGAGGTGCCGGGGCTGATGGCCTGCGGGTCGATAATCCAGCGCTCCACCCAGTCTGGTTTGAGGCGTCCCTTAGCTTGCAGGAAGTTGGGCGCGGTGGCCGTACGATCGTGGGCGGGATCGCCGGTGGCATGGCATTTCAAACAAGGCGCGGCCGGGCTGCTGAAGAGGCTGCGAGCCATGTCGGTTTCCTTGGCGGTGAGCATCGGCCGCTGTTCCTGAATATAGGGAAACGGCTGACGCGAGAGCGCCTGGAAGAAGCGCACCAGCTTGCCCAATTCATTTTCCGAGAAGGAGAAGGTGGGCATGCGCACCTGAAGATAGGGGCGTATTCCGTTGCGGTTGGTGTCGCTGTCGCTGAGCGACGGATTGGTGAGGAAGTGCAAGAGCCACTGGGGATCGACGCGAGCGCCTTCGGTCAGAAGCTTGGGTGGAAGCTGCTCTTGCGCTTCTTGATAGCGGGCCAGGGCCATCAGCGAAGTTTTCTGGCCGGGAATCAACTGGTGGCAGCCCATGCAGTTATATTTTCGGATCACCCACCAGCCTTCTTGAACGTCGCGACGATAATCCAAGGGCTTGTATTGATAAGTGACGGGAAGAGCGCTTTCCTGGCTGCCCATGAGTAAAGTGGTGAGCGCGCGGACCTGTTCCTTGGTCAGGTGCAGGTTTGGCATGCGCAGTTTTTCTTCTTCGGGCTTGATTTTGCCTTTGTCCCAGACATTGGGCTCCGCGAGCTTGTGTTCGAAGAAGCCTTTGTCGTCATACCACGGCTGTTTGGCTGGGCCTTCCGGAAGGCGCGCGAGATCGTCCGGATCGGTGATGGGCTCGCTGCCGCCTCGCTGCGCAGTTTCGGTCAGCAATGCAAAATCCAGTCGCTCGATTGGTTTGCTGCCTTCCGAGGTCAGCTCCGTGCCGATGCGCCCTTCGTCTTCCAGGCCAGAAATTTCGTGGCAGCCGGCGCAGCCAAAGTGGCGAATCCACTTCTTGCCGTCGTCCTTCAACTTGGGATCATCCATGAAGGGAGCATCCGCGTAGGAGGAAGGCTCCTGTTTTTTCAAAGTAACCAGGTAACTGGCGACATCTTCCGCATCCTGTGGAGAGAGCCGCAGGCTGGGCATGACGGTCATGTTCTGGACTTGCAGTTCGTGCCCGTCGTTGGGGCATTTGCTGTGGTCCAAATCGAAAACATAAGCCAAGCCCTTCTTCTTGTAATCCTCCGGGCCGATATCCTTCTTCTCGTATGGACAGTATGGGCGAGTACGCTCGCGGGCGTTGTGGACCCAGCGGACCAGGTAATCGTAATTGTCCTTTTCGCCTACGCGTGTGAGATTGGCGGCGAAGGTTCCCCCTTGTACTTGGTCGCCTTCACCGATGGAATGACAGGCGAGGCATCCACGCGTTTCGAACAGTTCTTTGCCATGCGAGGCGCTGCCGGGCTTATGCTTCGGCAAAGGATCGGCGAGCGCCGACTGCCACAAGTAAGCGGAGATGGATTTGATCTGATCATCGTTGAAGCGGAAATCGGGCATCTTGGTGGTAGCGCGGAAGCCGCTGGGCTTCTTCAGCCAAACGGGAATCCAGTTCTTGTTCAGCTTCAGGCGAATGTCTTTTAGATTGGGACCAACTTTCTTCGTGTCTTGCAACAAGCTCTTGATGGTGCGGTCGAGCTGAACGATGCGCAGGTCGAGTTTGCTGTTGGTGACCTTCAAGGCTACGGCGCGATCGTTGAGGCGATTGGCTTCCTCGTTGGACTGGGCGGTATCGGCCTGCTTCATGAAATAGCTGGCTTGCTTGAAGTTGTCTTTCTTGTCTTGCTCGATGAGCTTGATTTGCTGGGCGATGGACAGCAGGTCTTCGGGCTCTTTGTCGTAGCCTTCGTAGCGGTGGCAGCCCACGCACCCACGCTGACGGAACAGATCCTTGCCTTCAGAGAGGGTCCAGCCAACATCGTCGCTCACAAGCACCATATCCGCGGCATGACAGGTCTGGCAGCCCGCTTCCATATTTCCCTTGGGGAATAAAGGCCAGAGCCAATGCTCGTAGTTGCCATGGGCTTTTTCGATGCTAGTGGTGGCGCGTCCATTACCCTGATGGCAGGGCGAGCAGCCAAATTTATCCGGGTCGTGCGTCTTCAGCAGATCGGGCTCGGGATGGCTGGTGAAGGCGAGGGCGTACTCATCAGGCTTTTTGCCCTTGAGAGACATGGCCGCAGCGGTGAGTTTGACAGGCTCGCGAACGCCCATGTGACAGGATTCGCAGCGGTCCACGATGTTGGCGTCGGGCACGTTGATCTGCTGGATTTTGGCGTCCCAAGCTTCGGTCTTGTCTTGCAGGCCGGTGATCTGCGAAGGCGTGAGATTGATCATGTGCTCGGAAACGTAGGCGTCGAGCTTTTCCTTTTTCTCATTGACCGGCTTAATGAGCTCTCCAAGTTCAGCGCTGAGCCTGGTGCGCTCGTTTTTGAGGTCGTTGTAGACGTCTTCGAGTTGCGGGAAGGTGTATCGCTGTTTGCTGCCGTCAGGGTATTCGACCGTGGCGATTTCTTTCTTGTATTCGTCAAGATTTCGTTGTTTGCGTTGCTTTGCCGAGGAACTTGCCTCCGTTTCGATGTCATAAGTGGAGGCGTTGACGTAGGCGCGACGGTCAGTGAAAACATTTTGCACCGCGAGGATTTTGCCGCTGAGGTCGCGGAGCCTCTCATTGATTTCCCTTATGCGCGGCGCGGCGCTCTGGCTGGCCTGCTCGTAGGCTTGTTTGAGAGCTTGGTAGTCGGCGCTGCTCTCCACTTCTTTTTGCGAGGCGCCGGATTGGGAGCGAGCGTTCTTGAGGAAGGTGGTGTAACGGGTCTTCCATTCGTTCTGAAAGGTTTTCCAGGGACGCTGGCCGAAGTCTTCATCCCACAAAGCCCAGAACAAGGTAGCCATGAGGACGATCACCGCCACGACATAGTGCGGCGCGAGGGATTTGCTTACGATCGGATCGTCGTCGGGAATGGGCTTATCGGGCACCAGTTCCTCCTAACGCAGAAAACCTAAGAGCCCGCTTCGGAAAGCGGGCGCTACAAACCCTCGAAGAGCCACAACCTTGCCAAGCTGGGGCGCAGCGTGCTGCGCCCCTACAAAAGCCAAAGCACCTAGACGTTGAACCATGGTGTAATCCACACATACTTTATGTGGAACATCAGGCGGAGCAGCATCTTGATGGGCAGCGCAATCATGGTCAGGAAAAAAACCATCAAGATGGAGTATTGCAGCAAGCTCTTGCGCTGATAATTTTTCGCGTTGTAGCGGCGGTACAGCGCGTGCACCACAAAGCCGCCGATGGCGAAGAAGCCGCCGACTACCGCGGCGCCGAAGATGGCCTTGCCGAGGTTGGAGGTGATGCCAAAAAGGTCCGGTAAATCGCGATTGACCTCGTAGATGAGGCGGTTGTGATCCCAGGTTTGCCCGGGCCAGAACCACTGCCAGCCTGGACCGCGAATGAAGGTGCCGATGGTGATCATCGATACCCACAAGACAATGAAGCCGAAGAGGAACGTGCCAATCTCAAACTTGCGCTGCTTCCAGGTGTAATAGCCGGCGCCGAGCGGGTTGGTGTCTATGTAAGGAATCACCATCAAGCCAAAGATGATGAGTGTAGGCATGACCACGCCGGCAATCCAGGGATCGAAGTAGACCAGCATTTCCTGCAGGCCGAGGAAATACCACGGGGCCTTCGCGGGATTCATGGTCAGGTTGGGGTTGGCGGGTTCCTCCAATGGAGCGTTCAGGGTAATCGACCAGACCATAAGAATAATGGTGACGATGATGGCGGCGAGAAATTCAATACGAAGAAGGAACGGCCAGACGTGGACTTCCTTTTGCCAGCCCGGCTGGAAGGGCCAAGCTTTGCGGTGATGGGTCTTGGCCAGCGCCGCGTCGCCTTCGAGCTGTTCGATGAGCAGGTCATTCGCATGAGCTTGCCGCCAGGCGAGGAAGATGTAGAAGGCGAGCAGAGGGATCAGCGCGACGATCGGCACGTTATCGGGCGCGGAGATGATTTCCCAAAGTTGGCGCCAATCCATGGCTATTTCCTTGGCTCCTTGATCTCGGATTCGAGCATCACTGAGTTCGGGCCGGAAATTCCGCCGTCCTTACGCACGCGCCAGAAGTGCACCATCATGAAGATCAAGGCGATGATAGGAATTCCGATGCAATGCCAAATGTAAGAGCGGAGCAGCGCGTTGGCATCCACGATCGAGCCGCCGAGCAGGCCGAAGCGTACGTCATTGTAAGGAGTCATCCCCATTTCCGCACCGAAAGGGCCTTCGTGGCCGAGAAGAGGCGTGGCGCGCGCCATGTTGGTGCCCACAGTGACGGCCCAGAAGCCGAGTTGATCGTCGGGCAGCAGATAGCCGGTAAAGGAGAGCAGCAGGGTCAGCACCAGAAGGATTACGCCCACATTCCAATTGAACTCGCGCGGCTTCTTGTACGAGCCGGTGAGAAACACGCGAAACATGTGCAACTCAACGGCGATGACCATCAGGTGCGCGGCCCAGCGGTGCATATTGCGGAGCAACTTGCCGAAAGGCACGTCATGCTCCAGGTAAAGCACGTCGCGGAAGGCCTGCACCTTGCTGGGATGGTAGTAAAACATCAACAGCACGCCGGTAAAGGTGAGCACGAGGAACAAATAAAAAGTGATGCCGCCCATCCCCCAGGTGTAGGAGTAGCGCACCGCGTCGCGGTTGATCTTGGCGGGGTGCAGATGCAAAAAAACGTTGGAGAGCACGCCGAGGGCGCGATTGCGCGGCGTGTCGTCGTGCTTGTGCCGGAAGATGGAAGTGTAGAGCTGGGTTTTAGTGGGATTCTTAAGACCTTCGACTTGCTCCTTGGCCTTTGCGGGTACATCGCTCTTGAGAGATTGGATGGCATCCTTCATGCCTGCCAAAATCCGAGCCATCAAGCCGACCGATTTGCCGTCTGCGTTTTTCTCGTCGGGCATGGTTTACACCTGCAAGAAGGAGCCCGGGTCACTGAAGTGACTGGGCTGCCCCTTGGGCCACTGATAGAGACGTGAAGTATCCACGATGATCTGGCCGTCGGGAGCCAATTCGACGTGGGCGCGATCCATCGGACGGGGCGCGGGTCCTTCGAAGTTGACGCCTTCGCTGTCGTATCCGCTGCCGTGGCAGGGACACTTGAACTTGTTTTCGCTGGATTTCCAGTCGGGCGTGCAGCCGAGATGCGTGCAGCGCGCGTAGATGACGAAAACGCGGTCGGGCGTGCGGTCGACCCAGATGCGATATTTCTGCTGCCACTTGGCATCGACGCCGAGGGCGTAGTCCGAGGGATAGCCGATTTTGAACACGGTGGGAGGCTCGAAGAGCGTGCGCGGCAGAAAAAACCGAAGGAAGGCGATAAACCAGGCGCCCAGGAAACCTGTAACCGCACACCACACTAAACGACGACGCCGGTTGTTGACTTGGCTGTCCTTCGGACCGACGGTTGCCAAACCGGCGGCGGCCACAGCCTTCGAGGTACCCACCGCGGGTGTGCCCACGTAGCTGGCTGCATCACCGGCGCTAGCCGACGTCTTCGCTGCATCCGGTTTCGGTTTGTCCGACAGGGTCTCCGGGCCCGCCATGCGATACCTCCTGGAAAATGGTTCTCGAAATTAGTGCGCGGCCATGGAAACCGCCGCCCATTTCCTCCCTTGGGAAGAACAGAAAATTTTGGTGACAGGTCGAAGCGGAGTATGTGTAAACAGACGATCAGCGAAGCTTGGAGGGGAGCAGCGCTCCACGCCTACTAGCGTGCCGGGCCCGCCGAGTTGGAAAAATTCTGATGCGCAACATCGCGAGGTCCTTACCATTCCACGGGACCCCCCAGGAAACGAGCCGGATGTTACTCAAAATGGAAAAGGACGTCAATGCGTCTCTGCGAAGTTTGCAAGTTGTACTGCCCCCGGGAACATTCTTCCGAGCGGGAAAAATTTTGGCGGGGAAGAAATAAAGAAATGCAACAACGCGCTTGCGCGCGGAGCAAGCTGTGGTAGACTCGCCTCGTTTGCAGCTCCACTGATGTGACTCCAGGGATTGTAAGCGCTACCATAGTGGAGCTGGCCGAGAATCCTACTCGGGAGGTCGCGCTGCATGGGCCTCGTTGTTCTTATCGTCATCTGGCTAATCACGTTCGCCAGCACGTACTTCTTTATCGCCAAGACATGGTGGTTGCCAACCGGAGCGTCTGCTGCGGCTGCGGGCATCGACCATCACTTCGCCACCACGTATCTCGTGATGGGAATTGTTTTCGTGGCTGCGCAAGTGTCGCTGGGATATTTCGCGTGGAAATATCGCGAGCGCCCCTCTGCGCCGCCGGCGCGCTACGTGCACGGCAACAATATGCTTGAAATTGTGTGGACGGTGCTAACGGCAATCCTGTTTATCGGGCTGAACCTGATGAGCAGCTCGATCTGGGCATCGGAACGGTTCCGGCCAGCAGAACCCGGCGCTACACAAGTAGAGGTGACCGGGATGCAGTTCCAATGGTACTTTCGCTATCCGGGCCGGGATGGCAAATTCGGCGCCACCAAGCCGGAGTTGATCGACGCGTCCGCGGGCGGAGAGAGCGCGATCGGTTTGGACACAACCGACCCCGCTTCCAAAGACGACGTCGTTGCGGGAATCATGGTGGTCCCGGTGAATCGCGAAGTGGAATTGATTTTGCGGGCGCAGGACGTCATCCATAGCTTCTTCATTCCCAACATGCGCTTCAAGCAGGACGCGGTGCCGGGCCTGGCGATCCATATGCATTTCACGCCGATTACCATCGGGGACTACGAGGTGACCTGCGCGGAGCTTTGTGGACTCGGTCATTACAAGATGCACGGAATGCTAAAAGTCGTCAGCCAGGAAGACTTCGACAAATGGCTGGCGGCACGGGAGGCGGAGAAACAGTAATGGCTACCCGGGAATTCGCTGCCCACGAAGCTCACGCTCACGCGGCACCGCAAGGTTTCATTCGGAAGTGGGTTTTCAGTCTCGATCACAAAGTCATCGGCCTGCAGTATTATTTTCTGGCGCTGACCGCCGTGTTCGTCGGCATGTTTTTGTCGTTGCTGATGCGCATCCACCTGATCTGGCCGAACATTACTCTGCCGCTGCTCGGCGACATCAAGCCGGAAACCTATCTAACGCTCGTGACCATGCACGGCACGATCATGGTGTTTTTCGTTTTGACCACCGCGCCGCAAGGAGGCTTCGGGAATTATTTTCTACCCATTCAAATCGGCGCTGCCGACATGGCTTTCCCGGTGCTGAACATGCTGTCCTTTTGGGTGACGGCTTTGGCCTTCATCGTGATGCTCGGGGCTTTCTTCGTGACTGGGGGAGCGCCGCTGCATGGCTGGACCGGATATCCGCCGCTGAGTGCGCTGCAATCCGCTGGGCCGGGTGAGGGTGCGGGTGCAGACTTGTGGGTCATAAGCATCGCGTTGTTCTGCATCGGCGCGCTGATGAGCGCGCTGAATTTCATCACCACCACGCTGGATATGCGGGCCAAGGGCATGACCATGATGCGCATGCCGCTGACCTGCTGGGCGTGGTTTATCACCGCGATCCTGGGACTGCTGGCCTTTGGCGTACTTTTTTCGGCAGGCATCCTGTTGCTGTTGGATCGCAACGCGGGCACAAGCTTTTTTGTGCCGTTGGTGACGGTGAACGGGCAACTCGCGGCGCATAAAGGTGGCTCACCGCTTTTGTGGCAGCACCTGTTCTGGTTCTTTGGCCATCCCGAGGTGTACATCGCGATTTTGCCGGCGATGGGATTGTGCTCTCAGCTGGTGTCGGTGTTTTCGCGGAAGCCCATCTTTGGGTACAAGGCGATGGTGTACGCCATGTTGTCCATCGGGTTGCTTGGCTTCATGGTGTGGGGCCATCACATGTTCATGAGCGGCATGAGCCCGTACACGGCTTTTGCGTTCTCGGTGATGACCATGGCCATCGGGGTGCCTTCCGCGATTAAGACATTCAATTGGCTGGGGACGTTGTGGGGCGGGCGCATTCGCTTGGCCTCGCCCATGTTGTTTGCCATCGGCTTTGTCTCCTTGTTCGTGTCGGGCGGCATCAGCGGTCCGTTCCTGGCGCAACCGACACTGGATATCCCGTTGCACGATACGGCTTTCGTGACCGGACACTTCCACTTGATCATGGGCGTTGCTTCGATCTTCGGGATTTTTGCGGCGACCTACTATTGGTTCCCCAAAATGTTTGGGCGCATGATGAACGAAAACTTGGCGCGCTGGCATTTTTGGCTGACGTTCGTGGGCACCTATTGCATCTTCATGCCCATGCACTATGCGGGCATGGCCGGTCAGCCGCGGCGATACTCGCAGTTCACAGAGCTGCATTATTTGGAGCAGTTGATTCCGTTGAATACGTTCATCACTTTTGCCGCCTTCGTGACCATCACTGCGCAGTTCTTCTTCATCTTCAATTTGTTCTGGAGCATGAAGTACGGAAAGAAGGCCAGCGACAATCCTTGGGAAGCGACCACTCTCGAGTGGACCACCGCCACGCCTCCTCCGCACGACAATTTTGCCGGACATACCCCGGTGGTTTACAACGGCCCGTACGAGTACAGCGTGCCGGGCGCTCCGCGCGATTACGTGATGCAGACCGACCCCACAACCGTGGCGGCACACTAGATCCTTATGGCCAGTTACACGCCCACGGTTTCGCTCGACGATCCCAGAACTTCCACGGGAGGAAACGGCGTACCGCCGCCGCTCCGCGGCAACGGCGATGATTTCGGTTCGCCCTTCTTTGATGTGCGGCTGCGCCGCGCCCGCTTGGGACTCGTCGTGGGCTTGACCGGAATCCTGATGATTTTCATTTCCTTCACGAGCGCGTACGTCGTCCGGCAAGGCTTGCCCACGCTCGACCCGCGCACCAACACGCTGCTCCACGATTGGTTCCCGGTGCCCTTGCCCCGGTTGTTGCTCATCAACACGTTTGTCCTGCTGATCAGCAGCTTCACTATGGAACTGGCGCGGCGCCATGCCGCTCGCAAGGCTGCGTTTGCGCAGGTCGCAGCGGTCCCCGGAGTTTCTGTAGACGCCAATGAAAAAGTCTCCTGGCTGGCATTGACCGTGGTGCTGGGTCTCAGTTTTTTGACCGGGCAAGGGATGGCTTGGCGCGAACTGGCAGCCAGCGGTTTCTACGTGTCCAGCAGCCCCAGCAGTTCCTTTGTCTATCTATTGACCGGCATGCATGGCGTCCACCTCTTTGGTGGTGTCGTGGCCCTGCTGACCGCGGGCATCGCTTCCCTTCTGCGTCGGCCTGCCGATTCACAATTGATTGTGCTCGACGTAACCGGCTGGTATTGGCATTTCATGGCTTTGTTGTGGGTTTACATTTTGTGCTTGCTGGAGTTTGTGCACTAGACGTCACAGAAAGGAGCACACCGGACTCATGGCTGACGCGACCCTGCCGCACGAAATGCCCGCGCTCTACGAGCCATCGTTATTTGGAACGTACTCCAAAAAGATCGGGATGTGGCTGTTCCTGCTGTCAGACTCGCTGACGTTTGGGGCGCTGCTGTATGCCTACAGCTACGGGCGCATCTCCACGCCAAACTGGCCGACGCCATTCCACTCCGAGAGCATTGTGAATGCCACCATCATGACGGCCTTCTTGCTGACCAGTTCGTTGACCATGGTGCTGGCGGTGCGTGCCGCGGTGCAGGGCGACGCCAAAGCCCAGCGGCTCTGGCTGCTGGCCACCATGGCGTGCGGCATGGGCTTTGTCATTCTGCATGGCAGGGAGTGGAGCAAGCTGATCGCGGAGGGCCTGACGCTTCCGGTGTTTCCAAAGCTGCCGGGGCAAGCGGCAGGCGGAGAGTTCGCTAACGTGGCGCAAACCGTGCCGCAGTTTGCGGCGACTTTTTTTGGGCTGACCGGGATGCACATGCTGCACGTCACGCTGGGTGTGATTTATCTCGGCGTAGTCGCGCTGCGACGCAAGTTCATTCCCATTTTGCTGGTGTTCTGGCTGGCGGCGTGGTTGGGAACGCCCTCATCCAGTCCCTTTCATTACGGATCGCACGTTTTATTGTTGGCGGCGATCGTTTGCTCGGTCATTTTGTGGTTGAAGCCGAAGGTCTACGATTCCTCGGACGTGGAAGTCGCCGGATTGTACTGGCACTTCGTGGACCTGGTGTGGATGTTCATCTTTCCTTTGGTGTATCTGATGTCCGCCAAGATTCTCTAGGAGCTGGAGACATGGAAGCCTTTCAGCAAGCCATCGCCGAGCGCGTCGCGGAACAGCACCGGCATCACGGAAAGTCGCAGTTCTTCTGGGTGTGGGCCGCGCTCCTGGTAATGACCGCCATCGAAGTCTATCTGACCTATCAGAATATGCAGCCGGTGCGCATGCTGACCATTTTGATGGGCTTGTCGCTTGTGAAGGCGGCGCTAATCATCGGCTACTTCATGCACATGAAGTACGAAATCTCGCGAATGAAGTGGTTGACCATGTGCTCCCTGGTTGCCTGCCTGGCTTTGATGATGATCTTCTTCCCCGACGCTCTTCGCATCATTTCGCTGGGAGTGAAATGAAGTTACGCGCCGCTATCCTCGCCGTTTCCCTTTTGCTGTGGGTTACGCCGGCCTTCGGTCAGGCCTGCTCCATGTGTTACAGCACAGCTAAGGCGACTTCCAAGGATGGGCAAAGAGCCATCAGCAAAGGGGTGGTTGTACTGTTGCTTCCGCCGCTCGGTTTCATGACGCTCGGCGTGTGGGCGGCATTTCGGTACGGAAAGAAACGCGATCTCGAGCAAACTCGAGCAGCTGGGTTGAGCATTTAAATTCCCAACATTGTGTGCTTTCGGCAAGCGTGCATAGCGGATCTGGCGTTCACGAACTAACTGCACTACTCGTATCGCAACGCCTGTGTCGGCGCTATCCGGGATGCTCTTCGCGGCGGGCACGTAGGCCGCCAGCATGGTCACCAGAAACAGCGACGGCACGACAATAATATAAGCCACGATGTCCACGCCGCCGGCATTGAACAGCATGGAATTCATGAGCTGTTCGCGACGCCGAAACCCATCGCCAGCCCGATCACCGTTCCAATCCCGACCAGAACGAGGCCTTTGCCCATCACCAGACGCGGCATCGAACCGCACCGGGTTCACCGATCCCGAAAACGGTTCGACGAGCTTCTACCAGGCGGATGGACTAGGCTCCGTAACGTCGTTGAGCAACACCGCAGGGGCGCTAGGGAACACCTATACGTATGACAGCTTTGGCAAGTTGACGGCCTCAACCGGGTCGATCACCAATCCTTTCCGTTACACGGCGCGAGACTTTGACGCTGAGACGAACCTCCAATTTTCCAGGGCCCGCTACTATGACTCAAACACCGGTAGATTCCTCAGCGAAGACCCGATCCGTTTCAACGGCGGTAACGATTTCTACGAATACGTCGACAATAGTGTCACGGGTTCGAGGGACCCATTCGGTCTAGCTCCGCAGGATGCATTTTGGCCCATCGCTGGTGACCTTGCCCTCTACTATGCGTGTGCAAATCGGATCAAACATGAATTCAATCACTTCAGCCGAGAAGGGCATCCCAGATATGCGCACTGCATGGCCAGCTGCAATTTGGTTAAACAATGCGGAAGCAAGGCAGCCGCGTTCCTCACAGGTTACGGGAAGGAGTTTCTTGATGTTCTGGACTGCGTCCGGACTTCAAAGGCCGTTAGTTGCAATACTGCCATGCAAAAGAGCGATCGTGACGACAACGCACAAGGCAGAGCTTGTCCAAAGAACAAGCCGTGTGCGCAGCAATGCGAAGACCTGGCCGACAAACCGGACGGAGATCCGGCTTGGCTGTATTACGCGTGGCCAGTCATACGGGGAGTTTTCGGCTATAACCCTACTCCTCCTGGCTCAGGCTATCCTGGGAGCAAGATGTAGCGCCCAAACTCTACCATTTCTGACAAAGAGGATTTCGTGAGACTCAAATGAGCCGAAGATCCAAAATCGTTCTGACCAGTTTTGGGACCGTAGTCCTACTGTTTCTTTTTTTCTTTCACGGCTGCGATCACATTTCCGAGGAAACCTTAGCCTTTCCGCCGCCGCTGGAGAACGTGACCGTCCACACATTTGCGACCCTCGAATGGGTCACGAGGCCGAGTCAGAGGATAGGCATTCATCTTAAACAGCAGTCCGATATCAAACAGTTGGTTGACCTTCGAGTCTTTGGGGATTTCCAGCCGGAGATGACAGACGAAACGGCTACCGCGCAATTCGGCAAACCCGTACAAACACGGACTGACGATTTTGGCGCCACCTGGTCCAGATATTCGACGCCGTTCGGTTATGTGGAGATCGGACTTGACCGGCGAACATCGCTATCGGACGACGATGACAACAAAGGCCCCGTGCCAGGTCGACGCTCCCTGCGGGCGTATACCGAAAAGTCGCCCAGCAAAGTCTTCCGCTCTCCCCTTCTTGATCTACTTGATCAGGCGGAGAAAAAGACTCCTCGTGCTGAAGATCGAGAGGTCGATTTTTTCAATTCAGAGCATCGCCTCATCTTGGACGTGTCGGTCAAGAAGAGTCGAATCACCCACATGGAGCTTTTCAGACACGTAGACAGATAGAGCGGGTCCTGGCTGGATTGATGTACGACTCAAATACCTATGCCTACGGCACTCCAGAAGACTCTCTCAAAAATACATATAGCTTCAAGTACGATCGAACCATCATCTGCACGGCCTTACCCGCACGAGCCGCTAGAATTTGCGCGATGTATTTGCGCCGGGTTTCGAACACGGTTTGCAAAACGTCATCGAGGGATGGAATGCGACCAGCAGCGATCAGCAGCTTCGGCCTGCTTTCGCAAATCAGACGCCGTGATTTTCGTTTCCATGTCCGTCAATCCGCGACATAACGGGTGTTTGCCGCGAGGTAGTCAAACTCGCGGGCGCGATTGACCTTGTAGGTTGTTTCCGGCGCGAGCTTCACCGGGCCGTGTTCTTCATGCACGATGCTGACCCCGTTCAGGCCGACCTTTACATACACATCGTTGTAGGCTTGAAAAACTTGCGCGTCTTCCAGCGTTTCCACTCGATGGTGATGTCCGGTCGCCTCGCCCTCCGCAATGACGCCGTTTTTGCGCGGTGCAGTCTTAGCGTATTCGAGAACGTGCTCGGCAACCTCTTGTTGTGGGATGAAAAGCAGATCGCCTTGACGGATGGTTTTAATCATTGTGTTCTCCTGTTTGATTGGATCAGGACCGCCCACCCGGCGCTACCTGTGATCGTGCCTCCTACACCCACTCTGTTTGGCGAGAACCGTTTAGGCTGACCCGGAAGACCTCTTCTTGAGCCGCTCGAGTGCGATCGTCTGAGCACGAATCGAGTCAGGCGCCAGCACGCCCTGCAGAGCCAGTTCGTACATCTCGCTGGCGTCCCGCTCGATCCTTTCCATGGTGGGGCGAAGGAGGGCCTGCTTGCTTGCGGCATAGGCAGAAAAGCAGTCGGGGGAGATCACCTGGGCGTATCTCAAAGCCTCGTCCAGGAGCTGCTCGGCGGGGACCACGTGATGGAGGAAGCCGAGATCGAGAGCTTGGGGCACGTCGTAAACCCGTCCTCCGAGTATGCACTCCGCCGCCGCTTTCGAGCCCACCGCGTAGCGTAGGATCTCGGTATAGACCCCGGGCATCGGGATGCCGACTAAGACCTCGTTCAGGCTGAACTTGGCCTCGCTCGCAGACGCGATCCTGACGTCACAGCAGGAAGCGAGTATTAGGCCTCCGGCGAAGGCGTTACCATTGACAGCAGCTATAGTGCGCCGCGGGAGGGTGAACACGCGGAGGATCGAGTCGCGGAACAGCTGAAACCAAGACCTAATCTTACCGAGGTCGGCGCCCGCAAACCGAGGGAACACGTCTTCAAAGTCCAGTCCCGCCGAGAACGTGTTGCCCGTCGAAGTGAGGACCACCGGCAGCCGTGGATGGCGATCCTCGATGAGATCCAGCGCCCCATTAAGATCCTCGAAGAAGGCCGGGTTCATTCTATTAACCGGGTTCGAACGCATTTCGATCACTACCGCTCGCCCTTGAATCTGTACGCTCCAGGCCATTGGTATTTCCTCGTGCCACCCCGAACGAACGAATCGTGCGCGTGCGATTCTCCCCAGCCTAGTTCTTGACTTTCAAGTGCCTGGGTATTATACACCGCAGAGCGAAAGCTCAAGATTCTCGCGCCGCGCAGGTGCGGTTCCCTGAGTCCAACACGAACGGGGAGAAAGGAATAACGATTGCGGATCGCCTCGCGAGCGACGTACCCTCGTCCCCAGAGGCGCTTCAATCTCCGCGTCCTGGCCCTCTACACGGGTGTGCACCTCGCTTGCTTGGCCATCTTCGCAACTGGTGTAACTTGGGGAGGCGTGCGGATTTGCCTGGTCGCTTTTGTCATCCGCTCTTTCGGCCTCGGAGCTGGCTATCATCGTTATTTCGCCCACCGGTCATTCCAAACGTCCCGGCCAATGCAGTTCATCCTGGGCCTGCTCGGGACACTGGCGCTAGAGGGAGGTCCACTGTGGTGGGCCGAGACTCATCGCCGTCACCACCGCTACGCCGACACGCCCGACGACATCCATTCGCCGCGCTATCAGGGCTTCCTGTACGCCCATTCCGGATGGTTCCTGGACAAAGCGAATTCCAAAACGGACCGCTCCGCGGTCCCTGACTTGGCGAAGTATCCCGAGATAGTATGGCTGGACCAATGGTGGGGCTACACCTTCCTTCCAGTGATCTGCGCCCTAGCCCTGTTGTTGCAGTTCGGTTGGTCCGGGTTCGTTTGGGGGTTCTGCGTTAGCTCAGTTCTTGTTTGGCACGCCACGCACTGGATCCAGTCACTGAGTCACAGCTACGGTGGGTATCGACGCTTCGAGTCCAGAGATCACAGCCGCAATCACTGGTTCGTGGCGCTCATTACGCTCGGCGAATGGCACAATAACCACCATCACTACCCATGGTCCGCGCGACAGGGGATGGCGTGGTGGGAGATCGACGTCGTGTATTCCCTTCTGAAGATCATGAGTTGGACTGGGCTTATCTGGGACCTAAAGACCGCGAAAAGGGCGCAGCCAGCGCTTGCGCGAGGATGAGGAGATCCCTTGAGTCCAAACGGCCTGTCGGCCTCAGAGGGGAAACCGCAATTCGGTTTTGCAACCGATAAAGAGCGGGTGGCAGCGGGCCACGCCAGGAGCAAGCACCTGCTGATAGGAGCGCTCCAGGCGGCCGGCATCCGAATCGACGGCGCCAATCCATGGGACATCCAGGTCAACGATGAGCGCTTCTACGACCGTGTGATCACCAACGGCTCGCTGGGGCTTGGCGAGACGTACGTAGAAGGGTGGTGGGATTGCCAGCAGATCGACGAGGCGATCCACAAGATTATGGAAGCCGGCCTTGAGTGCCACTTCGCGAACAAGTGGCAGTTTGGGCTATCTGCGCTCAAGCTATTGAGGGCACAGATTCTCACCAATCTGCAGAACCAAGAGAGGGCGGCTGAAATTGCGAAGGTCCACTACGATTTAGGGGCTGAGTTTTTTCGTGCCATGCTCGGTCCCACGATGGTCTATTCCTGCGCGTACTGGAAAGACGCGGCAAACTTGGACCGGGCCCAAGAGGACAAGCTCGACCTTATTTGCAGGAAGCTCGAACTCCATGAGAGCGACTGCATTCTGGACGTAGGCTGCGGCTGGGGAGGATTCCTCAAGCACGTTGCGGCGCGTTTTGGCTGCCGTGCGACCGGAATCACGATCTCCGCCAACCAATGTGAATGCGCCAAGGATTTCTGTAAGGGCCTGCCAGTCCGCGTCTTCCTTTCCGACTACAGAGCCCCCCAACTGAGGCACGAGGGCCGCTTCGACAAGATCGCGTGCATAGGAATGTTCGAGCACGTTGGCCGAAAGAATTACCATACCTTCATAAAGATCATCGACAGCCTTCTGGCTGAAAATGGACTATTCCTGCTCCAGACCGTGGGGAGGTGCAGACCCGAGGGAGCTACCGACCCATGGATGAATAAATACATCTTTCCCAACGGTACCTTGCCCTCCGCCGTGGAGATCGCTAGGGCTATCGAGGGGTTCTTTGTCATAGAGGACTGGCACAGCTTCGGCGCGGACTATGACCGGACTCTGATGGCATGGCATGCGAACTTCGAGCACTATGCGGAAGGCCGCGAGGCCGCCTTGCAGAGGCGTTTTCATCGAATGTGGAGGTACTATCTCTTGTCATGCGCCGGCAGCTTCCGGGCTCGCCATGGACCCCAGCTTTGGCAGGTCGTGCTATCGAAGAGCGGAGTCAAGGGAGGCTATCGCTCAGTCAGGTGAGGTGTTTGGCCGAGCTTCTGAGACCACCTCAAGTGCAGTCCTCGCCATGAGCAGATCCGCTGTGCCCAATCCCTCTGAGAACGATTGATAAATGTCGTACAGAAGTTGCCTTATTTCCTCCGACCGTGACGGCCTGTGAGGAAGGCAACAAAGGCTCATCGTCGCGCGCAGCTGGAGAGATTTCGCTTTCTGTTGACGTGCGATCGTGATGGCATGTTCGATGTCCGCTTCCGCGCCTGCTGGGTCCTGTGGGGCGAGTGCGAATCTGAGTTCACCCTTGACTCTATACAACTCCGCCTCGTAGTAATGCTCCGAGTTCTTGAAGACCAGGGCCTCAGCCTCATCCAAGACAGCCATGCCCTCCGCCGGCAGTCCCGCCTTTCGATAGGCCTCCGCCAGTGTGACAAGAAAGAATGTCATTCCCGCACGAGCGCCAGTGCGACGCCAGGCTGCAACGCCCTGCTGAAACAGTGCGATCCCTTGTTCCCACTCCCCTAGACCAAACCGGGCCCATCCTTCCATCATCGTCCCGACCGAGAGCCACAACGCCAACTGGTGCGCGATGGAGACCGCTTTTGCGGCCGCAGCGTCTGCTGCCGCCTCCGCATACTGCCCGCAAGAGTTGTGGATAACTGCGAGGTAGCACCTAGCGAAGGCCATGCTAACGGGATGAGACAGCTTCTCGGCGAGGGTTACGGCCTCGATTGCCTTCTCTAGAGCCTGCTCCGGGTAACCGAGGAGCCAGAGGGCCCAGGCTGCATAGAGCCCGTGCGCAACGCCCGGATCGTGCCCGTAACGCAAGCCCAAAGAGCCGTGCTGCCGCAGGTCATAGAGGGCGAGCCCCATTTCTGTGAGTTCCCGGCATCGGACGATCTCCCCCTGCAGGAATGCAGTGGTAGCTAACGAACGATACGCAAGTAGCCGCAAAGTGGAATCAGCCGAGTTCTGAGCCACGCCGAGGAGTTGTTCGGCCAGCTCCCGAGCTACTGGCAACTCTCCGCCCACCATGTAGAATTGCCACAATCCCTGCATCGCAGGGAAGAGCTGGATATCCTCACTTGCGCTTCGGCACAACTCCCTTGCGCGCGCATACGCTCTCTCCACTTCGGGAGCGGCGTAACCCTTGACCGCCATCAAGGGCGCGCCCAATGCCAATTGCAGGGACAACTCTCTACGATTGCGGTCGGGACCCTCTGCGATCTTCGCGAGCATCTGGATCGCCTGGCTGAAGTGGCTGATCGCTTCGACGTTGGCGAAACGCTCAGCGGCCCTACGACCAGCCCTCTCCCAATATCCGAGGGCTTGCTCAACGTCGCCCGCCTCAGTGTAGTGGTGCGCGAGCAGCTCAGGCTGAATCTCAGCCGTCTCGGGAAGCAGCTCCTTCAGCACATGAGCGACCTTAAGATGGTGTGCCCTTCTCTTTTTCTTCGGCAGTGAATGATAAGCTGCGTCTTGTATCAAGGAATGCTTGAACTGATACTTTGACTCCGAAGGTCGGCCCTGACACAACAACACGTCCGCCTCAGTCAGGGAAAACAGGGCGTCGCGGAGGGCAGTTTCTCCCATGCCCGACATGTGCTGAATCAGAGCATAGGGGAAGCTCCGGCCAACAACAGCCGCAATTTGCGCCAGTTCTTTAGTCGCGGTAGTGAGTCGATCCAGGCGGGCTAAGAAGAGTTCGTTGAGAGTCGCCGGGATCGCCCGAGCGAATGCAGACTCGCTCACTGCCGCTCTGTCCCCCAGCTCTCTGACAGAGTCGACCAACGTGCGGGTTATTTCCTCAATGAATAAGGGAACCCCTTCCGTCCTTTGCACAAGAGATTCGATCACATCTGCCGGGAGTTTGCTGTCACCGGCGGTCCTCTTGATCATTTCGGCCGCCAGCCGAGGAGGCAGGTGACTGATTGGCATTTGATGAAAATGGGCACGGTTGGGCCACAATGTTCGGAATTCCGGCCGCGCGGTCCCGAGGACCAATATGCGTGCGGACGCCATTCGCTCCAGGAGCGCGCCCAGCAGTTCCAGACTCGAATGGTCCGCCCAATGCAGGTCCTCAGCGACGAAGAGCACGGGTCTCTGGCCTGCCATGGCCAGCACCATGGCCGTCAGGGTATCGATGGTCCTCTTCTTGCGCTCCCGCGGATCCAGAGAAAAGTCGGAAGTCCCAGGCAGAGAGATCGAGAGCAGAGACGCGATCACTGGCATGCTCTCTGCAGCGTCCATTTCAAGGCTCGATAAGGACGACTCCAACTTACGAATCTTGTGTTCTGTAGAGTCTTCCCGGAGGATTCCCGTCGACCTAAGCACCAACTCAATTACAGCGTGGAAGGCGCTGCTCTTGAACTGCGGCCAGCACTGACAGCTCATCCGGGTTACTCCGTCGCTGCCGATGCGATCCTTCAGGACCCTCACGAGGCGCGACTTGCCGATGCCCGCCTCGCCAGTAAGAAGAGCGAAATGCCCTGTCGAGTTCCTCGCACATTGCCAAAGCTCGACAAGGCGCTCGACATCGGCCTCTCTGCCGACAAGTGGCGTTTGGCTCGAGGCGAACGCGGCGTCGAAGCGGCTGTCGATGTCTTTCTCGCGCAGAACCCTGTAGGCCGCCATCGGCTGCGGCCCACCCTCGACTCCCAGGGAGCCGATGTGCTCAAGATCGAAAACACTGTGGGCGAGCTGGTGGGTTGAATAACCGATCACGACCGCGTCGTCGTCGGCCTGGCTCTCCAGTGAAGCGGCGATCTGTGGAGTGGTGCCCTGGATGTGAAACGCTTCAGGTTCCCCTTCGACATCTTCGACGATCTCGAGCCCGGTATGAATCCCGACGCGAACTCGTGGCGGAGCTGCCCCTTGCTGCCAGGGTGCGCACCTGACCGCTTTGACAATCTGAAGCCCTGCCCGCACAGCGCGCTCGGCATCACCCTCTCGAGCGATGGGATGGCCAAAACAGGCCAGCACCCTGCTGCCGAGGACTGAAACTAGGCGACCGTTAAGCGTGTTGACGGCATCCGCGCAGAGCGCGGTGAACTTGCTTAAGGACTCGCCCTCCTCGTCGGGATCTTCGGCGACCGTCGCGAGCGACATCAGACGGCACGACAGGAAGGTTAATTGGCGCCGTTGCAATGTGCGACGAGCCTCCCTCTTCGCCTCCAAAGACCGCGTAAGGAGGTTGTGAAGCCCGACGAGTGCTTCAAGCAACTGCGCGGCGGTCTGGAAGCGTGCCTCCGGCTTCTTCTGCATCGCACGGGTCACGATCATTTCGGCTTGTTCCGGCAGGCTGTCCTGAACCGATAGTACGGAGGGCGCGGGCTGCTCCGAGCAAATCTCCTCATAGAGCCTGACGGCGTCCGTCGAGGCATAGGGCCGCTGCCCCGTAAACAACTGGAAGAGCATTACGCCCATAGCCCAAACGTCGGTCCGTTCGTCCTGCGAGTCTCCACGCCACTGCTCCGGTGCCATTGAGGCGGGAGTTCCGGAGTTGGGATTTGACTCTCCGCTGGAAACGGACGGTTGGCTCGGCAATTGCGCGAAGGCGGCCAAGCCAAAATCAAGGATCTTCGCCCTTCCTCCCTTCAACACGAAGACGTTACTGGGCTTAAGGTCCCTGTGAACGATCCCATTCTCGTGAGCATGGGACATTCCGCGAGCTACATCGATCATGACTTCTGTAGCCCGCAGAAGGCTAAGACGGTCGTGGGCGAGCATCTGAGCGAGCGAATCGCCCTGAAGATGCTCCATGACTAGGTAAGGGACTCTCTTCCAAGTGGCGATGTCGAAGATGGCGACGATGTTGTCGTGGCGAAGCCGCGCCGTTGCCATCGCTTCTCGCCTGAGAATCTTGACAAGTTGGTCCCACGGAATGTGCGGGGCAGGAAGGATGAACTTGATGGCAACCGAGCGATCAAGCTGACGATCGGCTGCGGCGAATACGACCCCCATTCCTCCCTTCCCGAGCCGTTCGGTGATCTCAAATCGCTTGTTCTTGCCAATGCAGTCGCCCTGCTTTACACAGGTGGCAAGCGCTTCGCTTCGCATCTCAAAGGGCGCTTCAAGCCCGATCGTGGAGAGATCTGAACCCGCCGAGGCCATTGGGGCTCGTTCATTATGAAGAGGAGGTGTTCTCGCCTTATGGGAATTGACCAGCGTCGTAGGCCGCTCAGTGCTGTCGTGGCGCTGCGAATTCGGGTCCTTTTTGCGCATCCCCGCTAGATCGCGCCAGCATATCAGAGCGGCGAAAACTCACTCTGCCTGAGCCCAGAGCTGGGCGTCCCTCCATACAATATTCTAGCTTGAACCTACGCCTGCGAAGTCTTTGGCGTCAAGTTAGGGTTTCATGGTTCTCCGTAGGTCGAGTGATATCACCTGATCTCACTCGTAGTTGATGGAAAGGCGCTTGGCTGGCTGTGACTGCTGACGGGGATAAGAATCAGAACCTTCTCGTGAAGCAAAAGCTGCACCCGCTCCTCGAAGAGCTGAACGCTCCGCGGTGTGGGCTGCATGCGTTTCGGCACTTCGCTGCATCGGTGATGGACAGGCTCAACACTCCGCTGAAATTGCCGCAGCAGCGGCTTGGTCATAGCGATGTAGAGATGACGCTTGGCGTTTACAGTCACGTCGTGAGGGAAGATGATCTGCTAATAGCGGCCCACTTGGGAGAAATTCTGGACCTTCTGGATCTTTTCAAAAAAACAAAAGGGGCTGCTGTGAGCCAGCAACCCCTGTGAGCTAGAAAGATAGATTGGTTGCGGGGGTCAGATTTGAACTGACGACCTTCGGGTTATGAGAACTAAGAGCACACTCTAAGTCCCGTCGATTCAATCGCGCTGATGGATCGAAACGAGGGAAATTCGCTGATTCTTTGCCCACTTCTTGCCCAACATAGTGAGGGTGTTTGATTTACAAATTTCTGAAGTTTTTGCCCTTAACTTGCCCACTCTCTCGTCAAAACCATATTTCGCGGGTACCAACTCGTGTTGGATAACGGGGTGGTCTCTCCCAAAGTTCGTGATACTGATTGCAGGTCAGAAATCAGTTAGCGAATGCGTGGGTAAGGCAACGCGCACCGCGTTCAGGACTGCCGCGAGGTCGATGATTTCCTGTGCGATGGCTCCTCCGATTGGCGGCAGGTATCCGAGCGCAGCGGCGATCATTCCTAAAATACTCAATGCCATCCCGCCGATGGCGGACTGAAGAGCAATGTAGCGCATGCGCCGCGCGATATGAATCAGTTCGTCTACTCGACCCAGTGAAGTCTCCAGGATGCCTGCATCGGCGGCCTCTGAGGTAATGTCGCTTTGCACTCCAAAGGCAACGCCGACCGTTGCCGCTTGCATCGCAGGGGCGTCGTTAATGCCATCCCCAAGGAACAACGTAGGGGCTTGTGCCGCCTCTTTGCGGACGATAGCAACCTTGTCCTCCGGACTCTTGGCCGAGTACAGTTCCGTGATTCCCAGTTGCTCGGCCAGATGCCGTACTTCCTGGTCGCGATCGCCAGAAACGATTAAGACGTGGTTGACCGCATGGCGCGGTCTTAAATGCTTGATAAACGTGCGGCTCTCCATGCGAGGCATGTCATGGAAACGAAAAGTGGCAGCATACGCGTCGTCGACAAAGAGCAAGCATTCCAACCCGGGAGCGACCGGTGGTAAAGCAAGCAGTCTTTCGACCACCTTCTTGCGGTTCGTAATCCAAACACTACGCTGGCCTACCGTACCTTTTAGTCCCTCACCGGGCCGCTCGCTGATTTCCGAAACAAGTTCCAAGGGAAGGTTTGCCTTTTGAGCTGCCTCAAGAATCGCCCAGGAAAGGGGATGTTTTGAATAGTGCTCCAGGCTTGCAGTCACTCGGAGAACCTCATCCCTCGCAAATCCGGGAGCACAAAGGATCTCGGAGAGCGAAGGCTTGCCGTACGTCAATGTTCCAGTCTTATCGAAGATAAGAGTACGGCAACGGTCTATCTGTTCGAGTACGGCCGGATTCTTTATGATGATGCCGCGCCTCGCGGAGAGAGAAATTGCGCCAATGACTGCTACGGGAATGGAAATTAGAAGTGGGCAGGGTGTTGCTACGACTAACACAGCCAGAAAACGGTGGGATTCGCCGGTCGCTGCCCAAGCGATTCCTGCGAGCGACAGTGCCAGTGGTGTGTACCAGGCGCCAAGCTTGTCTCCTAAGCGACGGATGCGGGGTCGACGTTGTTCTGCGTCTTGCATCACTTGCATAATTCTCGCGTAACGCGAATCTACTGCCAGTTTTTCAGCACGAATGTGCAAGGCGGCATCGCCATTTATGGAGCCCGAAAGCACTTCCGAGCCTGGCGTTTTAGCGATCTCGAACGGTTCACCCGTGAGATAGGCTTCATTCATCTTTCCGTGACCCTCGGTGACCACACCATCAACGGGGCAAATCTCGTGTGGAAATACGACGAGCGTGTCGCCGACCGCGATGTCCTCGAGTCTTACATCCGATAAGTCGGGGCCGCATTTGCGATGGGCTACTTGCGGCATCCGTTTGGCGAGCGCATCAAGAACCGAGGAGGCACGCCGGCTGGCGAATTGTTCAAGGGCCGTTCCCCCTGAGAGCATAAGAATCACGATCGCAGCGACAAGATATTCACCGAGAATTACCGAGGTGACGATCGAGATTCCGGCGAGGTGATCCGATCCGAATTCCCGCGCAAAAAGTTTTTGCGTCAAGGGTACAAGGAGAGGTATACCGGCGATGATCAAGACCGCGATAAGGGGAACTTGCCAAGCGATCCGGGGAGAATGCAGAAGATATCGAAGAAACAGATGGAGAAGAATGCCTGCAATGGTGAAGAACGCAATGTTGTTCGGCCTCGTCCACACAGTAAACGCACTGGGTCCTTCCACCTGAAGTGTCTGCATGGCCTGCACGGCTCCGAGCGCGCTGGGTTGTTCGGAAATAACGATCCCAGTCGACGGGGAAGTCTTAGCTTCATTCTGAATACTCTCGTCCCGGATAATACTCACTAGGCAGCTCCGCTTCTTTTCCCAAGACTCATGGTTTCAGGGCACCTTCCCCCCAGCGTGTAGAGCGCCCGGCGAATTATGCCGGGCCTAACTCTTCGCCTTTGGTTTTGCCACATCGAGCGAGCTTAAATTCTCGCCGGCACGGCCAATTCCTCTTCGACGTTCAGCTCAGGAACGAGTGTGATTTTGAACTGAAGGGAGCGTGCGACGAAGCACGATTTTTCGGCCTTTTCAAGTATGAGGATAGCCCGGTCACGATCTTCTTCTTTCAGAATTGTGACGACAGGCCGCAGTTTGATTTCCGTAAAACGCCAGCTACCATCCTCTTTGCCGAGCACGCCTTCCGCGTCCAGGTTGAAGGATGCAAATCCCAAGCGGGACTTCTCCGCAATACCGGAGAAGGTGCTGACAAAACAGCTTGCCACAGCGGCGACGAGGAAGTGTTCCGGTGTCCAGCGCCCTGGCTCCCCCAAGAACTCCGGTGGGGCGCTGAACGATATACAAGGCAGGACTCCTTCCGCGTGGACGACGCCATTGCGTCCGCCCGCGGCGAATGCGTTGACTCGATATTCATGGTGAGCTTCCATTTGCTTCTCCTTTCATCTTCACAGCGGGAGACTGTTTCCGATTCTGGCCCCGCGTTAGCAATTCAACCTAACAAGGGGGCCCTTACGACGCTGTGACCTGAGTCACGATTGAAAGTGATGGGCGTCACAGCCAGACGGACTTGTCTGGGCGTATTCGTGGTACGTAGGGAGGTGGCCCATGAAAGCAGTTCAAGCAAGAACGAGAATCGCACTGAAAAATATTCTGTTTGCCACTGATTTTTCTGCAGCGGCAGACGCAGCCGCACCGTTCGCGATCCAGATCGCGCGGAGTTACGGAGCGAAGGTGTACGGCTTACACGTAAACCCATACGACGATTACACCTCTGCCGCGCCCGAGGCGTGGGCAATGATGGCGGACGCAACGGAAAAGGAAACCAAGGAGCATGCCCGTCGCCTGGATGAGCAGCTCAAGGGCATCGAACACGAAGTGGTGATTGGTCAGGGCAACATTTGGGAAGCGACAGCGAAGCTGATCAAACAAAAGGAAATTGACCTGATTGTCCTTGGGACGCGTGGGCGGACGGGGCTTGGCAAGGCATTGCTCGGTTCTGTTGCCGAGCAGATTCTGCGGCAAGCGCCGTGCCCGGTGCTGACCGTGGGACCGCACGTGACCGCTCGGCCGTACGTGAACGGGCAGCCCGAAGAAGCAGCGAAGTTGCGGGAAATCCTCTACGCCACGGATCTGGCCGCGGACTTTCCGGTTGCTGCACCGTACGCCATCTCACTGGCGCAGGAGAACCAAGCTCACTTGGCACTTCTATACGTCATTGAGGAGCCTCAGCAGCCTGGGGAGATCGCGGAGATGAAAGTCGGCAAGCTACGCCAACTTGTTCCACAAGACGCAGACCTGTGGTGCGAGCCGCATTACCTCGTCGAGCAGGGGATCCCAGTAGAGAAGATTCTGGAAGCCGCGGACAGACGGAACGCCGATCTGATCGTGCTAGGAGCGCATCCGGCAAGGTGGCTGGCGACGCATGTAAACGCAGGAACAGTTCACAAGGTTGTTTCGGAAGCAAAGTGCCCAGTCCTGACGGTTCATGGCTGAGCACCGATTGAGGGCGCGGTGAAGCGAACGTCAACTGCGCTGCGCGCTCCGGGTCGATGACCGGCGACCAAAGCTTCATGCGTTTCGTCGGCATCGGCCCCGGCAATTGAAAGAAGGAGACGAACATGTCCACGACTTTCGAGGAAAGAATTCAGACAGAGAATACGATTTCGGCATCGCTGTTGGCGAACGCGTGCTGGTGGGAGCCATTACGCCTTGCGGCCAGTGCAATTACTGCTTGAGCGGCGACTGGTCGCAATGCGGCGGCGCGATTGGCGGCTGGAAATTCGGGAACACGATCAACGGCGCGCAGGCGGAGTATCTTTTGGTGCCGAACGCGCAAGCGAATCTGGCGAAAATTCCTGATGATCTGCGCGATGAGCAAGTGGTTCTGCTGGCGGACATCGCTTCAACGGGGATATCCGCAGCAGAGAGTGCTGATTTGCAAATCGGCGATACGGTCGCAATTTTTGCCCAAGGGCCAATCGGACTTTGCGCTACGGCGGGCGCCAAACTAAAGGGAGCGAGCCTGATTATCGCGGTGGAATCGGACCCGGTGCGCGCGCAAATGGCCAAGCGAATGGGCGCCGACGTCGTTCTCAATTTTGAAAAGATGGATGTGATCACGGAGATCAAGCGCCTCACGGGCGGAACAGGCGTCGACGTAGCGATTGAGGCGCTGGGGATGCAGAGCACGTTTGAGAACGCGCTGCGTGCGCTCCGCGCTGGAGGAACGCTGTCCAGCCTGGGTGTGTACTCGGGGAAACTTTCCGTGCCTCTGGAGCCATTTGCCGCTGGTCTTGGCGATCACAAGATCATCACGACACTTTGCCCGGGAGGCAAAGAGCGAATGCGCCGGCTGATCGAGCTCGTCCGGCATGGGCGGCTCGACTTGACGCCGCTCCTCACTCACACGTTTTCGCTGGACCATATCACTGAGGCGTATAAGCTGTTTGGCGAGCGGCGAGAGGGCGTGATCAAAGTGGCGATCAAGCCGTAATCATTCGAAGAGGAACGTTAGGTCGCGCTACATAACGTCGATTAGTTCGCGCTTGCCTGGCCACTAATCCTTGCGGACGCGAGGCGCCAGCAGTCGCGGGCGATGGCCCAATCTTCTTGGGCGCGCACAATTAAGACGTGAACGGCTGAATCGGATACGGAGACTTCCTGGTCCACGGGAGACTGCGCGTTTTTTGCGGCATCGAGTTTCAGGCCGAGAACTCCGAAGTTGGCACAAGCGGCTGCTCGCACTTCCGGTGAATTTTCTCCTATGCCTGCGGTAAAGACCAAAGCATCTATTCCTCCCAATACTGCAATCATTGCGCCGATACCTGCCTGAAGGCGATGCACAAAAATCTCAAAAGCCAGCTTGGCGCGCGCGTGGCCATCTTTCATCGCGGCCACAATCTGCCGCATGTCGCCCGAGATTCCAGAGATTCCCAGCAGACCTGATTGGGTGTTCAGCACGTCGTCGAGTTGCTGCCCTGTGAGCGGACCTTGCCGCATTAAATAAGTGAGGATTCCAGGGTCGACGGAACCTGAGCGTGTACCCATCATCAGCCCTTCCAGAGGCGTAAAGCCCATCGTCGTATCGACGCTCCGGCCGTCGCGGATCGCCGCAAGGGAACAACCGTTTCCAAGATGGCAGGTCACCAGTTTGAGTGACCGCAAATCTTTTCCCAGCAGTTGTGCCGTACGTTCCGCGCAATACTGATGATTGATCCCGTGAAATCCATAACGGCGAATCCCCTGAGCCAGCCATTCATACGGGCCGGGATACACAGCGGCAGGCTGCGGCAATCGGCTATGAAAGCCGGTGTCGAATACCGCAACCTGGGGTACACCGCCGATGCGTTTCTCGATGGCCGCAATCCCGTCCAACTCGGCGCGATTATGGAGGGGTGCAAAGACGGACATGCGCGCGATTGCAGATTTCACTTCCGGCGTAATAGCCGTGGCCTGCTCGAAGTCCTGACCGCCGTGAACGATACGATGACCGACCACATCGATTTCCGATAGCGAGGAAACGACGGCAGTGCTTCCGCCCGACAGCGTACTAAGCAGGTGGTCGATGGCCTCCGAGCGCGATGCAACCTGGACGCGTTCCTCCAGATTTCCTCCGCGCAGGTTGCGCACCTGCACGTCAGCTTGATTCCCAGACCATTCGATCTGACCCTCCCACGCTGGTGCTGGAGGCTGTTCGGGAAGGGCGCCGCCGAGTTCATACAACGCAGTCTTCTGGCTGCTGGAACCGGAATTGAGCACTAGGATTTTCATGAACTAATAGGGCCATTTCCAATCCCGGATTTCCGGCAAGTCGTCGCCATGTTCGCAGATATATTGTTTGTGTTCGATGAGCTTGTTGCGCAGGAGCTGTTTGAAATGTGCGCCGACGCGTTGCAAACGGGGCACGCGGTCGACCACGTCGCCTGCCAGATGAAAGCGGTCCAAATCGTTCAGCACGGTCATATCGAAAGGAGTGGTGGTCGTTCCTTCTTCTTTGTATCCGCGGACGTGAATATTGTCGTGATTGGTCCGTCGATAGGTCAGGCGGTGAATCAGAGTCGGATATCCGTGGTAGGCAAAGATGACCGGCTTGTCGACCGTGAATATCGAGTCGAAATCGCGGTCCGAGAGGCCATGAGGATGTTCGCTTGACGGTTGGATGGTCATCAAGTCCACCACATTGACGACGCGGATCTTGAGGTCCGGAAAATGCTGTCGTAGCAGATCGACGGCCGCCAGGGTTTCGAGCGTAGGGATATCTCCGGCGCAGGCCATCACCACATCGGGTTCTCCTGGTTGATCGTTCGAAGCCCACTGCCAAATCCCGACTCCAATGGTGCAATGCTCGATGGCGGATTGCATGTCCAGCCACTGCAGTGCAGGCTGTTTTCCTGCAACGATTACGTTGACGTAGTTTCGGCTGCGCAGGCAGTGGTTCGCCACCGAAAGAAGGGTATTGGCATCCGGAGGAAGGTACACGCGCACGATGTCCGCCTTCTTGTTCACAACATGGTCGATGAAGCCGGGATCTTGATGGGTGAACCCGTTATGGTCTTGGCGCCAAACGTGGGAGGTAAGGAGATAATTCAAGGAGGCGATCGGGCGTCGCCAAGGAATATTTCGCGTCACTTTGAGCCACTTGGCGTGCTGATTGAACATGGAGTCCACAATATGGATGAAGGCTTCGTAGCAGGAAAAAAAACCATGGCGGCCCGTGAGCAAATAACCTTCCAGCCAGCCCTGGCACATATGCTCGCTTAGGACTTCCATGACGCGGCCGTCTCTCGAAAGATGCTCGTCGGTCGGCTCAATCGGTTCCATCGTTACTTTGTCGGTGGCTTCAAACAACGCTTCGAGACGGTTAGACGCAGTCTCATCAGGGCCAAATACTCGGAAATTCTTGGAGTCTGCATTCCGCTTCATCACATCGCGCAGAAGATATCCCAAGACTCGAGTTGCTTCCGCCGTCTCCGTGCCGGGCTTCGTCACCTTCACCGCATATTCGCGGAAGTCCGGCATTACAAGGTCCTTCAGCAAAGCCCCGCCATTCGCGTGCGGGTTTGCACCCATCCGACGTACGCCGGTTGGCGCCAGTTCCGCCAATTGTGGATTCAGCTTGCCGTTGCTATCGAACAGCTCTTCCGGCCGATAGCTCTTCAGCCATTCTTGCAATATTTTTACGTGGTCCGGATGGGACACAAAATTCGTAACGGGGACTTGGTGCGCACGCCAAGTGCCTTCGACCGGTTTTCCGTCCACTATTTTTGGCCCCGTCCACCCCTTCGGCGTTCGCAGGATGATCATTGGCCACGCAGGAAGGCTAGTGGACCGTCCCGCACGGGCCTCATTCTGAATCCCGCCAATTTCCGCGATGATGGTGTCGAGCGTGTGGGCCATGAGTTGATGCATGAACTCCGGCTCATGACCTTCGACAAAATACGGTTTGTAACCATAGCCGGTGAATAGCTGAGTCAACTCCGCGTCACCCATGCGGCCGAGTATGGTGGGATTCGCGATTTTGTATCCGTTCAAATGCAGGATGGGAAGAACGGCGCCGTCGCGCGCCGGATTCAGAAACTTGTTCGAGTGCCAGCTCGCGGCCAGCGGACCCGTCTCGGCTTCACCGTCGCCGACCACGCAGCACACCAGCAGGTCGGGGTTGTCGAACGCAGCTCCGTACGCGTGAGCAATTGAGTATCCCAGCTCTCCGCCTTCATGAATGGAGCCTGGCGTCTCTGGGGCGACGTGGCTGGGAATTCCACCCGGAAATGAAAATTGTTTGAAAAGGTTCTGCAAGCCCTCCTCGGTTTGTGAAATGTGGGCGTACAGCTCGCTATAGGTGCCCTCCAGGTAGGTGTTGGCAACTAGCCCGGGACCTCCGTGCCCCGGGCCCGCAATGTAGATCACATTCAGATCGTGCTTTTTGATCAGCCGATTGAAATGGACATAAATGAAATTCAAACCCGGCGTGGTGCCCCAGTGGCCCAGCAAGCGCGGCTTGATATGCTCGATCTTCAGCGGCTCACGCAGCAGCGGATTCGCGTAGAGGTAGATCTGTCCAACAGAGAGGTAGTTCGCCGCCCGCCAATACGCATGCATCTTCCGCAATTCTTGTTCGGACAGGGGACGCTTGGAGTCGTAAGGTTTCGCTGTACCTGTGCATGCCCCTGTAGCCATATCGGTGCCCTCCTGGTGTGGAAAATCGAGGTCGTGGCGCAAGCAGGGCGGGCTCGGGTAGAGTTCTGTCCGCCAAAACTAAGATTCAATCTTATGCCCGGAAACTAGAAAACACTATTACAACCATCTGACGGGTCAACTCGCTCCCTCGAGCATATGATCCTCTGAGATCAGTCGAGAGAGAACCACGATGACCGTTTTGTTCCCGGGGAACGGCGGCGGTCCGCTAAGTTGCTGCCAGCGCCTTGCGAGGTATCACGGTTGCGAGTTCCGGCCATAGCGACTGGAGCACGACTCCGTTTCCTTCTTCGTGCACTAACGTAAAAACATGCGAACACGGCTCGCAAAGCCAGTAATGGCTTACGCCGTGGATTCCGCCCGGCGGATCGGGCGTTGCATGATTCTCGTTTGCTGCCACCGGATCGGGGCGAAATCGGAAGAACTTGCCTCCGCCGGTCCAATGAAAGGCTGTCGGACACGCGGGGTTCGCGCATTTCGGATGCTGCTTTTGATAGAGCGGCGTTCCTTTCAATGTTCCACCGCTGGCTGCCGGCTGCGGGCTGGTAACCGTTGGTATCGGCGTCCGCAGTTCCCTCAAACACTGAATGATGGAGCGCAGCCAGGTTCCGACGGTTTGTTCGGTCTCGCCGGGGTCACCGTAGCGGTAGAGAGAATCCAACGTTTCTCCCGCGGCGTTGAGCGCAATGTGGCGGCAGGGAATTTTCGTTGAACAGAATTCGGCCGGCACTAAGTGCATCAGGACACAATCGCTGCACGGACCGGGCTTCTCTTTGGAGTCGTAGCTCATGCACGTCGGAGAATCCTCGAAAATAAAACGAGGTCTCCAGGGCGTTTTCGGCGAGTGGCTATAGCCCCCCTGCTCGAGGAATTGCAGTTCACGTTCAAGAACTTCTAACAGGTCGCGTTCATCTTTCGGCATGTTGCACCTCCCCGCAATTCAAAATATGGGCTGAGCCGAAAGGAGATGCAGTGATGCTGGTCACAGAACGGCGTGCGATTGATCACAACAGCGAGATTGTTTGTCTTCGTCGGCGGGTCCGTTCTTACGCAAACGTTACACGCTTTGCAGCGCGACAGTCTTCACCACGAAGCCAATACCCGGGGCATGCAGCAGGGTATTGTGGATGAGACAGTGGCGTATGGCCTCCTCGACCCCTGCGCGGTGTTCGTCGCTCAAGGCAGCGGGAATTTCCACTTCAATGCGAAAATCGTCCATACGCGGAGGATTCTTGGCTTTCTCAGCAGTGACCAGAACCTTGGTGCCTTCGGTAGCCAATTCGTGTTTCTTCAGGTACTGCGCAGCGTAAAAACCCACGCAGGAACCCAAAGACGCCAACAAGAGTTCCGGAGGAGTCATGCCCTCGTCGAATCCACCGCTCTCCGGCGGTTGGTCGCAGGCGATCTTGTGTTGCCGCGCGGTGATCTCGAACTGCACACCGCCTAAGTGTTCGACACTGACTTTCATGTGATTTTCCTTCCGTCGTTTAAGTCTACACCCTGGCCTACCGCGGTTGGCCGCTTTAGACATCGGCGAGAGGTTCTGCTTTGTTCACCTTGTCCAGATGCTTCGGGATCAGTTCGCCCATTGGACCACGCTCCCCGCCGGGCCGGTCCACAACCAGTTCGGGGTGTTCGCGCCGAAAAGTCTCCGCGATATGGCAGCTCCAGCAGACGGGTTTGTAAGTCTCAAGAACCCGTGGCAGGCTTTCGGGAGCGAGTTCGCTCCATTGCACTGTCTTCCGGCCGGGGCCCATCAACGCTGGCCGGTGATCATGCCAATGGATCTCGCCGAACGGCTTGCAGCAGTACACGCAAGTTCGCCCGCGGTACCAATCAGCGACCTTGGTCCACACCAGGCAATTTTGCGGGTCCGCACCGATTTGACTCAGGCATTCTTGCCCGCAGTCCTGGCGCTCAGGCCAGCGGGAACATTCACTCAGGCGGATACCGGGCCGCCCGGTCAGCGAGCTGAGCGCGGCCTTGCTCGCCGCCACTTTGACGGCCACGGGCTTGCCGGTCTCGGGGCAGGTAAAAAGCATCTTGCCCCGATACCGGAGGAACACGCGCGTGCCGTAAGTGAAGGCGGCGGCAATCCCAGCAGAAAGCACGAGTGCCACGATGAAGAGATAAGCAGCGGTGTTCATTTCAGGCTCCTTGCGACTAAGCGTTGGGAATCATCTCCCAGAACAATGCGATCAAAATTCCGTAGTACACGGCCACAACTCCCAGACTTACCAGGAAAGTGCTGCGGTCTTTTCCGAGCCCGGCGTACTCTTTCTTCCAGTGTCTGGCGCAGAGGGCAATCATCAACACCGCGAACAGCGCAGTGATCAACGCGATTGCACTCACAAGACTCGCGGTCAAGTTAGTGCTTTTCAGTCCAAACAACTGCTGCGTGGAACTGCCCAATATTCCGGTTGCATAAGCCATGCCCAGCCACACCACCGAAGCCACCATGCCGATCATGTACGCCCATCGATCCTCCATATAGAACAGCATCACCAAAATGGCGATATAGAGAATCGACTGATACAGGTGGATCAGGAAGAAAGTGGGTTCCAGGTGTGTCAGCAAGAGAAAACAAACGATTTGCGCACCTGCCAGCGTGGCGATATCCCGATACGGCCTCATAAATCCTCCTCGTGATCGTCGTGCCATCATCCGGGAAGCAGGCCAATTTCCATCTTCCGGACGGCAGCGATAGATCCTGCTGAATCTTGCACCCGCACGATCAAATATGGACTCAGCCGAAAGAGGCTTCTGTAACCGGCATCACATTAGGACGTGACGGCCATCACCGTCGGGAAACTCCGGATTGCGGTAGAAAGATGAGGATTCAGTTGTCGTCGAGCGGACGGCTGCGTATGCCAAGCGGGTTTCGTTTTGTGTCGCGCAGAGAGGGAGGTATACTCCGGGGCGGTGAGTTTATGCGCGCCCCTTACGGCCTAGAGATTATTGAGAGCTGCATGTCCTGCCCTCACCGCGAGGACCGGCTTTTCTGCAACCTCCCTTCCCCGGCGATGGAGAAGTTGGCAGCCATCACCTCAGCTTCTTCTTACCCCAAAGGAGCGACGCTTTTCGTTGAGGGGCAGGTGCCGCGCGGCGTGTTCATCCTGTGCAACGGTCGAGTGAAACTGTCGACGACTTCGGCAGATGGAAAAACGCTGATCGTGAGAATCGCAGACCCGGGGGAAGTCCTCGGATTACCCGCCACTGTTACTGAAAACCCTTATGAGCTTACCGCAGAAGTGATCGAACCAACCCAAGCGAACTTTATCCCCCGTCAGGAATTCCTGAACTTCCTCCGCGAGCACGGCGAAGTGGGGTTGCGGGTCGCGCAGCAGTTGGGTGAAACCTATCACTCCGCAATCGCAGAAATGCGAACCATTGGACTCTCCCATTCTGTAGGTGAGAAGTTGGCCCGCTTCCTGCTGGATCTTTCCGCAGGCCATGACAACGGAAAGGGTGAGGTAAAAGTCACGCTCACGCTCACGCATGAAGAGATTGCCCAGATGATCGGAACATCTCGAGAGACGGTGACGAGACTCTTTGGTGAATTCAAGAAAAAACAACTCTTGCAGGTAAAAGGCTCAACGCTCATCATTAAAAACAAAGCAGGGCTCGAAGGCGTCTTGAACTCTTAGTCCTGCTTCCCCTTCCTGGAAATCCCCTTCGCGAAATTGCGCCTGTGACAGGCGTCACATCAAGCGGTGACGTACGTCACGGAAGGTCACCGGAACTACAAGCAATAATGTTGAACATGAAAATTGGGGTAAAATCCGGGGAACTCAGCTCGCGGTTCGGTGGGCAAGATTTGGAGGGAGACGAATGAAAGGTCGCATACTTAATACCGGCGTTGCGGCGATTGTAACTTCGATCTTGGTCGTGCTTTGGGTGATGCTTGCGTCGGTGCCTAAGACTTCCGCGATTCCCGCGTTTTCGCGGAAGTACCAGACGTCGTGCACCACTTGCCACAACAATTATCCAGAATTGAACGACTTCGGGGAGGCCTTCAAGAAGAACGGGTTCAAGTTCCCAAAGGACGACGAGGTCTTCGTGAAAGAGCCCCCTGTCTTGCTGGGGTCAAAGGCGCAGAAGGAAGCATTCCCTGGTGCCGTCTATCCCGGCGAGATTCCAGGTTACCTGCCGATCGCGTTCCGGTACGAGGGGAACTTTACTCTCAACCGCAAGCAGCCTCCGGGGGTCATCGCGCAGAACGGATTCGCGCCGCGCACAGACCTTTTTGCTCCAAACACCTTCACGATCATCAGTGCGGGGAGCTTCGGGCAGAATTTGTCGTTCTGGATTGATGATGACATCTCCGTCGGAGCGGCCAATGCCAATGGTTTTATGGGCGACGGCTGGCTGAAGTACAGCGATCTGGGCCACGCTATCGGGCTGCCGAAGAATTCACTGAACGTCAGATTCGGACAATTCGAGTTGGACCTGCCCTTCACACAGGCAAAGACCATCTACCTTTCACCTTATGACATTTACAGCGAAACGGCTGTGGGAATAGGCGGCCCGTGTCCCAGTGGCGGGGCGCCCTTAGCCGTATGCGAGACAGCAAACAACACGACGATTTTTGGTTCGCCGCAGCGAGGCATCGAGTTCGGTGGCACGCCGAACAATGGCAACTTCGACTGGTCGGTCGCGATCACGAACGGGAGCAATGTCGGAGCGGCGACGCGTAGCTCGAAAGACGTCTACGTTCGGCTTTCTCAGAGGTTCAACCTGGAGCGCGATCCGGAAAGCCGCAATGCCATTCAGGCGGCGGGGCCAACCGGTCCCAGGGACCACACTTCAATTCGTCTCGGTTTCTTCTACTATTACGGCAAGAACCAGCAGAATCAAGACGGATTACTGTTTCCCGGTGTCTTGACAACCGTTGAGGAGCCCTTCTATCGCGTGGGCGGCGATCTTCGTTTCAAGTACCGCAAACTGGAGCTTTTTGGTCTGGGCATGTACGGTCATACCGACAATTCTCTGTTTACTCCCGCGGCGGGCACGACGCCTGCGACTATCGGACCGGCACCTGCAATCAATTTTGCAGGCGGGTTTGCCGGCGCAAACTACTGGTTCTATCCCTGGCTGATCGGGACCTTTCACTATGACGCCGTGAATTCTCATGCGGACTTCGTGAACGGTGCACCCGCATCGCAGTACCACACTCGGAACCGCTTCAGTCCCGGCTTTCAGGTCCTCGTGCGTGCCAACATTAAGGTTGTTGGCGAATATCAATACACCTTTGGGCGGCCGTACACGGATCCCGTGAGCGGAAATACGCTCTTCTTCCGTCCAAACACGTTCCAGACGGGCATTGACTACGTCTTCTAGAAATACCGGGCTCTGAACTTGAATCGCACGCATACCAAATACGAGAGGAATATCATGAATCTATTGAGAATCGCAGCGAGGGCAGCGGTCGCAATGAGTGTCACGCTGGCCCTGGGAGTCGCAAGCCGGGCCAATGAGATCAAGGGCAAGGTCAGCGTCCAGGGGATCAAGTCCGCGGAAAACATCGCCGTTTACGTCGATGTGATTGCGGATAAGAAGTTTGAGCCGCCAAAAGACCACGTGGTTATCGACCAACGCAAGATGTCGTTCATTCCGCATGTGGTGGCCGTGGAGGTGGGGACGACGGTCGACTTCTTGAACAGCGACCCGGTCGGCCATAACGTGTATTGGCCGTCGATCAGCGGCAACAAGAAGCTCTCCCACAATCTGGGGACCTGGCCGAAGGGCGACAAGAAACCGTTCCAATTCAATGACCTCGGCACGGCCTCTCTCCTTTGCAATGTGCATCCCGAAATGTCCGGATATGTCGTTGTCGTTCCCACGCCGTATTTTGCGGTTACCGACAAGGACGGCAATTTTGAAATCAAGAATATCCCGGCGGGAAAGTACACGTTGAAGACTTGGAGCGAAGATGGTAAACCAAGCACGCAGGCCGTGGATGTGAGCGGGGCAACCGCGACGGTGGAACTGACGGTCAAGAAGTAGGAGAGAGAGGGATCCGGACACCTCGTGGCCAACCGAACCAAATTAGTTGACCTTGAGTGGCTAGAATCGAACTTCCCCTGCATGCAGGCGTGTCCTGTGCATACACAGGCCGGACGGTACGTCACGCTGATTGCGCAGGGGAGGTACGAGGAAGCGTACCGCTATGCCCGGGTTCCTAATCCCTTTGCGTCGATTTGCGGGCGCGTTTGCGGGCATCCGTGTGAACCGGCGTGCCGCCGCGGAGAATTTGATGCGCCTATTTCAATTCGCGCATTGAAGCGTTTCGTCACCGAGCGCCACGGGCCGGAATCGCGAAACCCGGTGGATGTATTTCCCGAAAAGCCGCGGGCGTTTCGGCCTGAAAAGATCGCGATCATCGGTTCGGGTCCCGCGGGCATGTCTGCGGCACACGATCTGGCGCTGCTCGGTTATCCGGTGACGGTCTTCGAAGCTGCCGCAGTGCCGGGCGGAATGATGCACCTGGGCATTCCCGAATACCGGCTACCTCGAGATGTTTTGCAGGCGCAGATTCGCGAAATTCTGGACATGGGACCGGAACTTCGCCTGAATATGCGACTCGGTCGTGACTTCTCACTGGAAGATCTTCGGCGTCAGGGCTACAAAGCTGTGCTCCTTGCCTTTGGCCTGCACCGCAGCCGTGACCTTAATCTTCCCGGGCATGAGCTGGACGGAGTCGTGAAAGGTATCGATTTTCTCCTCAACGTCAATCTAGGCTACCGCTTCTCCGTCGGTAAGCAAGTCGTGGTGATCGGTGGAGGCAACGTAGCGATCGACGTGGCACGCTCCGCGATGCGCGAGCAGCAGAAGCTCGCCGTGGACAAAGAGGCCGCAGGGCTTCCCAATGAACTAACCTCCAGTGAAATGGACGTCGCGATGAAGGAGTTCATGGACGTTTCCCGTCAGGCGCTACGCATGGGCGCTCGCGAGGTGCACCTGGTGTGCCTTGAATCCCGGATGGAAATGCCGGCTTCAGAGGAAGAGATTGAAGAGGGTCTGGTCGAAGGGATCAAGATTCATCCCTCGCTTGGCCCGAAGCAGTTCGTCGGCCAGAACGGCAAAGTGACTGGGCTCGAAGTGATCCGTTGCACATCTGTATTCGACGCGCAGCGGCGGTTCAGCCCGACCTTCGCACCCGGCACGGAAACAGTGATTCCGTGCGACACAATCATTCTGGCCATCGGGCAAGCTTCCGATGTGTCATTCCTCAAGCCCGCCGATGGCATTGAAACCACACGTCAGGGCACTCTGAAGATCGATCCCGCAACTCTGATGACCACGGCGCCGGGGATTTTTGCAGCCGGAGATATCGCTTTTGGTCCGCGGCTGATCATCAACGCGGTTGCGGATGGCAAGAAGGCCGCAGAAGAAATCGACAAGTTTATTCAAGGTTCTGCGTGGAAGCCTAAGCCGCAGTACGTGCAAATCACGGTTCTTGATCACCACAAGATGGCCGAGCAGTATGACGAATATTCGCGTCTGGCTGTCCCGGTCATTCCCCTCGAACGCCGAACCGGGATAGCCGAAGTCGAAAGCGGCTTTACGGAAGAGCAGGCGCGGCGAGAAGCGTCGCGTTGCCTGCAGTGCTGGATCAACACCATTTTTGAGGGGACGGAGGCGAACGGGGCGGAGTGCATCCTTTGCGGGGGCTGCGTTGATGTGTGCCCGGAGAATTGCCTGCAACTCGTGCCGCTTAGCGAATTTGCATTTTCCGCCGAGACCCGGCAAGAGTTGTCGGCCACATCGGACTCCCGGGTTAACGAACTTCTGCACCTATCGCCCGACGAGCTTTCCACGACCAAAGGTTCGGTGATGGTGAAGGACGAAACCATCTGCATCCGCTGCGGACTTTGCGCGGAACGGTGCCCGGTGAACACCATCAGCATGGAAGCTTTTGAGGTGTTCGATCGCAGCCCGAACCTAGTCCAGATTGAAGAGGTGCTTCTCCACGCATGAGCGACACAAAGGATTCATTTGTCAGCGAAGCAGCGCACACGGTTCCCGGGGACAAGGAGATCAACCGGCGTGACTTCTTGAATGAAATCACGATGGGTGCGCTGGGAATTGCGGGGCTGGGCTCGGTCGTCGTCACATATCAATACTTTGCGCCGAACGTTTTGTTTGAGCCTTCGACGACATTCCGCGCCGGAAATCCTGACCTTTATCCAATCCATTCCGTGACGTTTCTTCAGGACCAGCAGGTTTATATCGTGCGGATGCCTGAAGGGTTCTACGCAGTGTCCGCGGTGTGCACGCATCTGGGTTGCGTCACGCAATGGAAAGCCGACGCGGACATGATTGCGTGCCCGTGCCACGGAAGCAAGTTCAAGGCAGATGGCACAAAAATCGAAGGTCCCGCGCCGCGGCCGCTGCCTCACTTCGCTATCTCGCTTACGGCGGACGGCGAACTACTGGTAGACAAGCTGCAAAACATCAAGCCCGCGCAAGTTCTGAAAGTCTAAGGGAAACGATGGCTTCCACGTTTGATTCCACGCTTCGGAACCTTCGCGAAACGAGGGTCTGGAAGTCCATTTTTCGCCGTGGCCCTGCGAACACGAACCGAACGCGCAGCCTGGCGGTCTTCGGCAACCTGTTCCTCCACTGGCTGCCCGTTAAGGTTCGTGAGAAGTCCTTGCGCTTGCGAGCCTCGTACTATCTGGGCTCGATCTCTTTCATCCTGTTCGTCGTTCTTTTCGTCACCGGCATTCTGCTGATGTTCTATTACCACCCGGCCGCGCCACATGCCTACCGGGATATGAAAGATCTGCAGTTCGTCGTTTCGAGTGGCGTGTTTCTTCGGAATCTTCACCGGCTGGCCGCGCACTTGATGGTGTTCGCCGTCTTCTGGCACATGTTTCACGTGTTTTATCGCGGAGGCTACAAACCGCCGCACGAGTTCAACTGGGCAGTGGGCGTAGTACTTCTTCTGGTCACGCTATTCCTCAGCTATACGGGCTATCTCTTACCGTGGGACCAACTTGCCTTTTGGGCGGTGACAGTCGGCACGAACATCATTTCTGCGATGCCCGTGGTAGGCAGCAAAATTCGTTTCCTTCTGCTGGGCGGCAACATCGTGGGGGAGAACGCGCTGTTACGCTTTTACGTGCTGCACGTCGTAATTCTCCCGCTGGTTGCCTTCTTGCTGATCGGAATTCATTTCTGGCGTGTGCAAAAGGACGGCGGCCTCACCGTCAAGCGCAAGGACGACGATGGAAAAGAATAAGATTGAAACGGGCTTCAGTTCTGATGCGAAGAAAGAGCCGCGGCGCGTCGTCTTCGTTACCAAAAAGACTTCCGCAAAAGTGGTGGGTGAGCGCGGCCCGCAGTTGATGACCTACCCGCACCTCTTGATCCGCGAAGCGATCGCATTTCAAGTGCTGGTGATTGCCATGGTGCTTGTCGCGCTTTTCTGGGACGCGCCGCTTGAGCAACTCGCTAATCCCCTGCTGACTCCCAATCCCGCCAAAGCCCCTTGGTACTTTCTGGGCCTTCAGGAACTGCTGCATTTCTTCCCCCCATTCGTTGCCGGGATTCTGATTCCTACGCTGGTGGTGATCGCGCTGGTGGTCATTCCGTACTTCAACGTCAATGTCGAAGGGGAACCGATCTGGGCGCGACGGCCTTCGCAAAATCTGAGGGCTGTCCTCATCATCGTGTTCGCCGTGCTCCTATTCCTCGGTGTATTCCACGCCTGGACGATTTTCGTGCCCACGGCGCTGGTGGTGATTCCTTTACTTTTCTCCTACACGGTCCGATCCCAAGAAGGCGGGCTGCATACGTTAGCTGCCAAACCGATCTCCTGGTGGGTGATGACGTGGTTCATAGCTGTCGCTGTCTGTCTGACGGTTGTTGGAACGTTTTTTCGAGGCCCAGGCTGGTCGTGGGTGTGGCCCTGGAGAACTCATGCCGGCTGAAGAGATGGGCAAAGTAACGGATCGCACGCGCCTGATCTTTGCGGTTTCGAGTGTGGTCTTTTTGGCTGTACTCGCGATATCGCCGTTCAAAGATTTTCGCCGTGAGTGGAAGCAATACAAGCGCTCCTACCTGAGATTTGCGCAAAGCCGGCCTGATACAAAAAAACTGCTGGCCGACTATCGTCCGGACATCGATCAGATTTGGCTTCCCGGAATGAACGTCGTCGACCGATGCTCGACGTGCCACCAGGGGATTACGCAGGCGAGTCTGGCGGGGCCGGAGGTGCCGCAACCTTTCCGCGCGCACCCACCCATTCCACATCACGTTCGCGATTGGGGCTGCACCGTGTGTCACCGGGGCCAGGGTCCCGCCACGGAGGTCGCCGAAGCGCACGAATCGACGCTTGCCTGGGAACAACCGATATTGTCGACGCGCTTCATTCAGGCGTCATGCGGCACATGTCATTACGCCAACTTACCTCAAACGCCGCAGCTAACGCGCGGCCGCGAGCTTCTGGCCGAATTGAATTGTGAGGGCTGCCATCGCTTGCCAGGTATCGACCATCCCGCGATGCTCGGTCCCGATCTTACCAACGTAGGCACGAAAGTCAGCCGCGAATGGATTTACAAGTGGCTGAAGGAACCGCGCACGATCGTCGACAAGGACGGCAATGTCACGGTGAATGGTTACGAAACGGAAGAAGAGCCGCGCATGCCAAAGTTTCGCTTGACCGAAGCGGAACTGCGTGGCCTTTCGGCTTACCTAAGCGTGCAAAGAGCCAAAGCTGTCGTGCCCTACAAGATGGACCCTCGCCTCGTGGCCGCTTGGAGCAAAAATCCGGAGTTGATCTCGCAAGGGGAACTACGTTTTCGGCAAATGTTCTGCTCGACATGCCACTCCCTGGCGGTGACGCGCGCCGGAGAAACGAAGCTGATTGGCGGCGACATTGGCCCGGAACTCACCAAAGTTGGCAGCAAGGTGAACTCTGATTGGCTGATTGCGTGGCTTCGCGACCCGCCGACGTACCTGTCACGCACGCGGATGCCGCGCTACGGTTGGTCGGATGAAGATCTCTACAAGGTCACGCAATACATCACCACCAAGCTCACAGATTCCGACCTGCTCACTGGCGTTCCACAACTCGGGCAACCGACGGAGGAGGAGATTCAGCTTGGACGTCGCCTCTTTCTGGAAAAGGGGTGTGCGAGCTGTCATTCGATTGAAGGCCTGAATCCACAAAAAGATTTCGGGCCGGATCTCAGCGCACTCGGCGGAAAGAACGCCTCTGAATTGGAATTTGGCGCTGCCAAGATTCCGCACTATCTGGTGACGTACATCCAAGCAAAACTCCAGGACCCCACGTCGGTGAATCCTGCGGCGCGCATGCCGCAATACAACTGGAATCAAGCTGACTTAGATGCTGTCACCACGGCGCTTTTAAGCATGAAGGGCCCGCCTGCGACAAGCGCCCTGCAGAATCTGGTTGTGCCGCGAAAGGAAGTAAGTTTCCACCCGACCGGTTCGTTTGGTGAAGTCTACGAGCGGTATAAATGCTCTACCTGCCACAAGTTCAACGGTTACGGAGGCGACCTCGCGCCCGATCTCAGCTATGAGGGCAGCCGCGCGCAGCGGCAGTGGCTGGTGGACTTCTTGAAGAATCCGCAGACGCTGCGCCCGACACTGATTTTGCGCATGCCGCAATTCAATATGAGCGACAAGGACGCTGCGACACTGGCCGACTACATAACTATGGTGCTGCAGCACCCAGCGGCGAATCCGGGAAGCGTCGACGCCAAGCAGTTCACGCCCGCCATGGCGGTCCTTGGGAAACAGCTCTACGAAGTGAAATACCAATGCCAGTCATGCCACACGATCGGCGGAACCGGCGGATATGTTGGGCCTAACCTGAACAATGCGGGAGGATGGCTGACTCCGGCGTGGATTGAGGCTTGGCTGAGAAATCCGCAGGCGCTTGTTCCAGATACCATCGAGCCGCGCCGGAATTTTACTGAGGATGAAGTGAAGGCGTTGACGGCTTACTTGACGACTCTGCGGCAGAGTATCAAACCGCAGAAAACCGCAAGCAACACCGGATCGCATGTGTTGGCGCAGGTGGCAGAGCGATGAAACGCCATATTTGGATCGGCGCCCTCCTTGTAGCCACCCTGGCGGGTGCAGGGGCGTGCCGTCATCCAGCTGAAAATGCCAAGACGGATCCACTTTTAGCAGCCTACGAGACGGAGGCCGACTGGAGCGATGCGCAGCGCGTTATTCCCTTGAGCTATCAGCAAGCGCAAGGAAAACGCATTTTTTATCAACAATGCGTGTGGTGTCACGCGGACGCGACCCCTGCAGGACCTTCGAATCGCTCCAACCTGACGCCTGTTCCGCCGTTGCTGAATGACGGTGCGGCGTTGAATGCGGAGAGCGACCAGAACCTGCAAAACATCATTACGCTCGGCGGCTCTGCGGTGGGCAAATCGGCGATGATGCCACCATACGGGCGCATGCTTTCGGCGGAGGAAATCCGGTCGGTGATTGCGTTCGCGCGGGTGATCGCCCAGCCACCTTATCAATCGCCAAGGCGAGTGGGGTCGCAATAGTCCGCGAAATAGGAGATGCTCTTGTGCGAGCTATGAAACACAGACCCTTGTTCCGCTGCGGCCGGCGAACGCTGCCCCTGGCAATTGCACTGGCGATGAGTTTCTTCGCGGCTCGGGCATCCGCGCAGGTAAACCCGTCTGAAATCCTGAATCCCGATCTCAAGGCACTTGAAGAAACTTATTTTCAGCAGTTGAAGGCTCTCAATCAATCCATCGCCAAAACGAAATTCCCCTTTCCTTTCTATTTGAGCCGGTTTGTTGGCCTGGATCCTGCGCAGCAGGCGGAGGCCGATTCGCGCGGCCTGGAGTTCGTACGTTTTCAAGATCGCGTGATTTTGAAAATGACGGGAAATTACAACGCGGCCTATGACACCACTCGTCTCACGCAGAACGAACGCGCTGCCAGTACGTTTCGCACCATCGTGCTTCCGATCCTGGATTTACTGACGGGAGCTATGCCGCAAGACATAGCTTGCGATGGTATCGGCTTCGAAATTTCTCATCACACGCGCACCAGGGACCGCAGCTACGATTACGAGGGGAAGGAGATCCTCGTCGTGGTGCTGGATCGCGATGATGCCTGGGCGCTCAGCCATGCTTCCACAGATCCCGAACGCCAGGAAATTGTGAATCGTTCGAGAATTTACGTCAGCGGAACTGAGTTTGGCCTTTCACTGAAAGAGCGCGACTCTCTTAATGTCCAGGCGCTGCCCCGGTCCATCCCTACCAAGCCGGATGCGACCTCCTCGGCGCACTCTTCAACTATGGCGGGCCGCTCTTCTTTGCTTAGATCAACTCTTGCGATGCCATCCCCGTCTCCGGTTGCCGCTGCGTCTCCTGACACCGTTTCCACTAACGCCAATCCAGTTCTGCCTGCGCTCAAAGCTGCGGACCCGCTACCCGCGAATCCTCCACCAACGCAGACGGACGCGGACCGCCTGGGCGAAAGATACCAATCGCAGTTGGCGGCTCTCGCGAAAGAGGGCGCGGCGAAATTTCATTTTGTCGATTACGCACCGCCAATGTTCGTGGTCTTCCACGATCAGATTGCGCTCCAGATGACGTTGCGAAACTCCATTCAGTTCGGCCTGGTGAAGGGTTCCATCTACAAGCGGGCAGCGCAGAGTTTTGATCTGTTTCTGGCGCCGCAACTCAAAGATTTGTCCGATAAGATTCCGGCGGAACTGGAATTCGAGCTCTTTGATTTGTCGGTCCTGAACAAGCTTTCTCCGGGCGCGAAAGGCACTTCGGAAGCGATTGAATTCATTTGCCCGCGAATTGCGCTCAAAAAGTTCGTGAACGCCGAGATTACGAACCAGCAACTCCTGGATCAGAGCGTCATCCTCGTTAACGGTGTGCGTATCGCCTTAAACCTACAACTGGTTGAGTAGTGGAGATTCTTGCCAGCGTTCTCAGGAGCGAAGGCTCCTCTTATCGCAGAAATATGGAGTAAGAATTCCACTCCGAACCAGCCTTTCGAATTTGCAGGATAAAACGGCCTGGTCGGGAGGAGGAAAGGCGTGCCGCGATTTCAAGCGAAGTCACGCCGTGATTTAGCCTGGCTTCGCCAGTGGCCTTCAACAAAGACTCCCCCGATGTCGTTACAATGCGGACATCGTAAGGCCCTTCGGCGCTTCCGAGCGGAAGATAGATGTCCAAGTGAGTGGCAGCGTGACTGACTTCCAGTGGCTGAACGTCTGGATTCGGCTCCGTGCCCCGGGCGACAGAGCGATTCCTCAAGTCCAAAACAGCCGTCTCAGCGACCACGGCTCCGTTATGCTTCTGGAGCCAAACCCAACCGGCAATACCCGCAGCGATTAGTATGCTGGCGGCGACAGCAAGTAGCGTGCGCCTTCGGTGGACTCCGTAGACTTCTCGGAGCTGAGAAAAGTCGCGATAGCATGGGCTGCAGGAGCCGAGGTGATCGAGCCACTTCTCCGCTTCGGCGAGTGGCATATCATGAGAGGCGATTCTCTTGAGAACATCAGAGCCGGGACACCCATTGCGGTCAGGGTTCGGAAACTCATTGAGCAGACCACGGCCCAGTGCATCCAGGATGCGCTTTTCGTCCCTCTCGGAGTATCCCATTGCGTTCAGACCTGCCTCCTTTTGCAAACTCTATCCCCTTTCACCGAGATGATACATCCTCTTGACCGCACCCAGATCCCTTCGACTTTCCCGCCTTCAGCAGTCGAACGATGCTCCGACGAGTTTTCTCCATGCCGTATTGAAACTTCATTTTTGCTTGCTGCTCGCTGACCCCCAACCACGATGCAATCTCTTTCCATGTGTAGCCCAATTGTCGCGCCTGCCAGACTTTCTTTGTCCAGCCATCCATGCGGTCAGCGATTTCTCTGATTAGAATTGCTCGTTCCAGTTCTTCGACCCACCCAACATCTTGTGCGCTCTCGATTCGCTCAAGTTCGATGCTAGACGAAACGAGCTCAATCCTCTCCGCGTGTTTTTGTTCTTGCTGTACCGCCCTATTGAATCGGTGAACAAAGGCTAAGAAGAGGTAGGACTGTAGGTCGCCTATAGCTTGGCGAGGATCTGAATTTCGTTGGCGTGTTCTAGAAACCGAGCGGAGCATCCGCTCCCAAACCTGAGCGGCCATCGAAGCGCTGTCAGAGCGGAGGCTATTTGCGTTCAGCTCTCTTTGGGCGTGCGCCAGGACCCGTGGCCACACTTCGCGAGCAGCAAGGATCAATTCATCGTCGCTGGCAGGTGGGTTCTTGCTCTCTCCTTCGCCACTAGGAAATAGAACCCAGTCGCCGTAGGGGTCCGGTTTGCTCATTGCCCTGAAGTACCTTGGTCGAAACGCCGGACTGGGGGATTCGAGCGTGCCAGCCCATTGCGATTCGCGTCAATGGTACTGAGATGCATCAGCGGAGTTTCAAGATTTACACGCCTGCGACTATGCCGGCAAGCGCCATGAGCAAGATGGATTACTTCCGGGTTGCCCGTCATCCGCCCGCAATTGGCAGCAAGCTCCAAGTCGAACTTCCAACCTCCCAACAACGGGACTTCTAGCCCGCTCTGGATCTCGCTGGAGGATGACCCTTTGCGGCGGCCCAGAAGGAACACGGTTCAGTCAACGTGCAGGACGACAGAACGGTTGTAGAATCTTTCCCATTTTCGAAATCAAAAACAGAATCTCGCGTAGAATCGTCCTCGCGCGAGTTTCGCTAGCTCGTCACGGACTCTTCGCGCCTCTTAGAAGGTCGCCCGAGCGGAGCCTGATTATGCCTTCCACTGAAAAACTCGACACTCACCACAAAGCGCTCACCCTGAATCTTGATACATCCACCTTTGGTTCCTTCGCCGAAATCGGCGCCGGACAGGAAGTCGCGCGCTGGTTCCTTGTAGTAGGAGGCGCTTCCGGCACGGTGGCCAAAACTATTTCCGCCTACGACAAGGAAGTCAGCGATGACCTCTACGGCTCCGGATCGCGCTACGTATCCAGAGAGCGACTCGAGGCGATGCTGGACCACGAATGGACCGAGCTTCTCTCGCAATTAGCCGAAACCCGTGGGCCACAAACTCGCTTCTTCTCGTTTGTTGATACCGTCTCCGCGCGTAACTTCGCCGGAACCAACGACCCCCATGGCTGGATCGGTCTCCGGTTTCAGTTGCAGCCCGGCGGCCCTCCTCACGACGTCCTACTGCACATCAATATGCTCGATCCTTCCAATGTCCTCCAGCAGGAAGCCATCGGTATTCTGGGCGTCAATCTCATCTACACCGCGTTCTACGCGTTGCAAACCAAGGAATCATTTCTGGAAGGCTTGGCGCAAGACGTCGTTGAGGAGCGAATCGAGATCGACTACGTGGATCTTCGCGGGCCAGCGTTCGAGAGATGGGATCGCCGTACCTTACTAGCCCACTTGGTGAGTGCGGGACTCTCCGACGCTGTATTTTTCCCCTCCAAGGGCCCCACCGTTCCCCCTACTGAGGCTCTCTACAAGAAAGCCGTCGTTCTTGCGCCGGGATACTTTGGCCACGTGGATCCAGATCACACGCAAGTTCACACGCGATTGTTGGCTTCGGCTATTCAGGAACTTCGGAACGCCCGCTGGCTTTTTTTGCCTGACAGCTGCTTCGTTCACGCCGAACGAACCGGCTCCGGAGATCCCCGACTTGCTTCGTCGCATCGATGCCCTTCTCGCCTCTGGCGGCGACGTGCTGCTTTTTCGCCAACGAGAGCTCTACCATATGACGGCTCTCGTGAATCGCTTCACAAAAGCACCTCTGCGTTTCGTCGCAGGTCTTTCCCTGATCATTCGAGCGTTTGAGGACCTTTACGGCAATCTCGAAGGCAGACGTCTGGAGGCCCTCGGGCGTCTCTTCGCCCAGAACGTCCGCATCTACGCTTATCCGATGGCCGCCACCGATCTGCAGGAATGGCTGAAGAGTGCTTCCACTACTGGTTGGGAATGGAGTGAGACGAATGGATGGGTTTCTGCCACCCAGCTGCGTCACGCGCCGCCACTCGGACACCTGTTCGCCTATCTTCTCGCCAGCAACTTTCTTGTCCCTATGCAAGTGCCCGCGGCCCTAAGCGCCGACGCTTGACCGCCACCTGATTGCACATGCTGCCGGAGGGATGGCGTGCGAATCTCCCGACCTTTTTAAGTCTCAAACAGCGAGGTGATGCTCGCATTTATCTCGAAAAACGGTTCGCTCTCCCGAATTTGGGTTGAATCGCGTCATTGCCCACCTGCGTTAGTTCTGAGTGTCAACTAGTGAAACGGAAGCGGGTCACTCAGATGCTCTGCAGGACGGAGCGCTGTTAGGGGCTTCGAACAGTGACTTGTTGCTTTAAGGCAGATATTGGGGTAATGAGATCGAAGACCAAAGCAAGACGCACGATTGCCCCGAGATAAAGTAGCCAGTACGGATTATAATCCGCGCCGTCCACTTGCACTCCTCCTTGGATGCGGAAAGGACTGTCTCCATGATTCGCTCACTCTTGTTTTGCCTTCTGGTGGGGAGCAGTGTCTCCGCTCTAGCCCAGGATTCAGCTCCGCCAGAATCCGTGCTCACACTAGAGCAAGCCGTCAACATCGCACAGGCCAACAATCGTTCCGTAAAGAACGCGCAATTATTCGCCTCAATTGACGATGACCAGATCGCCGAGGCGCGAACGTATCGTTTTCCATCTATCAATCTCTATGCGCTCGGCTCTCAACTTTTAACGCCCGTAAATTTCACATTTCAGCAAGGGGCGTTCGGCACTTTTCCGGGCATCGGACCTGTACCAGCAACTAACACTCAGATTCACACACCACTGCGGCCGACTTTCTATGCGTTGACGCAGTTTTCTCAGCCGCTTTCGCAGCAATACAAATTTGGATTGAACATTAAGCAAGCCAAGTTGACCAAACTAGTTGATGAGCAAAAGCTGCGTGCGCAGAAGCAGTCAGTAACCAGCCAGGTGAAACAGTCGTACTACGCCATTCTGCGGACGCAAAGCTCACTTGCTTCCAGCGAAGAAAACCTCAAGTTCGATCGCGAACTGGATCGCACGACCGAACAGTACTTGGCGGAGAAGACTGCCCTCAAGTCAGACAGCATGGACGTAAAGGCGAGAATCGCGCAGGAGGAATACAACAACCTGACGCTGCGCAACTCGCTCGCGAGTCAAAAAGAGCAGTTGAATGATCTCCTTGGGCGCGACATTCGAACCGACTTTTCAGTCGCTGAAGTGCCCGAGGCCACCACTATCGAAGCCAGTCTGGATGCGGCCCAGGCTCACGCACTGTCCGCGCGGCCAGAGCTGGCCGAAGCTCGCTTGGCCGTGCAACAAGCGGAACTGAACCGCCGCATCACCAAGTCGCAGTACATACCGGACGTGAGCCTCGCCGTGAACAACCTCTCACTCACAAATATCAATCTCTTGCCATCTTACGTGGCTACCGCTGGCGTGCTGGTCAGTTGGGATCCAATTGATTGGGGGCGCAGGAAGCACGAGCTGGCCGCTGCCAGCAAGACCATCGAACAGTCGAAGAACAGCGCGAACGAGACGGAGGCGCAGATCCTGGTGGAAGTGGCCGCCAAATTCCGGAAGCTCGGCGAAACTCGAGCGCTCCTGCACGCGACCACACTCCAGCGCGACGCGGAACGCGAGAAGCTTCGCGTGGTCATGAACCAGTTCGAACAAAAGACTGCGCTTTTGAAGGATGCCCTCCAGCAGAAAATGTCCTTGGAAACCGTCACCAACGAGTATAACCAAGCTTTGCTGTCGTTCTGGACGGCGAAAGCCGACTTCGAGAAATCTTTGGGTGAGGAGTAGCACATGCCGAAGAGTCTGAAGCGAATCCGAGTACGTTGGGATGGCATTCTTGTCCTGGCTCTGTTGGCAGTTGCTGCGCTCTCCTCAAGTTGTAGCCATGAAACCACCACGACTCCACCGACACCAGTACGCGTAACCTCCGTCGGCACTCTCGAAGGAAACGGCGGAATCCGCTACTCGGCGAACATCAATGCCTTCACCCAGGTGACTCTCTCATTCAAATCCGCCGGATACGTGGACAACATCGCGCTACGCAGGGGAGCTGATGGCCGTATCCGCGTTCTCCAGGTGGGCGACCCGGTAACGCAGGGCGAAGTGGTCGCGCATATTCGCGAAGGCGACTACATAGACAAAGTGAATTCAGCGAAGGCTCAACTCGCGCAAGTCCAGGCTGCTTACGACAAATCGCAGTTGGATTTCGAACGCGCCTCCAAACTCCTTTCCAGCGACAGCTTGACCAAGGCCCAATACGACACGGTCAAGGCTTCGTTCGACTCTGACGCGGCAGGACTGGCGAATGCCAAAGCAAATTTGCAGCTGGCGACTAGCGCGCTAAACGATTGCTCGCTAAGGTCACCAATCAACGGGTGGGTCGTGGAGCGCGACGTCGAAATCGGTGCTTTGGCAGCAACCGGAACGCAGGCATTTATCGTTGCCGATACGCATCTCGTGAAGGCAGTTTTCGGTGTTCCCGATACAACCGTCCAGTCCGCGAAATTAGGAACGCCGCAAACCGTTACCACGTCCTCCTTACCTGGCGAGTTCCACGGAAAGATTACTGCCGTCTCGCCGTCAGCGGACCCCAAGAGCCGGGTATTCTCCGTCGAAGTCACCATTCCCAACGGGGATAACCGGTTGAAGCCGGGGATGGTCGCAACGTTGTCCGTGGGCGCCGGCAAAATAGAGCAGCCCACAACAGTAGTTCCCTTAAGCGCGGTTGTGCGTTCGAGCAAACACGCCGAGGGTTTTGCGGTATTTGTGATTGAGGACCAAGGTGGAAAAAGTTTCGCTCACGAGCGAGTCGTTGAAATTGGAGACACGCTCGGCAACATGATCAGCGTCACGCAGGGCTTGAAGGTTGGGGAAAACGTAGTTGTCGTTGGCGGTACGCAGATCAAAGACGGCGATGAGATTCGTGTGATTCCTTGAAGCGCTCTACTTGTGGGAGAGCGACATATGGCTCATAGAACCGATGCAGACATCATCGAGAAGACTCACAATACCGCTCGTTTCTTCGTTGAGCACAGGCACATCGCGTGGGTTCTCCTGATCGCCACGGTCTTGTGGGGGTGGTATGGATACAATACGATGCCGCAGCGGAAAGACCCCGACCTCCCTGTGCGCGTCGCGGTCGCACTCACTCCCTGGCCCGGAGTCAAAACACAGGAAGTAGAACAGCTAGTGACGCGGCCCATCGAAGAAAAAATTGCGGAGAACTCTTATATCCACCCCGCTACCGCAGCGGACTATGGCATCAGGTCGATCACTCTGCCGGGCCTTTCGATCATTTACGTACAATTGGCGGAAAATGTCGCCGACACAAAAAAACAGTTTAGCGACATCAACCTGAAACTCAATGCGTTGAATAACCAGCTTCCTCAGGGCGCGGGCCCCATCCAGTTCCAGAGTGATTATGGAGACACTGCGGCGCTGATGCTTACGGTCGCCAGCCCTCGGCTGGACGAAGTGGAGATCGCCATTCGCTCGCGCAGTGTTCAGAAAGCCATTGAAGAAGCGCGCCGGTCAAAGCCAACCAAATCAACCAATCCCCGCGTCGGCGCGGTGTATTGCTTCCCTGAGTCGGTCTCTCCCGATGCGGTGCGCCGGGGCTTCAGCTCCTTCACCCAGGTTGCCCAGCAAGACGGAGTGTTTCGCGACGTTCGGTTGTTTGCTGGCCCCGGCTATATTGGGCTCGACGGATCTTCATCGCGCAGCGACGCTCAGATTCAGAGCTATATCGACTGGTACATTCGCGAGCGTCTGCGCGTTTCGGAGCTTCACCCCGATGCCTGGGGCCCTGTTTTGATTCGCGATACCAACGAAGCGCCGAAGAAAATGGCTGCCGTCGCAGGTGATAAGTACAGTTATCGGGAATTGGATGATTTCACGGACCTGATGGCCAGGACCATGATCGGCACACCACAGGCCTCCAAATATCAGCGCGCGGGCGTTCTGTCTGAGCAGGTATACCTCGACTACTCGCAGGAGCGCCTTGCGAACTACGGCGTTCAACCTTCCAAGCTTCAGAGTCTCCTCCAAGCCCGGAACATAGCGCTTCCCGGCGGGTCCCTCGAAATTGGCCAGAAAAATGTCATCATCGACCCGTCCGGCGAGCTTAAGTCGGCGAAGGCCATCGGCGAAGTGATTATTGGCACCTCCTCATCCGGCAGTCCCGTCTATCTGCGCGACCTGGTGGAGATCAGTCGAGGCTATCAGAGTCCCGCCAAGTTTCTGAACTACTACAACTGGTGCGACTCGGAAGGAAAGTGGCAGCGTAGCCGCGCAGTGACCGTCGCTGTTTTCATGCGGTCGGGTGAACAAATCAGTCAGTTCGGCAAGAACATTGATGAAAAGCTCGCCGCGGTTCGCCAAATCTTGCCCGCGGACCTGATGATCGTGCGAACCTCTGACCAGCCGCGCCAGGTGAAAGAAAACATTGATCTCTTTATGGACGCGCTGTACGAGGCCATCGCCCTCGTCGTCCTGGTTTCCCTACTGGGATTCTGGGAATGGCGCTCCGCGCTGCTCATGGCGATTTCGATTCCTATCACCTTGGCGATGACCTTCGGCTTTGCCTACGTCTTGGGCATCGATTTACAGCAGGTGTCCATCGCAACGCTGATTATTGCCCTAGGCTTGTTGGTTGATGATCCCGTGGTCGCGGGTGACGCCATAAAACGCAGCCTGGCTGAAGATCATCCGAGCATCGTATCTGCGTGGCTAGGGCCCACGAAGCTGGCCACGGCCATTATGTTTGCCACCATCACCAATATCGCGGCGTATCTGCCCTTCCTCATGCTCACGGGTAATACAGGAAGCTTCCTCTACAGCTTGCCGATCGTGATGGCGTGTGCGTTGGTCTCTTCTCGTCTTGTTTCCATGACCTTCATCCCGCTCCTTGGCTACTATTTACTGCGCCGCGGCGATAAACCAGAGCCCTCCGTTGAAGAGAGGCGGCAGCGCGGGTTCACGGGACTCTACGCGCGCGTCGCCACCTTCGCGATCGAACATCGATGGAAGGTCCTCATTGGATCGTTCGCTTTTCTTCTCCTCGGAGTTATTGTAGGAAAACAGCTGCGGAGTCAATTCTTCCCCGATGATGTCCAGTATTGGGCAACAGTGGACATTTGGCTGCCGAATGATGCGCCCCTTTCCGCCACGAACGAGGTCACCCAGCAAGCGGAATTAGCTATACGCCAATCCGCAGAGGCCTATGGGCGCCTGCATCCGAGCAAAGACGGAAAGCCCCGGCAAGTCTTGCACTCGCTGACATCGTTCGTGGGCGGTGGCGGGCCGCGGTTCTGGGTGTCTGTCTCGCCGGAAATCCAGCAGCTGAATTACGCCCAGATCATCCTTCAGGTGGACGACAAAGAGGATACGCCGACATTAGTCGCGCCAATACAGGCCGCCGTCAGTTCAACGGTGCCCGGAGCCCGCATCGAAGTCAAGCAACTTCAGACCAACCCTGTCGAGCAACCCGTTCAGATTATGATTTCTAGCCAGGCGGATGTCGCTTCCGATCGAGAGCCGGAGGACATCCGAACACTCCGAGCCCTCGCGGCGAAAATCGAGGACATTTTTCACGCCGTTCCACGAGCTGCTCGCGTACACAACGACTGGGACCAGGAAAGCACGACCGTCAGGCTGGTGATCGACCCGGATCGCGCGAATCTTGCGGGCGTAACCAACTCGGATGTGGCTTCTTCGACCACCGCTGCCCTAAGCGGCATCAACGTTGCCACTCTCCGCGAGGGACAAAAGCAGATTCCCGTTGTAGCACGTTTGCGCATTGAGGAAAGGGCGCAACTTTCCGATATCCAGAACCTTTACGTATATTCGGCACAGAGTACGCAGAAAGTTCCGCTCGTTCAAATTTCCTCGATTAAGAATGATCTGGAATCACAGAGGATTCGGCGGCAGGAGCATTTCCGCACCATCAGCGTGGAGTGTACTCCCGCTGCCGGCGCTCTCTCCTCGGAAATCCTGAGCGCCGCAATGCCAAAGCTCTTAGCCTTCCAGGCGTCGCTTCCCCCAGGCTACAAAATGATTATCGGGGGCGAAAATGCCAAGCAGGTCGAAGGCTTCCGGAATCTTGCGGCTGTCATGGCAATTTCTATCGCTGCGATTTTTCTTGCACTGGTGTTGCAGTTCAATCACGCCGTCAAGCCGCTCCTGGTCTTTGCGGCTGTGCCCTACGGAATCATGGGCGCTTTGCTTGCTCTGTTTATCACCGGAACGCCGTTCGGTTTCATGGCATTCCTGGGAATTGCCAGCCTGATCGGCGTCATCGTCAGTCATGTCATCGTGCTCTTCGATTTCATCGAGGAAATGCACGAAAAGGGCGAGCCCCTGGAACGTGCGCTGGTCGACGCGGGGATCGTCCGCCTCAGGCCAGTGTTGATTACCGTCGGCGCTACCGTGCTAGCTCTCTTTCCGCTCGCGTTGCACGGTGGGCCTTTGTGGAAACCCCTTTGTTATTCGCAGATTGGCGGGCTTGGCGTGGCTACCTTCATCACCTTGTTGCTCGTGCCCGTTTTCTACAGCATTTTTGTTCTCGATTTGAGGCTCGTTAAGTGGGAAGGACCAACCGAATAGGCAGCGACAAACTGCAAGTTTTACATGTCCTGCTCGACCCTGCCTGAAGGCGACTAGGGTTTGAACGCAATCGTGAAAAGGACTGAACGTGAGGCAGCGGGGTGACCGACTCAGTTTTCCTGGTTGTTGACAACGACGCGGACGACCTCGCGACATTTGCCGGCGCGTTGACCTCTCGTTACGCAAGCGAATACGAGATACGCACGGCCGTTACTGCGAGTGAGGCCCACGCGACCCTCGCGGCACTCTCCGTCGCAGGCATCACCGTCGCCCTGCTCATCGTCTCGCGGGACCTGGGGGACGCAGACCTCCTCTTGCTCCTGCAGCGTGCTCGTGAGCTCTTTCCCAGCGTTCGGAGGGTTCTGAGCGCGCGATACCTTGACCCTTCGGCATTCGACTTTATTACTGGAGCGATGCGGACGGGACGGATCGAATACTTCCTCTACAAGCCATGCGAACCTGTGGTCACACGGCTCTACCCGGTTGTCGACGATCTTCTCGGAGGCTTGCGCCGGACCAGCCAGGAGCGCGGCTTCGAGGCGATTCGGATCATCGGCGAGCAGTGGAATCCGCGCTCCCACCAACTGCGCGATCTCCTGGAACGTACCACGGTCCCCTTTGGGTTTTACGATAGCGAGTCGGAAGCAGGTAGGCGGATACTTGCCCAGGCTGGCGTCGACGGATCACGTTTACCTGTGCTTTGCATTCACTCCGGCGCCGTGCTCGTCGACCCAACCAACGAGCAGACAGCCGCGGCGCTAGGCGCCAGGACCACGCCGGAACCTGGGCTCTACGACGTGGCCATCATGGGAGCCGGCCCGGCTGGGCTCGCGGCCTCCGTCTACGCCGCGTCCGAAGGTCTGCGCACAGTCCTGCTCGACCGAGAGACCATCGGTGGCCAGGCTGGAACGAGTTCCCGCATTGAGAATTACCTCGGCTTTCCACGGGGTATAAGCGGAGGGGAGCTTGCGCATAGAGCTTTTGAGCAGGCACAGCGGTTCGGTGTGTCCGTCGTCTTCATTAAGGCAGCCACCAGACTGCGCGCGGATGGGATGCGGCTCATCACGACCCTTTCTGGTGGCGCGGAGATAGAAAGCCGGACAGTCGTCATCGCAACTGGTGTGGCCTACCGCCGCTTGGACGTACCTAGCCTCGAGCGTTTTGCGGGAGCTGGCGTTTTCTACGGCGCCGCCATGAGCGAGGCACCAACTTGCACAGGCGAAGAGGTGGTTATCGTGGGCGCTGGCAACTCGGCGGGACAGGCGGCTATACATCTGGCGCGGTTCGCTTCGCATGTCACGATGGTCGTGCGCGGCCAGTCTCTTGCCGCAAGCATGTCCGACTATCTCATTCGCCAGATCGGTGCGCTTTCCAACATTGACGTGCGACTCGGGACTTGGGTGGTGGACGGCCATGGAGACAGACGCCTCGCGGCGGTCACTGTGGAAAGCGTAGACGGTAAGCGCGAGAAATGGTGCGCCGCCGGTCTGTTCGTTCTCGTCGGGGGCACGCCCCATACTCAGTGGCTCGCAGGCACCATCGAGATGGATCCCAAGGGATACATCCTGACCGGCCGCGACTTGCTCCGCTCGGGCCATCCGCCCAGCGGGTGGAGGCTCGAGCGCGAGCCTTTTTTCTTGGAGACGAGCATGCCGGGAGTGTTCGCTGTCGGCGACGCGCGCTGCCGCTCCGTCAAGCGCGTCGCATCTGCAGTGGGAGAGGGCGCCACTGCGATCCAGCTTGTCCATGAGTACTTGCGCGCAGCATGATCGCCGCAAAGTACAGACTCTTCAGCGCCCGACCAAAAGTTAGTAAGTTCCCGAGATACGCGCGCACCGAGGAAGTGGCCGTACTCGGCATTTCGATTTGGGCCGCCACGCGATAAGTCCCGGATGGTCGGCTAACCGGAAGTTATCGACGGACTCGATTCGTCCGGTCGTTTAGTGGGATTGGATGGTATTTCGCGGAATTGCAATTATTTCAAAGATTTTTTCTTACTTTTTCCTTTCTGGATGTTCCTTATATATATGAGGGGAGTTCTCGCCGAATGTTCCCTAGGAGCTTGGTGGGCCTGATTCAGCCGGGTGACCCACCAAGCGTCGTGGACGGCCGAGGGACGACGCGCCGGACGCGAAGGTAGAAACCCACTGCATGGAGCTAATGATCGATGTGTGTCCCGGCAGTAGCTAAAAGCGGCAGAGGAATGGGTGAGCTCTCTTGAATGATCGATATGACTAATACCCACAGGTCGCACTCCTCCCGTGCGCTTTTGGAGCACCGAGAACGTACAGCAGAGGTTCTCTCACTATGAACCTGCCTTCTGATCATATCGAACGGATCCGAGCACTTGGCTACACAGAAGCTGAAGCCCGCTTTCTTTACATCGTAGCGGTCCACTCTGGTTACTTCACTCTGGCACAGTTTCGAGACTATACCGGGACAAGCTACGGCAAGCGCCCTACTTCATTTGCCCATAAGCTCACCACGCGAGGTCACGCGGCTGTCCGCGACTTCCTGCGGAGAGGCTCTATCTTTCATCTTTTCTCTCGGACCGTCTACGGACAGATCGACAAGGACAACCTCCGCAATCGCCGGCGTCACTCCTTCGAATTCATTCGCACGCGGCTGGTTCTCCTCGACTTCATTTTGACCAACCCGCACTACGATTACTTGGAGACCGAACGGGACAAAGTCAGGTTCTTCTGCGAAAAACTGGCAGTGCCGAAGGACGCTTTACCGGCCAAGGTCTACGAGGGCACTCCCGGAACCAAGCCCACGATACGATATTTCGTCGACAAATTTCCGCTCTTCGTTGCCCCGCCTTTCCCCGGTGCTTCTCCTGTGGTCACCTTTTCGTTCGTGGATTCTGGATCGGAGACAGTATCGGATTTCAGGACACACCTGGCCGCCTATCAAGCGCTATTTCGGCAACTGAAGACCTTCCGGTTTCTCTACATCGGGCCAACGCACGCTTTTTTCCGAAGGGCGGAGGAGGCCTTCAGAAGCCTCGTGCAGAGGCCCCTGGAATCCGACATTTCCCCCGACATCGTTCGTTACTTTGCAATTCGGAAGAAGTGGGATAACCGCGAGTACGTCATTCCGGTAACCGAGGATTTCGAGTTTCTGGTGGAAGGGCGGCGGCGATTTCAGGGAGATCGGTTTGAGGCTCTCTATATGGCCTGGCGCTCGGGTCGGATCAGCGAGCGAGATCTACGCGCAGAATTCAACCGACTGTCGCCTGATCGGACCGCGTTTTTTGAAACGTGCGTTGTGCATGGACATCGTTCTCCGCTCGCTGTGGACGGTCAGGAGGGTGACGGATGCACGAAAGACACGGATCACCCTATCCGTCACGCTTCGCGTCACCCTGAGGGTGACACGAAGTTGGTAAGAGCGTAGAGGTTGCGCATGACGCGACGATCATTTTGGACGCGGGCAAAACACCGAGTTGGGCTGGAGCGACCCCACTTTTGGGAGCCTTTGGCTGCCCAAAAGAATCGTGAGGTCGCTCCAGCCCGTCACGCTCGTCACGTGATCTTGTTTTGCCCGCGTCCGCTGACGGCAAATGTCATTCTGATTTTTGGTGCCTTGCAATCATGAGTAACAAAGCGCTAATGTCGCAGACAGCGCGATTGAATCGACGGCCACAACGGGAAGGAGAAAACGTGGCACGTCGACGGTTTCAGCAAGGCTCAGTACGCAGGAGAGGGAATGTCTGGATCGGACGGTATCTCGAGGATGTCGTGGAGAACGGAGCTATCCGGAGGAAACATCGAACGGTGACTCTGGCTCTCATTCGCGGGTTTGACGGGAAAGCCGTCTCAGAGCGTCAAGCAAGAAGGCTTTTCCAGCCTTACCTGGACAAGGTCAACTCGGCTACGAATCAGGCACTGCAGCCGAAGAAGACCATTCTCTTCTCTGATTTCTCTGCAAAGTGGAGGGCGCTGATCTTGAATCAGAAAAAGCCCTCATCCCAGCCCACAATTAACGGCCATATCGACCACTACCTGCTACCAACTCTTCGAGACCGAGAGGTTCGTTCGATTCAAACCGAGGACATACAGGTGATCCTCTCGAATCTGCGAGCGTGCCTTCAACCCAAAACACTCCGCAACGTCAAGGCGACGATTTCGATGATGTGGAGAATTGCGAAGGCTTGGGGATACACGGAACTAGATGTAACCTCTGGCCTCGACCTTCCTTCAGTCCGGCGTCCCAAACAGCCCTTCTTTACGGCGGCGCAAATGGGCCGAATCATCGGCATCGCCAAGGAACCACAAGCGACGTTCTATTGGTTGGCAGCAGAGACGGGTCTTCGCGCCGGCGAGCTTTGCGGACTAAGCAAAACTGACATCGACTTGACCAATCTTTTTCTTTCAGTCGGCCAGAGTATCTGGCGAGGTAAGGTGCAATCCCCAAAGACTGAGAGCGCTGTTCGGACGCTCGCTATCTCCACACAATTGGCAGACCAGATCCACAAACATCTTGCGAGGCAGGCCGATAAGGACACGAAGTTTCTTCTCTGCTCGCAGCGGATCGCCCTGGGATGCAAATCTGCTTGTAAAGCGCAAGCTGCACCGCATTCTTGGTGCCCTGGGACTTCCGCGCTGCGGTTTACACGCGTTTCGCCACGGGAATGCAACGCTCATGGACAATTTGGGAGTTCCCCTGAAGGTCAAGCAGCATAGGCTGGGCCACAGCAGGGCGGGTGATATAACAACGGACGTTTACACCCACTACCAAATCGGGGATGACGCTCATGTCGCAGAGAGGCTCGGAGCAGTTTTGAGCAAAGAAGTCCTGAATTCTTTGCCCTTAACTTGCCCACAACAAGAAGGGCTTCCCGTTGGAGTCCAGGAAGCCCTTGTAAACAAACAAGAAATTGGTTGCGGGGGTCAGATTTGAACTGACGACCTTCGGGTTATGAGCCCGACGAGCTACCAGGCTGCTCCACCCCGCGCCCTAGATTCTACGCGACTTGCCTCTGTTCTGCAAATACTCAGGTGCCCGTTAAGGGTCCAATTGGGGGGTAGTGGCATCATTTCACTGGATTTATGCAAAGTTCCGACGTTGGGTGACGATGAGGAAGGATCAAGTGGTTTGTCACCTTTTGTCACACCTTGCTGACTTTGCTCCGCATTGCGCTCACTCCGGCAAGTTTTGATAAAAGTACGCAAGCGACTCTTAAGCAGGATGTCGTGGGCTCGAGTCCCACCGCGCGCGCCACTTCATTTTCTTTTCAATAGTTTGTGAGAAAATGCGATCCCACCCGACCGTCTGCTTTTTTGACAGATGGGTCGGCTTGGCTGGGTTAAATTGTTTTTCAGCCTTCTTCTGTTGATTCAATTGTTTGGGTGGGCCGAACTTCATCCTGCGTCCGTCAAGAATCATCCCGTGTCATAGAAACGTAATACACGCGAGGGACTGGAAGAAGATGTTGGCGTCCATCCCATTGGTCAAACCCAATTAGTCTCGGTGATCACGCGTAGTGCCTGCGATGACTAGCGATACGGCCATAACTTCCCAGAACCCCGTTTCTGGACCCTATCGGGCCTAGGTTGCGCGATTGTCCGCTTCTAGGCGATAGTGTAAGATTTACGGCCTGTGCCGGACAATCCTTCCATCGCAGGCCAGACCATCTCGCAGACAGATGATAAAGACTTTTGCTTTCGTGCTGGCTGCGCTCCTCACTTCCATTACAGCCCAGGCTCAGGAGCGTGAAGCCGAGAGTCTCCGCCATGCTGGCGAAGTGCTCACGGAAATCTTCAACATCCCGGACAACATCCCGAAATTAGTCCTGGATCAATCCGAATGTGTAATCGTGATCCCCTCGGCGAAAACGATCGCTATCGGAGGGGGGGGCATTTACGGCCGTGGGGCTATGACCTGTCGCGGCGGACAGCGCTTTACCGGCCCATGGGGCCCCCCGGCTATGGTTGTGCTGGAAGGCGGCAACATTGGCTTTCAACTCGGCGGACAGGCCACGGACTTTGTTCTTCTCGTCGTCAATCCCAAGGGGATCGAAGCCATTCTGAACGGCAAGGTCAAGCTTGGCGCTGATGTTACTGCCGCCATCGGCCCCAAGGGTCGTGATGCCGAGGCTGTCCCTGACGTCCTGACGCACGCCGAAATTCTTACTTACTCGCGCTCGCGCGGCCTCTTCTACGGCATCCCGCTCGAAGGCGCAACTTTGCGCACGGACGACAGCGCTACTGAGAAAGTCTATGGACGTAAACTGTCCGCGCGTGACTTGGTGATCGGGCACCAAGCAGGTACACCAGAAGCCGGTCGGTTGATGGTGAGCGTTTTGCAAAAAGCTTCACCGAAGAATACATTTGATCCCAAATCGCTCCAGTAACGCGGCCGCTTTGTCAGGCATCAGGATACTCCCCAGAACGGGACTTCTAGGGAGTCAGCTTAGCCCTCGCGTGCCCGCTCGCCCTCGCCCTTCTGTAGGGCGGCTTTGCGACAAGACCCCGCGTACTGTGCGCCCCGTCAAAGCAAAACCTCGGCTCGGCGGCGCTGTGCTGGTAGGCTGAGAACAAGGCAGCTACGCTGGTTTTGCAGGCATCTAAGCGGAATAATTGATCGAAATGAAGATACTCATAATTGTTTGCTTATGCGCGACTGGACTTATGGCCCAGCAGCCCGCTGCCCCCAAGCCCGCCGGCGAGGCTCAGACCAACCAGCAAAAGGCCCATGCTGTAATTGACCAGATGATTCAGGCACTGGGTGGACGAGCGTATTTGAACGCCGAGGATTACTACGCCGAGGGCCGCTCCGGCAGTTTTCACAATGAAACGCTGGTTGTGGAGGGCTTTTATTACAAGTTCTGGAAGTGGCCGAACAAAGAGCGCATCGAGCAAAACAGGAAGCGCGACGTTGTACAGATCATCCTGGGCGACAAGGCCTATGACCTGGATTATCGCGGCATCCGCCCGCTGGATCCGCAGAAAGACGAAGGGCTACGGCAGGCACTGCAGCGCCGGCGGTACTCGCTGGAAATTGTGTTGAGACAGTGGCTCAATGAGCCTGGTGTCCTCCTGCTGGATGAAGGCACGAGTCTTTCTGAAGGCCACATGGCGCAAAAGATAACGGTCATCAATGCGAAGAACGAGTCTGTAACTCTGCTCATTGATCCGGATACGCATCTTCCATTGGAAAAGCGATTTGCCACTCGCGATCCGCGTTACCGCGATCGCGACGAAGAAGCCACGATTTATGGTGATTGGAAGGTGGTCCAGGGAATCAATACGCCCCGGATGACGATCACCAAACGCAACGGCGAAACGGCCTCCAAGCAAATCATCCTAAACATCACCTATAACACGCATCCATCCGAGATACTGTTTGATCCTGCCCTGGCAAAGATCAACCCGGTGAAGTAACAGGGAGTTCCATCTCCGCCACGGTCTGTGGAGAGTGTCCTGCCCTAGCTGGATATCGAGAAATGCTTGCCAAGTCGAAGGCGTAACTCCGTCACGCCTAGCTTCGTAATCTGACAAGTTCCCCTAACTCCCCAGAAGTCCCGTTGTGGGAAGTCCGGTAGGCTGGCCTCTCGGGGATTCGATTCCTAGGTCGTTCCGCTGGATTGATCGCGACGCTGGCGCAACCATGATCTGCCGTCATAAAAACGTAATACTAATTGTGACAAATGGCAGCAAAATGCCTGCCTAAAGGCGATGAAGAAGGAGCAAGTAGTTGATCAGAAGTTGTCAGAACTTGCTGATTTTCCTCCGGCTTGCGCTCACTCCGGCAAGTTTTGATAAAAGTACTCAAGCGACTTCTAAGCAGACGGTCGCTCGTGCTGCTGTAATCTAGCGCAAGCAGCAACATTGATTCTCAGGTGCCCGTTAAGTGCCCAGAATATCCCGTTTTGAGACGTTTTTACGGCTGAGAAGAGGGCTAAGTCGTTTGAATCCGGCAGAGCCGGGTGGTAATTGGCGCGTTATGAGCCCGACGAGCTACCAGGCTGCTCCACCCCGCTTCATCACTATAGCGGATGAGCGATAGCAGGTCAAACTGAACCGGCGACGAAACCGCGTCAAGGTTTAATCAACGAACAGCAATTGCGCCGAGTAATCACGAACCGTACGTCCAGGTGATGACTTCCTGGGTGGCGGTCTGCCCACCGGTGCCAGCAGTGAAACCGACGAAAGCCGAGTTTCCGCCGACCGTCCCGGGGATGTCGATGGTCCAGGAATTCGTAAACGTGGCATTGGTTACGGTGTCCGTGATGGTCATGGTGAGCATCGTGCCATCGTAGGTCATGTGAACCTTGAAGATGTCGCCGCTGTGAAGGTTTACTCCGCCGCCGAATGTGACCGCCGGACTGGTAGGAGAGGCGCCGCTGGTGTACAGCCCTGTGGAGTTGTTGCCTTCATGCGAATTCTGGAACAGATCAAATTTCACGGCGATGCTGGTGGGAATTCCAGGCGTTCCGCCGGGCAAAGTCGCTCCATAGCCGAGGCCACCGCCGGAGGGTCCGAGCGCTGCGGTGCCCGCGTTCTGAACCGCGAAGGTCATGCCATCGGCGTTGGGATTCGTTAGCTGGAAACTGAAGTCGGTGGTGAAACTCTGCACGTTCACGGGCGTCGTGAACCAAGCACTGCTTGCTTCAGACTGCCCACCGTCGGTGAGCCGCAAACGAGTTCCGTTCAGTCTGGTGCGTCCGTTGGAGCTCAAGCCTGTGGCGGTAAAACCGGAAGCGAAGTTGATGGTGGTTGAGCCACCACCCTGAATGGTGATAACGGAGGTTGTCGTATTGCTCTGGCTGAAGTTGGGAGCGGTGGCGATGGCTTTCACTGTGGTGGTGGTGCTGACCGTGAACGAGCCGATGTATTGCGTCGAGGAGGTGGTGGGCTGGCTGCCGTTCAGAGTGTAGAAGATTGTTGAGCCGGAAGTGGCGTCAGTGATGGTCACGGTCTGCGGCGATGGATAGGTGCCGGTCACAGGAGAAATCACCGGTGTGGCAGCGGCGGATTGCGAATTGACGGTGATAACGGACATCGCCGTTGGGCTGTGGTTGAAATTTGGCGCGGTGGCGATGGCTTTTACCGTCGTGGTGGCACTGACCGTAAACGAGCCAGTGTATTGCGTAGAGGATGTAGTCGGCTGACTACCGTCCAAAGTGTAGAAGATGGTCGAGCCAGAAGTGGAGTCCGTGATGGTAACGGTCTGCGGAGAAGTATAAGCGCCGGTTGTGGGATTGATGATGGGCATGGCGACGCTTGGGAAACCTGAAGCGCTCGAGACATAAGTCCAGTACGAAATATCTTGTACGGCGGTGTAATGCCCGGTTGCACCGGTAAAACCCACGTACGCGGTATTTGCGCCCACGGTTCCAGGAATGTCCACCGGCCAAGAGGTTGTAAACGCTTTGCTCGAATCGGTGGTGTCGGAAATGGTCATCGTAAGGGTCGTGCCATCGTAGGTCATGTGCGCGGCGAAAATATCGTGGGTCTGGAGATTGACGCCGCTGCCGAGAATGATTGCCGGCCTTGTGGGCGAGGCGCCATTGAGATAAAGGCCCGTGGAGTTGTTGCCCTCGGCCGAATTGCTAAAGAGGTCGAACTTGACCGCCACGCTCTTCGGAATGCCCGGAGTGCCACCGGGCAGGTTAGCTCCGTAACCGAGGCCCCCTCCCCCAGGTCCAACGGCCGATGTGCCGACGCCCTGAATCGCAAACGTCAAACCGTCGCCTAGAGGGTTGGTTCCGGGCGTTTGCTGGAAGGCGAAATCGGTGGAAAACCCTCGCACGTTCACCTGCGTGGGATACCATGCCGCCGACGCTTCGCTCGCCCCGCCATCCGTTACACGCAAGTGACCGCCGTTCAGTTTGGCGCGGCCCACGAAAGCCATAGCGCCGGCGGTAAAGCCGGTCCCGAAGTTGATCGAACTGGCGGCGTTCTGGACGATGGTATATAGCCCACTTGAGATCGCACTGTTGCTTAGGTTGGGGGCAGTGGCAATGGCCTTGAGCGTTGCCGTCGCGCTTATCGAAACAAGTCCAGCGTATTTGTTGCTGGACGTGGTCGGTGCAGAGCCGTCCGTCGTGTAGTAAATAGTCGAACCGCTCCACGCCGTTGTAATTGCCACGGACTGTGCGGAGCTGAAATTACCTGGAGGGGGATTGAAGACTGGCGTAGGAACCTCGGTGATCAACGTGAAGGTCTCATTGGCGATCACGCTTGCGAGGTAGCCAGGGCCGTCGGCCATGGCCCTGATCGTCTGCGTGCTCGATACGGTGATGGGCCCGGTGTACAGCGTCGACGCCGGCGTGGGCACGCTTCCGTCCGTTGTATAGAAAATCTGCGCATTCGGCGAAGAGTCCGCGATGCTCACCTGGATGGATGGATTGAACAATTGACCGCTGGGATTGATGACCGGCATAGCCGCTTGGGTTGCACCGTTCAGCAGGCCGTAGACGCTAAGCTGGTACTCCGCGCCGACGTACACTTTGCCATTCGCCACGGTGGGCACGACAAATTTCACCGCATTGCCTGCCTCGTCGCGGGTTGGATTCTGGTCGCTTGAGTACAACAGCTTGGAAACGTTCAAGGCATCGTGGGCATAAAGAATCTCTGGACCCGGAGCGGCATAGGCATCGGTTCGCACGTTCCAAACGATACCGTTTGTGGTTCCGTTTGCAGAAACGGCTGGAGTGGAACCCGGGAAATTGGATGGCTCAACGCCGGTCGACGTGGGAGTGGCGGATAATACGCCGTTGGCGAAAGAAAATGCCTTCAAACGATCCTTGCTGGCCCAAAAATACAGGTTACCCTTCCAATACGCCGGTACGCCGTAGAAGTCGCCACCCAGAAGAGCTTTGGCTTGGGGGTCCGACGTATTATTTGGATGGTATCCGCCAAGATTGTTTTGGTCGAACACATAGATGCGTCCGCTCTTGCCTGCTTGCACGAAAAGATGATTGCCCCCGCTCACTGAGTCCGGAAGAATAAGCGCGCCACCGGAGCCTTGGTCTTTGTCCGAGATGCCCAAACTAACTTGATCGAACGGCGTGAATTCGTCACCGACAGTGACACCGTTTGAGAACATCGTGGGGATGCCATTGTCCAAGTCGAGCCTGATCACCGAATCGGCGTAGTCCATCGTGTTGTCGTAATTCGGAGCCACAGCATCGAAGCTGGGCGTTCCTGTGGCCGTGAAAAGACGACCGTAGGGATGATTGACAGGGTCCGGAACATTGGCAGTTAAACCCGCTCCGGCAGTCCACATTCCGGCGCCCCAACCATTGGGGCTCGAGCACCAAGCCCCCGTCTGCTTCAAGGTTGCGGCGTTGTGGGCCAGGATCCAGCCGTGCCACGGTCCGCTGTCGTTGTGTGCGCCAAACGCGATGTAAACGATCCCGTTCAGCAGGAGAAGCCCGGCGCGTTGATTTTCCCACAGTTCGTTGAACTGCAGCGTGCCATTCAGGCTTCCTTTTCCGTTCCCGGGAACCGACGCGGATAGAACGACGGGGCCACCGAGTTTCTCGCTGCCAGTGGTAATTTCCAGCGCGTGCAAGCGAGCAACGTTCACTCCGTTTTCTTTGGTTTTTCCCACCAGGTACATCGTGTTCGTCGCAGGGTCAATTACGGGAGTGCTGGTAATGCCAATCTCCGGAACAATGTCTGTTTCGCCCGTGTCTCTGGGTGGCACCGTGGTTGCTCCCGCGGCAGCGCCGTGTGCGGAATCCAGCAGGGTGATCTGCCACAAAGGCTTGCTGTTGGCTCCAAGGTTGCCGTCGGCGTCGAACGCGTACACGCTATCGTGCTCGGTGGCTACGAACACCACGTTGTGTTTGGTGCCAGCCTGGGCGGTGCCTGCACCCATGGTGACGTTCGCCATGTACAGCGGCTGCGCGTATACATAACCATCGACAACGTAATAGAACACCTTGCCGAAATTGTTGGTATTCACATTGGAGGGAGTGAGGACCGTCTCGGTCGTGTACGCGCCTGTTCGCGCGATGTCGTTGTGCTGCGTGGTCACATTTTGTGCCGGCGTGGTACACGCAAAGAAGAACAAAATCGTCAAGGAGCGAAGAATCAAAGATAGGCGCACTTCTCTGCTAGCGTTGTCAGCAAACACGCGGTTCTCCCGTGGCTTTGGACTTGTGGCAAAGAACTAATCCAGATTCCCGATACTTGCTACTTAGTGAAGGCCAATTGGAACGGTGCTCCAATCCCTTCGGTTAGAGAGGCACCGAATGGACGGTCACTCCTGAGCATCCGGCTGGGCGAGAGGGAATGACACATATCGGTACGACAAAGACTCAGGCGACAGCTACCCCACGTCTGAGTGTAGGTAGGGCGCAGCGAATCGCACAATACGGCAGACATAGTACAGAGGGCGGGGACTTACCTGCTCCGATGGGACGTGTGTGGAGGACCAGCCGTGAACTTAAGTTTTCCAGAACTGAGTGATGAACGAGGACGAGGATATTAGGCAGTGGCCGACGGCCTGAGCGGACTTACTTCCAACCCAGCCCTCCGGGTTGAAGCCGGTGGTTTCCACCTAAGCAGCTGTGCAGGCGATGGTTACAACTGGAGATTCGGCCCGGCATGAGCGCCAAGCCTCGAGCAGAGTGGAGAACACATAAAGAACCTGCGATCTCAGGGTCTTAATCTGCTCAGCTACAGGAAACACCTGATTGCGGTTTATCATGCGTGGTTTACCTTTTGAATTAACACCATGCGTGAAAACGCTCATGGCGAGACCGACCCTCGCTGACGGACGGGTGCCTGCCTCCTCACACCGAACACAGGCACCTGTCCCCCCTTTTTTATTCCTTAAGATATCTTTAGGGCAGCTGGTTGTAGACGCGCGGAAGCTTGGCTGCTCTCGTTCGGGTTGGAGGTCGGGTGTACGAGATGTACCAGCTAAACATTCAGTCCGTGACTGCGGCACAGATGCACGATTCCCAGTCTGTTTGCCGCGCCTACCTTTTGCTTCATGCGATACAGATGGTTCTTAACGGTCTGCCACTTGCACTGCCTCCAGCACACGCTGCGACGACGCATCGCGCAAAACGTATCCGGCAACACCGGCGCGAACGCAGTGCAGAAATTCCTGAGGTTCGTCGTTCATTCCCAGCATCATGATGCGCACGCGCGTATGCGGGCCATGTGAACAATGGACAAAGCGTTGGTCACATCGCCGCCGGAATTCAACAGCAGCACATCCGCGCGGGATGCCGTCAGCCCTTGCAACGCCTCGATGGTGGCGGCGCTCTGCCCCACAACTTGCAGATCATTACGCTTGGCCAACAGCTTCCCTAATGTTTCGCGGAGCAGGCGGTTATATGCCACTACATAAATGCGCCATGTATTTTCCGTCGTGCGCCTGGCCTCACCTCTCAAGGTCGGCCGAGCGTCCCGTGCCGTTTCGGAACTGCGCCTCTCGGTAGCGATCCCTTCCAAATCGGAGATAGGACTTGTGATGTTTTGCTTCATCCTTGAACCTATCGTGTGCACGCTAAATGTAAAACTTCGATGGCTGGGAGGAGACAACTGGGCAACTGGGTGACGCATGCAGGAACAGCGCGTCACAAGTGTTTGATAAACGCCTGCAGGTGCCGGATGCCCGCCGGCGCTGACAATCCTAAAACGAGAGTCGCAAGGAGGAATAGCAAACCACGGCATCATGCCGGAATAAGCTAAATCCAGTACAACCAACACGCTGTAGCGGTACCATGCATTAGGCAGATTGTTCTGTCCCGGACGCGCTAACTCGCCAAGCGCCGACGCCCTTCTCGCTCGCGAGCCGCCGGGCGCGCCCTCATCGGCTTTTTTCGCTTCAGCGCTTCCGAATCCTGCAGGCTGCGTTTCAGGGCTTCCATCATGTCGATGACCGGCGCCCGCTTGGGCGGTGCCTCTTCTATTATCGTCTTCCCTTCCCGCTTCGCTTCGATCAACGCCTTTAAATTCTCTTGAAATGTGTCGTGATATTTCTGCGGCTTAAAATCCTCGGAGAGGCTTTCGACGAGCTCCTCGGCGAGTTTGATCTCCTGCGGTTTCAGCTTCACATCTAGGACAATCTTGCCGTAACCCTCGACACTACGAATTTCATTGACGTAATACATTGTGTGAACTGTCAGTCCATGGCTTCTTGTCCGTATGAACACGGTGTATTCCCGCTGGTGCATAGTCACCTTCGCGATTCCCACTCGATCCGAGTCTTCGAGGGCCTTCACCAGAAGGACGTACGGTTTTGGGTTGTCCTTCTCCGGAAGCGCCAAATAAGAAGACTCAAGGTATATCGGGTCGATCTGCGAGCCTTTGACGAACGCCTGAATCTCCATCGTCCTGCCCGACGGCGGCGTGATCTTCTTCAACTCCTCAGGTTCAATCAGCATGTACTTCCCCTTCTCGTATTCATACCCCTTCACGACCTCCGACCGGTCGACGATGCGATGGCACGTCGGACAATACAGGGGGTGACGCAACCGCGTGTGACATTTCCTATGAATCTGGTGCAGGTTGACGCGCTGGCCACGCGCCGCCGGATACAACCGGATGGGAATACTGAGCAGGCCAAAGCTGATGGCCCCGTTCCAGACTGAAGTCCTCATCTTCTTTTCTCCTGGACAAATGGTTAGGTCGGCAAGACCGGCGCGCAATAGGGTAAAGCCTTCACGCGCTCGGACTCGCGCAGCGAACCGGGAGAGTCAAAAACCCACTAACCAAGCCTATTACGCGGTGACCCTTCCCGAACACGAGATATTTCAGGGCAGATCGCGCTCTGCGCCGCACTATAATGCGGTAACAATGGCTGTACTCGCCGAATACCGTCGCAAGCGCCGCTTTCAGGAGACGCCCGAGCCTCGAGGGAAGAAAGCTCGCAAAGACGAAAAGATCTTTGTTATCCAAAAGCATGCCGCACGACGGCTTCATTATGATTTGCGCCTAGAAGTTGGCGGGGTGCTCAAATCCTGGGCCATTCCCAAGGGGCCTTCGCTCAATCCGGGGGACAAGCGATTGGCGATTCAGGTGGAAGACCACCCATTTGAATACCGCACGTTCGAAGGAACGATCCCCGAGGGAAACTATGGCGCCGGCGAAGTCATCATCTGGGACCAAGGCACATACGAACCGGAAGGCCCTCTCAGTGCCGCGGAGCAACTCGAACGCGGCGAGCTGAAGTTTCGTTTACACGGCAAGAAATTGAATGGAAGTTTCGTACTGGTCAAGCTGAAACACAGCCGCGCGAAAAATGAATGGCTGCTGATCAAACACCGAGACGAGTACGCAGACCCGCTGTGGAATGTGGAGGAACACGGCGAGTCCGTGGTCAGCGGTCGCCCTTTGCCCAAAACGCAAAAGGAGAAGAGATCCGACCAGGACTCTACTCCACTCAATCCTGCGGAGTTGCCCGGAGCCGTTAGGGCCCCGATGCCGCGCGAGGTTTCCGTTACACTGGCCAAGCTCGCGGACAAGCCATTCTCAGATCCTAGCTGGCTTTTCGAGATTAAGTGGGATGGCATTCGCACCGTCGCCTTTGTGGACAATGGCGACGTCCGCCTATTTTCCCGCTCCAAGCGCGAGGTCACCGCGGAATTCCCTGAGTTTCAGGACCTGGCCAGACACCTGCGTGCCGGCACCGCCATTCTTGACGGTGAAATCGTCACGCTGGACGAAAACGGGCGCAGTGATTTTCAGAAGCTTCAAAACCGCTTTGGCGTCAGCAAGCCTTCCCAGAAGCTGATAAAAGATGTCCCGCTTACCTACTACCTGTTTGATGTGCTCTATTGTAACGGCTTCGATGTGCGAAAAACGCCGCTTCTGCAGCGAAAAGAACTGCTGCGCCAGGTGCTTCGCGGCGATGACGACGTGCGCTATTCGGAGCACCAACCCGAGAAAGGGAAAGAACTGTACGCCGCGGCAAAGGAGAAAGGCCTGGAAGGGATCGTCGGGAAACTGATCGAAAGTCCCTATACCGGAACTCGCACGAGCTTCTGGCTCAAATTCAAAATCGTGAACGAGCTCGACGCCGTAATCGTCGGCTGGACGGCGCCGCGGCGCACGCGCCAGTATTTCGGGGCGCTGGTTCTCGCGTTATACGACGAAAAGAAGAACTTGCAGTTTATCGGCAGCGCGGGCACGGGCTTCGACCAAAAAACTCAAAAAGAGCTGCTCGCGCATCTCGAAAAACTGCGCGTTGCGCATTCACCTCTGCGCAATCCTCCCAAATTGCGTGAACACGTCCAATGGGTGCGGCCCGCATTGGTCGCAAGAATCAAATACGCGAACTGGACGGAAGATAATCACTTGCGCGCGCCCGTTTTCCTGGGCATCCGTAAAGACCGCGCTCCGGAAGAATGCACGTTCGAGGCTGCGCGGCCGGAGCGCGCTCCCGAGCACGCTGAAGACCAGCCATCTATCGCAACCCGAACTTCGCGGCCAAAAGCCCCCGCAAGCGACGCGGGTTTTGAGGAGTTGGCCCACGGCACAGCAGAGAGTCTGCGCCTGCAGGTTGATGGCAGGACGCTCGCTCTCACGCACTTGAATAAAATCTATTTCCCGGAGTCCGGCATCCGGAAGCGCGACCTCCTCGCGTATTACTACCGCATCGCAGACTATATTCTTCCCTTCCTTAAGGATCGGCCCTTGGTAATGCGGCGCTACCCGAACGGGATCCAAGAAAAAGGGTTCTTCCAAAAGGAAGCGCCGGAATCGATTCCCAGTTGGATCAAGCGAGCCCGCGTGTATTCCGACGAGCGCGGCGGAGAAATGGACTACGTGATGGCCCAAGACCGCCCTTCGCTCCTTTTCCTCACCAATCTCGGCTGCATCGACCATAATCCGTGGTCCAGCCGCTTTGACAACCAGGATTATCCCGATTACGTTTTCTTTGATCTTGATCCCACGCCGGAGACACCCTTCAGCACCGTGCTTCGCGTGGCACGCTCGATTTACAAGGTGCTGCTCTCCACGCGCCTGGTCTGTTTTCTAAAAACTTCTGGTGCCACCGGATTTCACATTTACGTGCCCCTCGAACCGATTTACAAGTACGCGCAGACGCGCACCTTCGCGGAGATCATTAGCCAGATCGTCGCTTCTGAACTGCCGCGAGATACCACGCTCGAGCGCAGCGTCCGCAAGCGCCCGCCTGGGCGCGTGCTGCTCGATGCGTTGCAAAACGCCAAGGGTAAGCCCCTGGCCGCTGTCTATTCCGCAAGGGCCCATCCCGGAGCCACTGTGTCGACCCCCGTGACGGCCGACGAGGTTATGAATGGCAACATCGACCCTGACGCTTGGACCATCAAAACTGTGACATCTCGGCTGGAAACCGTCGGCGATTTATGGAAGGACTTTTGGAGGAAGCGGCAAACTCTGGACGCGGCGCTAGAAGCCTTGAGCCACCGCCTTCCAACAGAAAAGCTGAGGGAATAGCCGTTAGATACAAAACGGCGGCTGGGTCCTTATCGGGACGTCCAGCCGCCGGCCAATGAAGAATGGGGAGAGTGCTTGCGGTCTACGGTTTAAGCCCGCGCTCCCCGTGCTTTTCCGCGCGGGGCCTCTTCTTCCTCTTCGCCTTCCTCGCCCTCACTTCCTACTTCCTTGGCTTGCACATTGATTTCCTCAGCTAGTTGCGTAAGTTTTTCGTCAGCCTCTTTCTCTTCCTCGAGGGTCTTGTCCAGCAAAGCACTCGCGTCGCTCTCCCCCAACAAGTCTGCCCAAGTCCTCACGCATCCGTAAGCCGCGATTTCGTAATGCTCGACGCGCTGCGCCGCTGAGATCAGCGCGGCATCCATAACTTCGCCTTCGAAATCCTCCTCCATGAGTTCCTCGCCTTCCTTGATAATGCCAATCATGCCGGCACATTTCTTGCCCGCGGGCTTCTCGCCGAGGTTGTCAAAGATTTCCTTCAAGCGGTCCACATGGCCGCGCGTCTGCTCCAGGTGTTCCTCGAAACCGGAGCGAAGCTTCTCTGAGGACGCGGCCTTGGCCATCTTTGGTATAGCCTTCACCAAACGGTTCTCCGCATCATACAAATCCTTCAATTCGTCGACATACAATTCCATCAAGGCGTTATGCTGCATTGCTGCTCTCCTTTTGGCAATTTTCCAGACTCTCGCGTTTCGCGGGCCTTCTGCGACGTTAGAAGGTGGACCGCGCGGCGTCCATACACAAATGTCTCTAAGCTTTTCGTCGTGAGTGCGTAACAAGGCGCATAGCACTGAAGTTGGGCACCGTTTGAAGGGCGTCGAAGGATCGAAGCACGACTTCAGCCCGTCTCGGGGTTCCTTACCCTTCTTGGTCAGGTCATCGCCGTATGGAAGCCCCGGCCACCACGGACATAGGGTGGACTCGCTTCGGCCACAGCAGAGGAAATTTCAAATGACGAGTCGCGAAAATTTCTGGAGATAGGAGGACTTATGGCAGCAAAAGAGAGGAAATGCGAGCATCCACCCTGCAGTTGTGCGGCTAGCGAAGGCAGCAAATATTGCAGCGTGGAGTGCGAGGCCATGGAGAAAACGCCCGACCTCGATTGCCTCTGCCCTCACGCAGACTGCAAAGGCAAAATCGTCTAACTGCCGAGTTCTCAACTGGTATCGCACCGGACGCATACTCTGGCTGCGAGCCACGCCGATACGCTGCTCGCCCTTCTGGTGTGACACGTCGTTCATTTAATCACTGGGCCAGCAGTAGAACCTCTCATGCCGAAGCCAGCGCGGCAATCCCATCGATGATTTCGACTTCGAATGGCCCCGTGGATCCCCATCCTCTCATCTTCCCTAACGACGTGCGTTGAAAGCTGAAGGATTCGCTTCATGACTTGGCTCGTTCCCAACGTGTCATGTTTCATGCCTAGGGTTCAATCGAGCTCCTGCTGGACTGCCGGATCGCAACCAGGCTTGTACTCAGGTATCTAACGTAAGAGCATGGTGACGCAGATGAGCGCGACGCTACCGCCAAATACGGCAGGAATACCACGATGGGGTCTGCCGCCCTGGACCATTAATTTTCATTCCGAGCACCTTCCGCTGCCGGAAGAAGTTGAATTCGCGGTTGTTGGCGGAGGTTTTACGGGCCTGGCCACGACGGCTTGGCTGCGACATTTGGAACCCAATAAGCGCGTGGCACTCTTTGAGGCCAGCCGCATCGGCGCGGGCTCCAGTGGACATACAGGGGGCATGGCCCTCTCGGAAACAGCCGCAGGGGACCTGCCGGGCCTCGGAGATGTGCTGGCGGGTTTTTCCGGCATTCTGCGGGAGTTGCAGGTCCACTGCGATCTGACACTCCCTGGCGCATTGGAGATCGGCCGGCGTGGAGTGCTGCCGAATTCCCCGATCGCGTGGAACGATTCAGGCAAGCTGGGTGTCACGCGCGAGGTGCCCGGAGGCACGATCGATCCAGGCAAGATGCTGAGCGGCTTGGCACAAGCGGCGAGCAAAAGCGGCGCGCTGATTTTTGAAAATGCGCCCGTCGAAGCCCTGAGCCTGGAGGAATCGCCTGTCCTGAACATCCACGGAAAGCCAGTGCGCGCTCGCTGTGTCCTGCTTGCGACAAACGCCGAATCCTTGGAGCTGAGCGGCCTTGCCGGCCGCGCGCAGCCGAAATTCACAATGGCGGTAGCAACGGAGCCGGTGTCGTCCGAACAGATTTCATCGCTAGGGCTCGCCTCAGGGAAGCCGTTTTACACTGTCGATCTGCCGTATTTGTGGGGGCGTATCTTCCATAGAAACCGCGTGATTTTTGGAAGCGGACTGGTACATCTCGAGGATTGGCGGGAATTGCTGACGCTAAATGTTGCAGAGGGCCAGGCAGCGGAGCTTCTGGCGGATCTCGAAAGACGCGTGCGCGATTTGCATCCGACCCTGCGTGGCGTGCGGCTGAGTCACCGCTGGGGCGGCCCGATCCTGATCGCCGATAACTGGGAGCCGGTTTTCCGGCGGCACACGCAGCATCGTGACGTGATTGTGCTCGGGGCGTACAGCGGGCACGGGGTGGCGCTCTCAGTGTATTTGGGCGCGTGGGCGGCCGAGGCTATGCTCGGCAAACGGGACCTGCCACAGTGGGAGGACGAGGCAAATGCCGCCGCTTGAGAAAAATTATGGCGCGAGTGCTTGCAGCGGTTTTAATCGCTGCTCAAAAGGCCTCGTTCCGGCGCGCAGCTCGCGGCGTAAGGCCGCATACAGTAATTCCCCGCCCCTTATCCGTATGTTGATGGATGGGAAATGTCCTTTTGCGAGCTTAGCCTGCGCTCCTTGGATCGGATGGGGCTGAGCCTTTAACGCTGGGCGGTAGCAAAATAACTGCGAGCACCACTCTCGCAACGTCCATCCGCAATGGCGCGCTCTCGCGCCAACAGCAAAGATCTGGAGGCGTCATGGAAGCCGCTCCTCAAATCCTCATCGTCTCATCGGAATTGGAAAATCGCCGCGCTCTGAACGCAATTCTCTGCCAAGAGGGCTACGAAACTATTTGCGCTTCGCGGGTCAGCGAATGCCAGGAAGCTCTGCAAACGCAAAATGTTTCCTTAGTCTTCTGCGACCGCCGGCTCTCCGATGGCAGCTATCGCGATGTCGTGGCCGCAATGCGCGCGTCTCGCCAGCACATACGCGTAGTCGTGACTTCGCGACTCGCCGATTGGGACGAGAACCTCGACGCACTTCACCATGGAGCCTTCGATTTAATTACCTCGCCTTGCCAACCCACCAACGTGCTCTGGGCCATCGTCCAGGCTCGTCGGGAAGACCACGAACGCGCCGGCTTTGTCGCGCCCACAAAGGCCCGCGCCGCTTCCGCCATCGCGTAACGAATGCTCGTAGCCCGCGTACTCCAGAGCCCTTCGATCAGCGCCCAGCCGCTTTTCCGGGCCGCGTACCCGCCTCGGCTCGTTTCCGCAGACTGGCGTGCATATGCCCCCAGCCCTTCCCTACCCCTTCTCTGTGCTCATCCTGAATCAGGCCAAGCGCCGTGTGATGAAATTTGATCAGCGTGCCGCCATCTACTTCGCTCAATCGGTACTGCACATTGGAGATGACCGGGTAGGACATGAACAATGGTCCCGTGATTTCGAGCAACGTCGGCCGCTTGATGGCCTGCACGTGTCCCCAGAAGTGTCCGTTTCCGTCGCCCAGGTCGCGGTACCACCTTCCGCCCGGCCATGGTTCGATCTTCATGTTCATCGCTTGCCCTTCCGGTGTGTCGTTCAGCGGCCCTAGTTGTTCGAGCAGCGTCGCGAACGTCACATCAATCGGCGCCTGCACTCGAATCTCCTCGGTAAGGCTGAGCGTCATTTTCTCGATCGTGGATATTGTCGAAATCATCGTTCCTCCTGGAATTGAAATCAGAATCAAACTTTTTTTATCTTCTCTTCAGCACGTTCCTTCACGCGTTGCAATTGATGCTGCCAGAGGCGCTCGAATGTGCTGGCCCATTCGTGCAATGGCCGAATCGCCTCCGCATTCGTCCGATAAAGCATGTGGCGTCCGTCCCGCCGCACACGCACGAGGCCGACATCCCTTAAGACGCGCAGGTGCTTGGAAACGGAAGGCTGCTCCAGCCCTAGCGACGCCACAATGTCGCCAACCGCCCGTTCCTGCAGCGCCAAATAGTTCAGGATGTCACGCCGGCGAGGCTCCGCCACGGCATTGAACGCGTCGGAGGTGGTAGCAGCACGAGCCATGCGAAGCAGTATACATTCCGATATGGGAATATGTCAAGCCCTTGCAGCCAGCGATCAGAAAAGCGCTGTCCGGGTATAACTTCGCGCACAAGCGACAAAGCGTTTGAAAAAAGCTCCAAGCTCAAAGAGCGGGGAAGAAAGGGTCCCTAGCGTTCGTACTCCATCCGTGGATTGATTCAGGTCTGATTAGACTTGGCGTGTGGCTCTGGGCTCCGTCACTCATCTGAAGAGAATAGCCATTTGCAAGATAAGAAGGGATATCGCGGTAATCCGTGACCGGAATATAGGGGCCTTCCTTCCCCAGATGGACGTGGTATCGGTTGTCGTTGAAGCGATGCGGAAATAAACGGGTTCTAGTTTCTTGCCGCGAGACACTATAGCAAACAGCATCTGCCACCCCTCATAGAAGTAAAATCTCGCCTATTTTACAAACAGCGACGTGCCGCTGGTAGGTGGTAGGTCTGTGGAAAAATCTGCATCGCTTTCGCGCATATGTCACCCGCGAATCCCACCTCTTCCATCGCCTCGCGCGTTTTTGCAAGCGATGAATCTCTCCCCATCCTTTGTAGCGGCGAGTTCATCTCGCCATCTTCTCAAGCGCCGGAGGTGCGTCACAATTTAGCCCAGGCCGTGAGGCCTGGGTACCCTGCACCACCCAACCCCTACCGTCATTCCGAGCGGAGCGGCCCGGTTTTTTCCTGCGCGCGTTGTTTGCGCGCCGGGTCGCGTAGGGAGGAATCTCTCTTTTCTTCATCTGAGGACTGCCGCCCCATCGCCTCGCGCCTTTTTGCGAGCGATGAATCTCTCCCCATCCTTTGTAGCGGCGAGTTCATCTCGCCATCCGCTGTAGCGGCCGGGCTTCAGCCCGGCTAGCGAACAAAGGGAGCGCTCCGGACTTTGTAGTGGCCGCCGACCGTGGCGGGCGTTTTTGCTTTTCTGTCATCCCGACCGAAGTGGGCCGGCTTTTTCTTGCGCTCAGTTTTTATGAGCGCCGGCCCACGCAGTGGACGAACCGTGGCACAATTTCAAACGCCCCTCGACCACTGGGCCAAACTATGAGATTGCGTCGGCTATCTTCTTATCCTGAGGGCGCAGCCGCAGCCAGCAATCCGTCAACACCGCCTTGCCTTACCTTGATTCACGCGGCGAAGAGGCCTCTCCGCCGCGCCCGCTGACCACAGTCTGAGTAACGCCGGGCTTTGCCCCGGTTTATGGGGACTCCCCGCGTTTCTTGCGGGGAGAGCCCGGCATCTCTCAAAAGCCGCTCCCTTTGAAAAACCAAACCACAGAGTGGTGCGCCACCCAATTCAAAAGCCTGTCCCACCCGCCGACCATCCTAAAGATCCGGCGTCGGTCACGAAGGTGTCCGCAAATGTACAGACGCATGCCTTCGTCGCCGCTAGCATGGTCCCTGGCTGAGAGATAGGCTGCGCGCGGCCCCGGGTTCGCTCGTCAATGCGCATGCTAGGGAGGGAACAAATGTTAAGGCCGATAAGAAAGTTCGGTGTGCTTTTTGCGGCACTGTTATTCCTGGCAGGGGCAATCGCCGCTCAGGACCGCTACGGCGGCTCCATGGACGCCAAAGAACATGGCTATCAACACGGATACCGCGACGGTTTGCGGCAGGGCCGCGCGGACCTAAGCCGAAACGCAACGCACAGCTTCGATAGCGAAGATTACCGGCACGCGGACCAGGGATATGACCGGCGCATGGGGGAGCACGATGACTTCCAGCAAGGCTATCGCAATGGTTACAAAGATGGGTATGACGACGGCTACTACGACAAGCCTGTTCGCCACACCGTTTATGGGTTGAATGACAGCTACGATCCCGATCGCGTGCCGCGCAGCGATGCGGATGCCAATGCCTATGCCAATTGGAGCTACCAGGACGTGGCCACGGACACGGGCTACCGAGACGGCCTACAAGCTGGTTTAAGCGATCTGCGGCAGCGCAAAAACTTCAAGCCGGAAAAGCACGAAGCCTACGAGGACGGCAAGCACGGCTACCGTAAAGAGTATGGCGACAAGAAACTTTACAAAGAACAATACCGCAAAGGATTTCTGCGCGGTTACGAAGACGCTTTCAACCGCAAGCGTCGGTAAGCGACGATAAGACGCAAAGCACTAAAGAGTCTGCGGGCAACCCCTGTTTTCGTCAGGGCACGGCTTCAGCCGTGCCGTAAAGCAACGCCAAACATACGCGTCATTCCGAGCGGAGCCTGCCCGCGGACAGGTGGCCCGGTTTTTTCCTGCGCGCGCCCTTTGTTCGCATCCAAAACTTTCCTAAAGACGTGCGCCGAGTCGCGCAGAGAGGACCGCCGCCCCATCGCCTCGCGCCTTTTTGCAAGCGATGAATCTCTCCGCATCCTTTGTAGCGGCGAGTTCATCTCGCCATCCGCTGTAGTGGCCGGGCTTCAGCCCGGCTAGCGAGCAAAGCTAGCGCTCCGGAATTTGTAGTGGCCGCCGACCGTGGCGGGCGTTTTTGCTTTTCTGCCATCCCGACCGAAGCAAAGCCGCGCATCGCCAAGTCCGCAAGAATAGCGGAGCGGAACCTGGTTACTACGCCAATTTCACAACGGCTAGGTAACAAGCCAGTGCCCGATTAACCCACAAAATCCGGCAACGCGACTTACCGTCCACTGACACGCAGATAGACTTCCGTACGAACAGAAAACCCCCTAGTGAATGTCGGAGTGTTGGACATGCAACCAACGCAAGCCCACATGTTGTGATAAAGACTCACTCATCCCATGCTTCGGCATTTCGACATTTTTAAGATCGCCCAGAACGGCGAACATGTTTGGCTTGAAGCCGCCCAGAGCCTCGACACTGCTACGGCGCGTGTTAACGCGCTGCGAGAGAGTGCTCCGGGCGATTACCTGATTTTGAGCCAGAGCACCGGGAAGAGAATAGTATTCACAGCGCGGGGCGGGATTAAACGAGACTGATGCTCAGTACCCGAAGTTTTTCAATGAGAATAAATGGGTGTTACCTCTGTCGGTCGGCGTAGTGGTGTTCTGCTGTGCGTCCGTGTTATAGGTCAGCTTGCTCAGAAACGAGCGCGGTGCTATAACCTCAGCACCCCAACCCTCTCCTCATAGATTGTGTCGGAGGTAATCCCGCAGTGCGTCGAGAGATGGTGTGGGTTGAAAAAGAGGGTTTCCGGGGTTGGGCTTGTTCCGAATGCGCATGGAAGTTCAACCCTTCGGGTGTGCCGGCCGGCAACTCGATAGATGAAATGAAGCAGAACTACGAGCGGGAGCGCGACAGCGAGTTTGCATCGCATCTGTGCGCTGAGCATCCAAGGACGCAAAAGTTGAGTGCTTCTCGCGGGTAGCAGCCGGGTGCCCCGTTGGCCCAGAAGCTGATTTCGCTCCGGGTCTTCCCAATGGTTACCTTTCCACCCCATCTTCTTTACAACTCTCCGCGTTTGAATGACTTAGCAATTCGTTCGAACGAGTACCTTACAAGTAAAAGATTCCTATTGACAACTTGCCTCGGTCCATGCTACCATTTCGCATGAAATCGGCGCACCAACCCGTTTCGCTCGCCGTTCACGGACGCCTCTCTCCACAGGTCCGTTCCTATTCCCGACCTCCCGACTTTCGCAAGTCCCCGGATCGGTCCCTCGCTGTCGCCTCGGTGTCTCCTGTGGAATGTCTCCCCGCCCACGACCCACTACTCACCAACCACCCCCCCTCTAACTACCTTTAGAATCAACACTTGCAAAAGTGTATCAAAACAAAGGACTTTAACCGGGATTATGTACTTGACTTCACTGGGCATTCCTGTTAGCCTTTCTTTGTGCGTGGCACCCGCTCAATTTCGGCAAGATGGCGCTTGATAATCTTGTGGCCCTTTTTCGTGAACAAGTGCTCCATCGCTTCAACCGTCGTCATGTCTTTCGGGTGCTTCGTTTCCCTTTTCTTCTTCGTCATGGGAGCGTCCTATGAATCTCGTTGAGCTAATCCAGCAATTCAGCGACGAAAACAAGTGCCGCGCCTACATCGAGAAACTGCGCTGGCCCAAGGGCGTTGCGTGTCCGCGTTGTCAGGCCGATAAAATCTATCACTTAGAGAATCGCCCGCTTTTGTTATGCGCCTCATGCGAGCACCAATTCAGCGTGACCGTGGATACCATCTTCCATGATACGCATTTGCCGCTTGAGAAGTGGTTTCTTGCCACGTTCCTGCTGTGCGAGTCCAAGAAAGGTATATCGGCTTGCCAGATTCAGCGTTCGCTTGGCGTGAGCTACAAGACGGCATGGTATCTGTGCCACAGAATCCGCGCTGCGATGCTGGAAGTGGCCCCGCCGAAACTTGGGGGCACTGTCGAAATTGATGAAACCTACGTTGCGGGCAAGAAACGCCGTTGGCGTCCAAAGGGCCAAGTATCGGTTGTCATCGGCATCCGGCAACGCAACGGTGATCTGCGCATGATTCGTGCTGAGGATGCCAAGTCTGCGACCGTCCGAGAGATTATCAACGCCAACGTTGGGAGCCACGTCGAAGTGATTATGACGGATGAATCGGCCATCTACCCGTGGGCGCTCGACAAGATGCAGAAGAATCTTCATAAGACCATTAATCACTCGAAGGAATATGCTCACGGGGACGTGCACACAAACACCGTGGAATCGGCATTTTCGCTTCTCAAGCGCGGCATTGTGGGTACATGGCATAAAGTCTCTGCGAAGCATCTCCCGGCCTATCTCGATGAAATGTGCTTCCGCTTTAACAACCGCAAAAACCCTTATCTTTTCCGCGATACGATGCTCAAGCTGATTGACTCTCCGAACTTGGAATACAAACACTTAACAGCCCAAGTGCAGGATGCGGCCTAGTGACTTATGCCGGGGTAATATGGCTGATGCTCCTGCAATGAACCGTGAATGAATTCGCCTTCCCACCATGTTCCATTGACATCTTGCACGCGAAGCTTCCCACTGGCGCGTAGCAGCAACTCTGGAGACAAAGCGCAGTGAAAGAAAATAATACCCCGCCGTGCGCCACCTCTTGGAATAGGTTCGGTTTCTACTTTTTCGTACAACGCCTCAGATGCATGGAATACGTAAGGGGGACCGTTATCATTCCGTGGGAGTTCCAGGGTTTCTGGGATTCTCATGCGTTCGCAATCTGCTTGGGGCTGGGCGTCGATTACAAGCGTCCAATTACCGGCAACGCTCGGCGCACCGCTGTCTTTAATTTCCATCCTCAACAACATACTTGAGTGGAACTTTGGGTCGCCAATTACTTGGCCCCTGACCATATCGAACACTGTAACGATAAGCAGAGGTTCTTCTTTCTTGGCTTCTTGCTCATATTTCACGCGCTCATCTTTCCAAGCCGAAAATATCGAAAAAAGTAATCCCAAAATCACAAGCGCTCCGAATACTTTCTTGCTCGGTTCCCAATCCCGGAACCGCTTCCATAATTCAAGACTGAAACCGATGACACCGCCACTGACATAGCCTTCCCAATGCTCAAACACAGCCGTAATCCATTCGCCGATGTAATGTAGAATGTCCATAAAGGCGTGTCCTCCCGCCCGACTTAAAACGGGAAGGGTAGCACACTGGTGAACTCAAGTACATAATCCCGCTTTAACTCCCTTTAGAATCAGCACTTATGCAAAACACGGGGGGAGGGGGGCGTGGGCCGCAGGGGTACAGACCGGGCACATCCCTGACAGAACAGACCGGGAGCATCCCTGACACCTTTCCTTGCCTCACATCCGAAAAACAGGGGGGTGGGGTCCGGACTATTGTCAATTGGAATTCCCTATGCGCCCTTGACGACAGAGGCCATGCAGAGGACGATATGCGCCCAATGGAGCTAGCTCGCGACGCAAAAACTCCGTGAAACTTAACCCCAACCTGCTCAAAGCCACAGTTGTCGGCGCGCTCGGTGGACTCCTGTTCGGCTTCGATACCGCCGTAATCGCAGGCACCACGCACTCGCTCACGCTGGCCTACGCTCTCACGCCGCGGCAACTGGGTGTCACCGTCGCCATGGCCCTGATCGGCACGGTCATCGGCGCAATGTCCGCCGGCATTCCTGGCCAGAAATATGGAGCGCGAGAAACGCTGCGCGTGTTGGCCGTCTTCTATGTGCTCTCGGCACTGGGCTGCGCGTTTGCCTGGAATTGGGACGCTTTGCTTTTGGCGCGCTTTCTCGGCGGGCTAGGCATTGGCGGCTCGTCGGTCCTTGGTCCCGTGTACATCGCGGAACTAGCTCCGGCAAGAATCCGCGGCCGACTCGTCGGCATGTTTCAGATCAACATCGTCATCGGTATCTTGCTGGCATATTTGTCGAATTTCCTAATCGCGCGGCAGGGTCTTGGCGGGACGGAGTGGCGCTGGCAGTTCGGCGTAGCCGCACTCCCGGCCGTGCTGTTTCTCGTGATGCTGTTCGGCATCCCGCAAAGCCCGCGCTGGTTGGTGACGCAAAAGCGGGTCGCGGAAGCGCGGGAAGTGTTGCAGAAAATGGGGGCGGAAGATCCGGAGAAGGAGCTGCAGGAAATCGTTAACTCCATCCATCTGGAGAGCTTGGAAAAGGCGGAGCCGCTCTTCAGTTGGAAGTACCGCTTGCCGATTTTTCTGGCTATTACCATTGGTATGTTCAACCAGCTCTCCGGCATCAACGCCATCCTCTATTACCTCAACGATATTTTCGCCGCCGCTGGGTTCAGCAAGCTTTCGGGCGACCTGCAAGCAGTGGCCGTCGGCGGAATGAACCTGCTGGCTACGCTTTTAGCCATGTCCGTCATCGACAGGCTGGGACGCAAGACTCTGCTGCTAATCGGCTCGGTCGGCACGGCGCTGTGCCTGGCGGGTGTCGCTCGCATTTTTCTGACCCACCAACATCAGGAATATTTGTTGTGGTTCCTGGTGGCCTACATCGCATTTTTTGCCATTTCGCAGGGCGCGGTGATCTGGGTCTACATCAGCGAAGTCTTCCCCAATCGCGTGCGTGCCAAGGGCCAAGCCCTGGGCAGCTCATCCCACTGGGTCATGAACGCCATTATCGCGTATACCTTCCCGCAGCTCGCGAAATCCTCCGGCGCATACCCATTCATGTTTTTCTCCCTGATGATGGTGCTGCAATTCTTCGTCGTCCTCTTCCTCTACCCGGAGACCAAGCGCGTCTCCCTGGAGCAAATGCAGCAGCGCCTGGGAATCGAGTAGTCAAATGTGGGACAGCCATTTCTGGCTGTCCTCACGGAACCAACAAATGAGTCCAAAGGAGCAAGCAGCCGAGGATCAGCGAAAGGATTTCACGCTCGGCGTGGATATCGGCGGCACCAAGGTTGCCGCCGGCCTTGTAAACGCAAAAGGCGCAATCCTGTTTCAGACGCGCGTGGCGATGCCCGCGCGAGAAGATGCGGCTGCGGGATTTGCCGCCCTAGAGCGCGCGATCAACGCAGTTTTTGAGGCGCAGCCGCAATCGCTCGCATCGCTCGCGGGAATCGGAATTTGCGCGCCAGGTCCGCTCGACCCGATTCGCGGTTTGGTCCTGAATCCCCCTAACTTGCCGTGCTGGCGGAACTTTCCCCTGGCCGCAGAAGTGCAGCGCGCCTTCCACGTTTGTGCGAAGGTCGACAACGACGCGAATGCTGCGGCACTGGCGGAAGCAGTCTGGGGCGCGGGCGTAGGATTTCGCAACGTGCTCTATGCCACGCTCGGCACAGGAATCGGGACGGGCATTATTTTCGACCGTCGCATCTATCATGGACGTACGGGCAGCGCCGCCGAAGGCGGGCACGTCAGCATCGACTATAACGGCCCGCGCTGCGGCTGCGGGAAACGCGGATGCATCGAAGCGCTGTGCTCCGGGCCCGCAATTGCACAGCGCGCGCGGGTGCGCTTGGCGGAATCGAAGACGCCGTCACGAATGCGGGAACTCGCCGGCGGCAACTTGGAGAAACTGACAGCGGAACACGTTGCGGAAGCGTTTCGCGCAGGGGATGCGCAAGCGAGAGAAGTTCTGGAAGCGACAGCCGATTTGTTAACCGTGTGGCTCGGCAACCTGATCGATTTGCTGGAGCCAGACGTAATCGTCTTTGGCGGCGGCGTAGCACAATTGATGAGCGAATTCTTCCCCCGCATGCAAACCGAGCTGCCAAAGTGGTCCATCAATTCCCGCTGCTGCGAGATCCCGCTACTGCTCGCGAAATACGGTTCCGATGCCGGAATCGCAGGCGCCGCCGCCCTCTGCCGTCAGTGAGGGCGAGGATTTCGCCAGCGCGAAGGCCGGTCAATAGCAGCTATCGCGAACATCGCTCGGTACTGCCCGGTTGCGCCGGTGATGATTGCATGAGGGCCAGTAGAAATCGATCGATCGCTGGTATCCCATTCCGAAATCTAGCAGTCGAACCAAGCTCTTCGCAGTATGCCAAAGGCTTGTTTCTTGTAAGTTCGACGAAGCATTCACGGGCGTTTCTCCGACCAAAGACCCATCTGGCTTTTTGGCGAAATGAGGTGGTTCAGCGCGATGGCGTGAACCAGCAGTGTTGTCAACTTTCTTCCCGAATCGGATTGCAATCGTCTGATTCACGCAACGCTATACAAAAGGCGATCCCCCCAATTGACGGAACATTCGCGGAACTCCAACCCCACGCAAAAGCTCTCATGCGGAAGCTGCTGACAGTAGACTACCCAAGCCGACAGATGAAAGTCGCCTGACAACGGAGTAATTCGCTGCTGTTCGCCGGGTTGCCAGCGCCGTTTGGTTATTACCCGAGCGCCATGGGCACTGACGTTTTCCGTAAGCACTCGCTCTGCGGCGCGCGGCTCTGCCAAGCTTATGAGGTACACAGAGACGGCCATCGGGACACGCTTCTCAATTCTCCCGTCTAAACGCACGTGACTAGGACCCTTTCAGAACAACGACATTCAGATGCCAGTCTGGACGGCACATTTCATGGTTTGCTCAAGCATGCTCCGGGTCGGCTCCGTTTCTGTTCATACATGGCCTGATCAGCTTGCGCAATGAGTTCACCAAGGGAGACGGGATGCTTCGGATCGAACCGCGCCAGACCGACACTGAGCGACATCTCGTAACGAGATTCGTTTGCGTTCGATTTCTTCAGACTCTTTGCCAAGCGACGGAGAATCACACCTTGGCTTTGCGTGGAGGCTTCCAGGGCCAACACGGCAAATTCATCGCCACCAAGGCGGGCTAGAATGTCGGAACGACGGAATGTTTGTTCCAACGCGTCAGTAGCGCGGACAATTGCCAAATCTCCATCGTGGTGCCCGTAGGAATCGTTGATCTTCTTCAGATTATCAACGTCACAAAAGAACAGGAGTAAACCCTGCGCGTTTCGGCGCGCCAGCTTTAGCTGCTGCGTCGCCGCAGCAAAAAAACCGCGCCGGTTGTACAAGCAGGTCAGATCATCGGTGAGGGCTAGATAGCGGAGTTCTTTCTCGTCCGCAGCCAGCAAGGCGGAGGGGAGCATCTCTTCGAGGTCCTTTTCTGAAAGGCGCTTCCGTCGATCCATTGACAGAACCCTGCGGTGGGACATCCCGTTCGGCAAGCGACTAGCCTGCGCGACGCTGCTGCCTTGCGAACCGAGTAGCGCCATGACGCCTCCTGCCAGCACGTATGGAAAGGTCCCCTTCCTGGAAAGGTCATCGTTTCATTGGCACGGATAGCTGGCAAGCCGGGAAAAACTGTAGTGTTTATACGGGTAATTCCTTTAGTACTTTTGCGTCACATAGTATTCGCGCACCAGAAGGAATAGGAGAAAGTCCATGCGGTCTGACTGGACCTCTCACAACTCAGGTATTCACCTTAGCCCGCTTGCAAGGGTTCACCTGTTTGAGGTATCAGGTAAGTCATGGTATAGCTTCCGGATTTGTCACAGGTCAAGTGGCTGAACGAAACGGGTCCAAGCCATTCAAGGCGAGGAGAATAGATTCATGGCCAAACGAGAGAGCAGTTCGAAGGACTTGGGGACACGAAACAACCAAGAGGTGGAATTGACGCGAAGTGAAGCGCAGTCAGAATTGCTTCGAGAACTTGTCGCGCACCTCCGTCAGAACCGGACCCAACTCCGCGAGGAATGGGTGGTGCGCATTTCGGAAACGCGGCTGCTTACCGCAATGACAAAAGAGGAGATCTTCGCGGAAGCGACTTCGGTGTATGACAGTTACGTCGAAGCTTTGGAAACCGAAACATTTGAAGCGTTGCAGGCGTATGCACGGAACCTTTCGGAACGAATCATTCCGCGAGGCGTCGAGACACACGAAGTTGTGGGAATCGTTCTGCTCTTGCGTGACGTCCTGGCGCGTTCACTCTTCGCGAAATATCAGACGGATTTCAAGAAACTGAACCGCATCTTGGATGCGTACGAGCCAGCGGCTAACCGTATCGCGAATACCGTTGCGGTGGGCTTCGTACAGGAACGTGAGCGCGTTATCCGTCAGCAACAGGAAGCGATTCGAGAACTCTCGACGCCTGTCTTGCAAGTTCGCGAGCGGTTGCTCATTCTGCCAATCATCGGTGTGATTGATCCTCAGCGCGCCCGGCAGTTAACGGAACAGCTCCTGCGAGGTATCCGGACAAACCGTGCGAAGGTGGTCGTAATCGATATCACGGGTGTGGCAGCGATGGACGTCACGGTCGCGAACCACCTGGTGCAAACCGTCGAAGCCTCCCGGCTACTAGGCGCGACGGTCATCGTCACGGGCCTTTCGCCAGAGATTGCCCAGACGTTGGTGACCATCGGTGTGGACCTTGGGAAGATGAACACGGTGGGCGACCTGCAGGGGGGCATCGAACAGGCAGAAAGATTGTTGGGATACAAGGTGGTGACGCTGCCGGAACCACGCTAAGGGAATCGGAAGAAGGGCAACGTGGAAGTCCCCATTCTCAAACAGGGAGCTGTGCTGATCGCAACGTTTCAGGCAGCCCTCTCGGACGCGGACCTCAACCAGTTGCGCCGCGGCCTGGTGCAACAGGTCGTGAAGCATCGCTCGCGCGGGGTCATCGTCGATGTCACGGCAATGGACGTGATGGACTCGTTTGCATCACGCACGCTCCGCGAAATCGCGCACATGATCCGCCTGCGGGGTGCGGAGACGGTCATCGTGGGGATTCAGCCGGAGGTTGCCTTCGCGATGGTGCAGCTGGGAATGACATTTGAAGGTGTTGCGACGGCGCTAGACCTGGAAGAGGGGCTGGCGTACTTAATACAAAAGTTCAAGAGTGTAGAGTAAGAGAGAGCCATAGTGTCGGCTGGAGAAATCCGAGTGGTCATCAACTCGGACCAAGATATTGTCGCAGCCCGCCAGAGAGGCCGGGCATTGGCGGGAGAGCTGGGCTTTTCGGCAACTGATTCGACGCTCATTGCCACAGCTATCTCCGAACTCGCACGCAATATAGTGTCTTACGCTCGCAAGGGCGAGATCACACTGAAGACAATCCATGGTTCGAGCCGTCATGGCATCCTGGTCGTCGCTTCCGATGATGGTCCCGGAATCCCGGATGTCCGTCAAGCAATGCGAGATGGTTTCTCCACCTCTGGCAGTCTCGGACTGGGGTTGCCGGGAGTGCGGCGCCTAATGGACGAGTTTCAAATCGCTTCCCAACCGGGCCGGGGAACGACCGTAACGGTGAAAAAGTGGAAACAATAAACGTACCGCTGATCGAATATGGCGTGGCGAAGTTTGTCCTTCCCGGACAGTGTGAATCGGGCGATCACCATCTGGTCTGTTGCGGCCAACGTGGAATTCTTGTTGCCGTAATTGATGGGATTGGTCACGGAGAAGAGGCTGGCGCCGCGGCCAAAGCAGCCGCCTCCCTCCTCAAGACGGATGCGGACGAACCGGTTATTTCTCTCGTGCAGAGGTGTCACGAAAGTCTTCGGTTGACGCGTGGTATCGTCCTAAGTCTAGCTTCCATTGACCCAATGCACGGCATGATGACGTGGCTCGGTGTGGGGAATGTTCAAGGAGTATTGATGCGCGCTGGCGCCGGGAAAGGGATTGTGGAGCAGGAACTGCTTCTCCGCGCCGGTGTTGTCGGTTCGAAATTGCCTCCGCTTCAGGCCACGGTGCTTCCGATAGCACAAGGTGACACACTGTTTTTTGCCACGGATGGCATTCGAAGCGAATTTGTCAAGGACCTGTCCGGTCTGGAGGCTCCGCAAAGGGCCGCGGATAGAACCGTTGGACAGTACTGCCGTGGAAATGACGACGCGCTCGTCTTGGTCGCTCGATTGACCGGAATTCGCCCATGAAGATGGCGGCCAAGCGAACAACGAAACAGGAAACAAGTTTTGGAGATGACTACCGGTCCGCGCTGAATGAATATGCGACGCGGAGTGGAGAAGCCGCGCTGGGCCGCGCGTATGAGCTCGGACGTAAGGCGATGACCGAAGGAAAGAGCCTCGTGGAGATTGTGGCTATTCATCATCAGGCTCTACAGGGGATTGTTCGCGAAGGAAAAAAGGAGAAGCGCGATGGAGAGCTACTACGGGCGAGCGCCGATTTCCTGGCAGAAAGTTTGTCTCCCTACGAGATGGCGCACCGCGGATTTCAGGATGCAGTGAAGGCACTGCGTCAATTCAATGAAACGCTCGAGGAAGAGATCAAGCGAATCGCGTATGCAGTGCACGACGAGGCGGGGCAGGTTCTTGTTGCCGTCCATCTCGCGCTGGCGAATTTGGCGGCGGAGTTGCCGGACAAACAAGAGCAGATTAGAGACCTTGAAGGATTACTGAATCAAGTTGAACAGCAGCTGCGAGGGTACTCTCATGAGCTCCGTCCGACCGTACTGGATGATCTGGGTTGGATTCCGGCGATCCGATTCCTCGCGGAAAGCGTTTCGAAACGCACTCATCTTCCCATCCAGGTCAAAGCGGCTTTCGCGGGTCGACTGCCGGGCGCGGTGGAAACAGCACTCTATCGGATCGTACAGGAAGCGCTCACTAACGCTTCGAAACACGCAAAGGCGACCCGGGTTTGGATTCAAGTCCGGCGAGAAGACAGGACTTTGTGCTGCTCCATTCGGGATGATGGTGTGGGGTTTGATGTCCGCGGCGCGCGTCACGAAGGTAAGCGCAGAGGGCTGGGATTGATCGGAATCCAGGAGCGCTTGAATGCGGTCGGAGGAACACTCTCGATCAACTCGGCTCCTGGGCGTGGAACGAAGCTCTTGATTCGGCTTCCACTGGAGGCCTCCAATGGCGATTCGCATCGTCTTCGCCGATGACCATGTCCTGGTTCGCCAGAGCCTGGAGTCACTGCTGGAGCGAGAAGGATTTCGGGTGTCGAAAATGCTACAAGCCCTTGGACGGAAGGGTTTCAGTTCGCAGCGAAACCAAGGGCCTGTATATTGCACGAGCAAATTCTGGATATTGAGTTATCTGACCAAGAACTCGAGGCTTCAGGGGTGCGCGAGCAGACCAGCAAAGGGTGCCCATTTCTCAGGGTCTTAGTTCAAGGAGTTCACTTCACACGAGCTTTGTCCGACCGAGATATTGCTGGCCTGCGAACGCCAGACGCCATCTTGCAGTAGATGGGCCGCGTGGTCAGTTTCTCAATCGTGTCGGACAGTTTCTTCCGCTGCCCCGAAACTGGCCCTTTCACCAGTAGTCAAAACACCATCCTCCGTCTAGTCTTGCCACAGGTCGGAACACAAAGAATTGGGCAAGACAGAGCAGCCACCACGGCAACCCCGTCCCGTTCAGACGCTGCTTTAAGCCCCCGGAGAAATCGTGCGAACAAGGACTGCAGGATGGGTGTGTTCGGTCGAGGCCAACGAGCATCCAGCTCCGAATGGAGCATTCGCTTTCCTTGCGCTGTTCGCGGCCGTTTTAGCGATCATGAGCTTTGCCGGATGCTCCGGGTTAGTTGCCGCAAACCCTTCAGTTCCTACGGGGACGGGGCCATCGATCACGGCGCAGCCAGCGAATCAGACGGTGACAGTGGGTCAAGCGGCTAGTTTCGCGGTGGCCGCTGCAGGTGCCGCACCGCTGAGCTATCAGTGGAACAGAAACGGGGCGGCTATCTCCGGTGCCACTTCCTCGACCTACAGCACGGCAGCTACAACCAGCTCCG